>Ga0210400_10000020_pt1 | contig 299232 bp, 236 predicted proteins | sample IncBWH26MmetaG_FD_155456 | JGI IMG/M metagenome (GOLD analysis project Ga0210400, IMG submission 155456) | Forest soil microbial communities from Barre Woods Harvard Forest LTER site, Petersham, Massachusetts, United States - Inc-BW-H-26-M | ecosystem: Environmental > Terrestrial > Soil >... | reverse complement strand
CAACAAACTGCATTCTTTCATCCATGACCGAACACTCCTTCCAAGGCATCATTCCCTCCTCTCCCTAGAGGAAGAAGTGTTACCCATGTGTCCGGTACAAAGTGTTACCTATGTCTCGAGTCGCTCACAGCCCTCAGATTGAGTCGGAAAGGAAATATCAAGATTGGTCGTCGCTTCTGCTATCGCGCTGTGAATCACATGGCGAAATTTCTTCTCGATGTCTACGCAGGAGGACTGTAAAGAGAATGGCCTCGCCCTCGAAAACTGTGTTCGAGCACACCCGTTCAAGTATCCGGCGGATGGCGCACCCCAGTCCAATTATCTTGGGTGGCCAAACATCTCGGGATTAGAAATTGTGGGCCACTCCCGTCCTCTCTCAGAGATATTTTCCAGATCACCGACGACCTGTCCAGAATTGCGATGTTTGCTTCGCTCCGATAATTTCCCCTACACTACGAAAATGCGAAAATTTATTCCGATTTTATCTCGGTTACTCATTCTCATCCTGGCCGCTGCTGCTAGCGCTTTCGCCCAGAACGATCCTGAGTGGACTGAACCGTTCCCGGCGTTTCGGGTTGCGGGGAATTTGTACTATGTGGGGAGCAAGGGGTTGGCGAGTTATCTGGTTGTGACGCCGGTGGGGAACATTCTGATCAACAGCGATATGGAAGCGAATGTACCGCTGCTCCAGGCCAGCATCGAAAAGCTCGGGTTCAAATTTGCAGACACGAAGATTCTGCTGATCAGCCACGCGCACTGGGATCACGATGCCGGCAGCGCAAAGATCAAGGAGCTGACCGGAGCGAGTTACATGGTCATGGATGCCGACGTGCCCGTGGTGGAATCCGGCGGCAAGGCCGATTTTCAGTATGGCAACCGCGCTGAATTTCTTTATCCGCCAGCCAAAGTCGATCGCGTGTTGCACGATGGCGACGAAGTGAAGCTTGGCGGCGCCGTGCTGGTTGCGCACCTTACTCCCGGCCACACAAAAGGCTGCACTACGTGGACCATGAAGGTGACCGAAGGCGGCAAAACCTACAACGTGGTGATCGTTGGCAGTCCCAATGTCAACCCAGGCTACAAGCTCGTCCACAACAACAGTTATCCGCAGATCGCCCAGGACTACCAGCGCATGTTCGACGTATTAAAATCATTGCCCTGCGATATCTTTTTGGGGGCGCATGGGGGGTATTTTGGGTTGGAAGAGAAGTATGCGCATTGGGAAAAGAGCGGAAGGCGGCCTGCCCTTCCGCAGCGGTCAGGGCAAGAAGCCGCCCCTACATCTGGCGGGGACACAGGCGGCCCTACATCCGGTGCGGACAAGGCCGGGGCCGCGAACCCATTTATTGATCCGGATGGCTACAAGAAGTTCGTAGAGGAAAAAGAGCAGGGATTCCACACGGAATTGGCGAAGCAAACCCTTGCAGCCAAATAAGGTGTCGCGGACTCTTCCGCTACTTTCGCGAATAGACTCGGACGTAGTCGACGAGCATTTGTTGCGGGAACTTTGTTGAGGCGTCCGGGTTGCCGGGCCAACCTCCTCCCACCGCGACGTTCAAAATCAGGAAGAAGGGGTGATCGAAGACCCAGCGAGTGCCCGCCGGAAGATCGGCAGGAGTTCGGGTTTCGTACAGGTGGCCGTCGGCGTAAAAACGAATTTCGTTCGGCTCCCATTCCACAGCAAACACGTGAAAATCATCGGCAACGTTGCCGCTCGGGAGAGCGTACGGAGCGCCCAACGATTTGCCGCCGGAATAGCCGGGGCCATGAATCGTGCCGTGAATTTTCCCCGGCTCGAACCCGACGTTTTCCATGATGTCGATTTCGCCGCACGCCGGCCAGCCCGCCGCGGAAATGTCGTCACCGAGCATCCAGAACGCGGGCCACATGCCTTGCCCTTTCGGAATGCGGATGCGCGCTTCGAATTTTCCATATTTCTGGGTGAAAAGTTTCTCGGTTTTCAGCCGCGCAGATGTGTACTCGCGCGTTACGCCATCCGGCCCGGTGAATTTTTCCTGCAGCGCGTCGATCACCAGATTGCCTTTTTCCACGCGAGAGTTCGTTCGCCGCGCTGTGTAGTATTCCAGTTCGTTGTTTCCCCAGCCGCCTCCCCCGGTTTCCATGGACCATTTCGCCGGGTCCGGCGCCGATCCGTCCGCCCCGTCGAATTCATCGCTCCACGTGAGGACCCAATTTGCGTTAGCGCTTTGCGCGAGCATCCCGGCCGCGCCGGTCCCTGCAGCAACCAAGAGAATCGCGGCAGCACTGCCAATGCACGCCACCAATAAACCGAGCGACGCGATTGCCCTAAACCATCGACCAAGATGAGGAAACATTCGCTAGACCCCAAACTGCCGCAAATGATGATCCACATGCTTGTACATCAACTGCGCCCATTCTTCCGGAGTCATTTGCCCAAAGAAAGTGTGCGGAATCTTCGTGCATCCCTGCGGCCCTCCCGCGCAAAACCTCCCGACCAGCGTGGACAGCCGCGCGCATTCCTTTCCCAGGTCGCGTTCATCCTTCACCACCAGGCTCTTCGCCGTCGGCGCATTCCGGCCCATCGGTTTCTCGTTCTTCAGTATCTGCGACTTCGCGATCGGCCCAAGGATCCGCCCCAGAAACATCCGCGGCTCAACCCTGTCGCCCACCGCCCACTCCAAGCCCACCGAACAGTGCGCCATCGCCTGCGGAGCCGTCATCTTGCCCCACTGCCGCTGGCTGGTTGGGCAAAGCCGCCCGATCCGCTCCTGAATTTCCCTGGCCGTCGCCGCCTCAAAAAGATTTTTCATCGCGTTACCCTCCCTTCGCCAATCCATCTCCAGCATCCTAATCCAAAAATCCCGGGTGGCCTACCCTTTGCGCGCCATTCGCAAAGGCTTGTCACGGATACTTTCCAGTCCCTCGCCAGGCAAAACCTATGATATATTCCTTGAAGCGGCCCCGATCTACGGATCGGGGCCTTTTTCTTTTGCCATTCGGAATTTGATCGGAAGAGGCTCCCATGGAACTCAACCTCGGTACGGCGGCCTTGAGCGACGATGCCTTTTTGCAGGCGTTTGAAGCATCTCAACTTGATCCCGGCACGTTTCACCACGCCGATCACATCCGCCTGGCATGGCTCTACATCCAGCGCCACGGCGCATGCCAAGCGGAGACCCGATTGTTGGAAGGAATCCGCGGGTTCGCCGGGCGCGCCGGCGCTCCGCAAAAATTCATGTACACAACCACCATCGCCTGGACCAGGCTCGTCGCCGCGGCCTGCCGCAAATCAACTACCTGCGATTCATTTTGCGTCTGGATAGAAGCGCATCCCGAATTGTTGAATAAGCATCTATTGAACGAGCATTACTCGGCCGGAAGGCTGGAAAGCTCCGAAGCTCGCCGTGGCTGGGTTGACCCGGATTTGAAGCTTTTGGACTAAGCTACAATTCGCGCGAGAAACACTCCCATTTTGAGGCAAGTCATATTACTATTCCCCCACGCGAGAGAATCCCGGGGTTCGGAACGGCGTTTCTTCTTCAGGAGAGAAGTGGAACTGCCGATTTCATGGACAACCCATGCGACTCGTCTCGCTTCTCAGTTGAAAGAACCAGGAGAGAAGTGCGCCGGAAAGAGTAACTTTTTTTGGCGTAAATGGGGGAACACGTTTCGTGTGTGGTATATCAGGCTATACCCACCGTGGTGGTGTCTTTAATCCTTCCGCGATCAAGGAATCGACCGATCGATTGATTCATCGTGGCCCGGATCAGCAGGGAACCTATGAATCACCGGACGTGTCTCTTGGCGCGGTGCGGCTCAAGATCATTGATCTCGAAGCCGGCGCGCAGCCCTTCTTCAGCGACGACCATAAGACCGTTCTCGTTTTCAATGGCGAAATCTACAATTATCATGAACTGCGCCAGGAACTCCGCGCGCTGGGCCACCACTTTTCCACCCATAGTGACACGGAGGTTCTCCTCCACGCCTTCCTTCAGTGGGACACCGACTGTTTCAGGCGTCTCCGGGGGATGTTCGCGGCCGCTTTCTGGAATGTCGACCAACGAAGGCTTGTTCTGGTCCGCGACCGTGTGGGCATCAAACCACTTTATGTCTGCCGATTGCGAGACGACATTTATTTCGGTTCGGAGCTGAAGTCGATCCTATATCATCCGGAAATTCCCCGGCGCTTGGATCTGCGCGCGCTCCATCATTATCTGGCCATGAACTATGTGCCCGGCCCGTTCACCCTGATTGAAGGGATCCAAAAACTGCGGCCGGGACACTTTCTGGAATGGCGCGACGGCCTGGTTTTGGAGGAACAATACTGGAAGCTTCCTTGCAGCCAGAATGAGAATTGGACCCTGCCTGACGCGCAAGTGGCGCTCGACGACCTTCTCGAGCAGTCCATGCGGGATCATCTGATCTCCGACGTGCCGGTAGGAATCTGGCTGAGCGGCGGAATCGATTCTTCCGCGCTTCTTCATTACGCCTCGGAGGCCGGCACAAAACGATTGAATACGTTTTCCATCACTTTCCGGGGGCGGAGCTTCGACGAAACTCCGTATATCCACGAACTGGTGGAGAAATACCACACCGAGCATTACGAACTTGACCTGAATCCGACGCTCGATCTGCCATCCGCGATTGAGGAACTCGCCTACTATTCGGATGAACCCTTCGCGGACGCGGGTGCGGTCCCCGTATGGTTCCTCTCCAGGCTGAGCCGCCAGCGCGTGACCGTCGCGTTGAGCGGCGAAGGCGCGGACGAGTTGTTCGGCGGCTACCTTACCTATCGGGCAGACCATCTTGCCGGCTATGCCAGATTATTGCCGAGGGCTGCAAGGCGTTCCCTGCTTAGCGCGCTGAGATGCTGGCCGGTATCGGACGAAAAAATCGGATTAGAGTACAAGGTGAAGCGGTTCCTGGAAGGTTCGCTGCTGCCGCCCGACGAAGCGCATGTCTACTGGAACGGTTCTTTTTCCAGAAACCAGCAGATGGAACTCCTGCTGCGCATGAATGATGCTCGCGTGCAGGATCTCTTTGATTCGGATCTGCCCCAAGCGAATGGCGACGGCAATCTGAACCGCTTTCTGGCTTTCGACCAGAGATTCTATTTGACCGACGATCTGCTGCAGAAAGTGGATCGCATGAGTATGGCCCACTCGCTCGAAGTTCGTCCCCCGTATCTTGATCACCGCCTCATCGAATTTGCCGCATCTCTCCCTGAACGTTGCAAAATCAGCGGCCGTTGCCAAAAACTCATACTGCGGCGGTTGATGAAATCAAAATTGCCGCCAAACGTGCTGCGCCGCCCAAAAACCGGACTCGATATACCCACGCACGATTGGCTGCGCGGCCCCTTGCGCGCCTTCCTGGAAGAGACTCTCAGCCCGGAAGCGGTGAAGCAGGCCGGACTATTTCGCCCGGAAGCGATCGCCGGCTTGATTCAAGACCACATGGGACGCCGCGCCAACCTGGGCTTTCACCTTTGGGGACTGATGATTTTATTCTTATGGATGAAACACTGGAACATTCAAATCTCAGGCGAACTGAACCTCCCGTTCGCGGCAGAGGATATCACTTCGAAACCAGCGGTGTCCTGATCTTTCTTGCCGCGGCGGTTTTCTTCGGTTGCATCGTCTCTCCCCCTTCTTTGATGGACGATGTGGACGCCGTTCAGGCGCAAATTGCCCGCAATATGCTGGATTCCGGCGACTGGGTGATCGCGCACCTGGACGGAGTCCCCTACATTGAGAAATCGCCGTTGATTTACTGGATGATTGCGATCTCCTTTCGCATTTTCGGCGTACACGATTGGGCCGCGAGAATTCCCGTCGCGCTTGCCGCCGTGCTGCTTGCCTGGGTTACCTACAGGTATGGAAGATGGGCGTTTGAAAAGCGGGCGGGTTATTACGCGGGCGTAGTGGTGGCGACCTGCGTTGGCTTGTTCCTGTTCACGCGAATCCAGATACCGGATGTGATGCTGACGCTGACGGTGTGCCTGGCGTTCTGGGCCTTTCAGCGGGCCACGGATCCGGAGGAAGCGCATTCGCGCCTCTGGGCCGCCGCGTTAGCGGCGAGTCTCGGCGTGGGAGTGATGCTGAAGGGCTTGATTGCTCTCGTACTACCGGGCGGCGGGATTTTTGTATATCTCGTTCTGACGAGGCAGCTTTTCTCCGGGGAAGTGTGGAAGAGATTGCGCGTGATCTCCGGCGCCGCGATCTTTCTCTTGATCGCCGCGCCCTGGCACATTCTGGCCGCGCGGCGGATGCCGCCGTACCTCGACTTCACGATGCATAGCGGCCCCGGCGAATACCACGGTTTTTTCTGGTTTTACTTCATGAACGAGCACGTGTTGCGCTTTTTGAATCTCCGCTACCCGCGCGATTACAATACCGTTCCCCGGCCGGCATTCTGGCTGCTTCACTTGGTATGGCTATTCCCATGGAGCGTCTATTTTCCCGCCGCAGCGCGGCAGGATTTCAAGCCCCGCGACCGAGCCGGAAAAACGCGCCTGCTCGCGCTCTGCTGGATATTGTTCCTCCTGGTTTTCTTCACGTTTTCCACCACCCAGGAGTATTACTCCATGCCGATCTATCCGGCCCTGGCGTTGTTGTTGGGCAGCGCCATGGCCAGGAATGATTCCTGGACCCTTTGGGGCACCAGAGTCCTCGGCCTGATTTTCGCGGTGTGTGGGGTATGCGTCGCGATTCTTCTGTACCTCGTGCGAAACACGGCGGCCCCGGGCGACATCTCGCGCGCGCTCGAGCAACATCCGGAAGCGTACACGCTTTCGATGGGGCATATGGGCGATCTGACGATTCAATCCTTCGCCTATCTGCGCTTCCCGCTCGTTTTGGCGGGCTTGGCCTTTCTAGCGGGTGCGGCGGCGTGCTGGATGATTCGGGGCACGCGGGTCTATCTGGCTATCGCCCTGACGATGGTGTTGTTTATTCATGCCAGCCGCGCGGCGCTTGTTGTGTTTGACCCTTACCTCTCTTCGCGGCCGATCGCGGCGGCGCTGATGCGCGCTCCCAAAGGAGAATTGATCATCACTGGCGCGTATTACGCGTTTTCATCCGTGATTTTCTATACCGGGCGGGATGCCCTGCTGTGGAACGGGCGATACGATAACCTGGAGTACGGTTCCTACGCGCCGGGCAGCGCGCCAGTCTTTATCGACGACCGACAGTTTCAATCGTTATGGAATTCCGGTGAACGATACTTTGTACTGTGCGACGGAGAGCGAAAGAGTCTCGTGCAGAAGGCCGCAGACAGCAGCAGGCTGTTCCTGGTAATGGAAAGCGGCGGCAAAACGCTGTATTCGAATCTGCCCCTAAGCCAGTGAATGACACGCGGTCAGTCGTTGCCCGCGGCTGATGCGTGCTGCGGCTGAGACGCCGGTGGCGGCATCTCGTGGAACTGTTCTGCCTCGGTCGAACCCGCGAGCGCGGTTGTCGAAGCCGTGCCGCTGGTGATCACGTTTTGCACCGCGTCGAAGTAGCCTGTGCCCACAAATCGCTGGTGCTTGACGGCGGAATACTGGTGTTCCCGCTCGCTCTGGAACTCCGCTTCTTGAAGCTCCGAATACGCGGTCATGCCGAGCGCCTTATACTCGCGCGCCAGCTCAAACATGGTGTGATTCAGCGCATGGAATCCCGCAAGCGTGATGAACTGAAACTTGTAACCCATCGCACCAAGCTCTCGCTGGAAGTGCGCGATGTCTTCCGTGCTGAGATGCTTTCTCCAGTTGAACGACGGCGAGCAGTTGTACGAGAGCATCTTGCCCGGATAGACGGCGTGAATCCCTTGCGCAAATTCCCGCGCCTCCTCCAGATTCGGCTTCGACGTTTCGCACCACAACATGTCAACATAGGGCGCATACGCCAGCCCGCGCGCGATCGCCGCTTCAATGCCGCTGCGCACTTCAAAAAATCCCTCCGCTGTGCGTTTCCCGGTGCAGAATTCACGGTCGCGGGGATCGATGTCCGTGGTAAGCAATCCAGCGCTGTCCGCATCGGTGCGGGCCATGATTAGCGTCGGCACGCCCATTACGTCCGCCGCGAGCCGCGCCGCCACCAGCTTCTGAATTGCCTCCGTCGTCGACACCAAAACTTTTCCGCCCAGATGCCCGCATTTTTTCGCCGACGAAAGCTGATCCTCGAAGTGCACGCAAGCCGCGCCGGCTTCGATCATCGCCTTCATCAATTCGAACGCGTTCAGGTTTCCGCCAAATCCCGCTTCCGCGTCGGCCACCATCGGCGCAAACCAGTATTTTCCGTTCTTTCCTTCGCCGTGATGGATCTGGTCCGCGCGCATCAGCGCCTGATTGATCCTGCGCACCAGGTTCGGCACGCTGTCCGCGGGATACAAACTCTGGTCCGGGTACATCTGCCCGGAATTATTGGCGTCTGCCGCCACCTGCCAGCCGCTCACATAGATGGCTTGGAGGCCTGCCTCCACCTGCTGGATCGCCTGGTTGCCGGTCATTGCGCCCAGCGCCGCGACATACGGCTCCTGCTGCAACATATCCCACAGTCTCTCTGCGCCCAGCCGCGCCAACGTGTGCTCCACCTGCACGGTGCCACGCAGCCGGACAACGTCTTCGGGTTTGTAGGGCCGCGCGATTCCCTGCCAGCGGGGATTCGATCTCCACTGATTCTCAAGTGCCGCAATCTGGTTGGCCTGGTTGATGGTCATGGAAGCGTCTCGCTTTCTTGGAACGCAAAGGCCGGGAAACCCGGCCCCGCGCACTACAGGTTCAAGGTGTTGCGATTCTGCGGAAAGGGAAGTGGTCAGTCAAACGGATTATAATTATCACACCGATAGACATTTTCTATCGGTACGTCTAGGATGAAAGTACGGGAGGCCCGCCACCCATGGAAATACTCCAACTCGAAACTTTTCTGGCAGTTGCGACCTATGGCGGTTTCCACCGCGCCGCCGAAGCGCTGCGCATCAGCCAACCGGCGGTTAGCGCCCGGATTAGTACCCTGGAGGAATCGCTTGGTACCCGGCTCTTCGAACGCGAGCACGGCAAATTCTCGCTTTCGCTCGCGGGGAAAGCGCTGCGCCCTCATGCGGAGCAACTGCTGCGGCAAGTCGCCATTGCCCGCCAGGCCGTCCACGAAATGCACCCGATTGCGGGAGGCGCGCTTCCCATCGCCGCTTCGCTTTCCATTTGCACCTACTTGCTTCCCGAGGTGCTGAAGAAATATCAGGAGAGCCATCCGAACGTGATCGTCAGCGTGCGCAGCGGAAACTCCGCCCAGGTTCTGAAAATGGTTCTCGACGGCGAAGTCGATCTTGGCTTGGCGCGCTCCCTGAATCATCCGGAAGTGGAAACCATTCAACTCCGCGACGATCCCCTGATTCTCGTCGGGCATCCCGGGCATCCGGCGCTGGCTCGCCGAAAAGTGAGGCTCGAGGAACTCGAGTCCATGCCCATTATTTCCTACGACCGCGGTTCCAGCGATTGGACGCTGATGAACGGTCTCTTTCGCCGCGACGGCTTGCTGCCGAATATTGTGCTGGAAGTGGAGACCATCGAAGCCTGCAAGCGAATGGTGCTGCGCAAGCTTGGCCTGGCGTTTCTGCCGCAAATCGCGGTCGTTGAGGAACTCCGCCGCGGCAAGCTCTGTCCCCTCGAAATCACCAACGCGGAGCCGTTGCGCCGCAGCCTTGACGTGATTCTGCCCCGCCGGCGTCCTTTATCCAAAAGTGCCAAAGAACTCGTCGCCGGATTGCGTGAAGCGACGCAGGCCCCGGTCAAGATCTGGCCCAGGGGCAAAAAGCGTCACCGCGGCTGATTTTTCGGCCAATCCGGCTGGCTTCTGGGTGCGCCGGTGCGTAAAATGACCCTCTTGACCGAGGAGAATCATGGGGAACGCGCAACAGACGGTTTTGATTACCGGCGCGACGGACGGGCTTGGCCGCGCGGCCGCGCTGCTGCTGGCGCAAAAAGGTTACCGGGTATTTGCGGCGGGGCGCTCCACCGAAAAACGCGCTGAACTCGACCGCCTCGCAGCTAGCGGAAAACTTCCCCTCGAATCGCTGGAGCTCGATGTCTGCGACGAGAATTCCGTCTCCCGCGCCTTACAACAGGTTCTGCAAAAAGCCGGCAACCTCGATGTGCTCATCAACAATGCCGGCGTCGGATTAATGGCCGTCGCCGAGGAACTCAAGCTCGAAGACCTGCGCCGCATCTACGAAACGAACATCTTTGGCCTGCTGCGCATGACGCAAGCCGCCCTGCCGCACATGCGCGCGCGAAAGTCCGGCCGCATTCTGATGCTCAGCAGCGTTGCCGGAATTCTTACGCCGCCCACCTATGGGGCTTACAGCAGCAGCAAGCACGCGGTCGAAGCGCTTTCCAACGCGCTGCGCCTGGAGCTCTACCCATTCAATATTGAAGTGATTCTGATCGAGCCGGGCTACATCATGACCAATTTCCAGCAGACGGCGAAGGGCCTTGCCGAGTCTTACATCGAAGGCTCCGCGGCCAGCCCATACTCGAAGATCTACGAAGGCTCGATCGCCGGCGCCACCAACAGCCGCCGCGAATCCAAAACCACACCCGAAGATTGCGCCCGCGTGATGCTGCACGCCATCGAAGCGAGCCACCCAAAAGCGCGCTATACCGTCACGCCGCTGGCGAAGTGGGCGGCATTCGGCAAGCGGATGCTTCCCGACACCCTGATGGATTCCTTCCTCCGCCGCAAATTCGGCATCGTTCGCGAAGAAGAAGAGTAATGAGTGTTCGGTTTGCAGCTCAGGCCTTCGATGGCACGATTTTGCCAACGCCGCGAAAACCTTCACCTCTGAAGGGGTGAGCTACAGCTTTAGTTGGAAATCTGAAACGAAACGCTTGTCTCGCGCAGCGCTTCCCACTTTTTGCGCCATGTTTCGTGCAGCGGGCTTTCGGCATAGTCAGCCGCCGCTTCCGGGCTGGTGAATTCGATCACGTAGACCCCGCTCCAGTCGCGCAACTGGTTCCGCTCGGTCTTCAGCCAGATGTTCTTGATGCCGGGAATTTTTCCCGCCATGTCGCGGATGCCGTTGATGGCCTGCTCCTGATCGTTCTGTGAAGTGGCATCGCGGAATTTGTACGCCACCACGTGAATCACGGTTTTCGGCTGGCCGAAGCGATTCACGGCCGATACCTTCTGCGTCAGCGCGCTTCCGGCTGCGCTCCCCGCCAGAAACAGCGCAATTCCCATCGCGATTTGTATCCAGCGGCGCTTGCGCGAATCCATAAAAGTCCTCCTCAAGTTTGCGACTCTGCCAGTCTATGCGACCCTGCGTTGCATCGGCAACCTGCCTCCAATTTGACGGGGCGCAGGATTTGCCGTTAGGCTGAATCCCTAATTTTCAAGGAGAAGCGAATGACCCGAGGCCTCGGCTTGGCGGCGTTTTTGTGCGGTGTTGCAATCCTTCCGGTAACGCTAAGTGCGCAGAACGACTCGGCAATCAACTCCGAGGCCCGCGCAATCTTTCAGCAATTGATTGAGACCAACACCAGCGATTCCGTCGGCAATGTCACCAAAGCCTCCGAAGCCATGGCCAAGCGGCTGGTCGCGGCCGGCTTCGCTGAAAAAGACGTCATCGTCGCCGGCCCGAACGATCGCAAAAAGAACCTCGTCGTCCGCTATCACGGATCCGGGCAGAAAAAGCCCATCCTCTTTATCGGCCACCTGGACGTGGTGGAAGCCCGCCGCGAAGACTGGTCCGTGGATCCATTCCAGTTCATCGAGAAGGACGGATTTTTCTATGGCCGCGGCACCCAGGACATGAAAGAAGGCGATGCCATACTGATCGAAAGCTTTCTCCGCCTAAAACGCGAGGGCTTCGTCCCCGACCGGGATCTGATTCTTGCGTTGACCGCCGACGAGGAAGGCGGCGACTTCAACGGCGTCGATTGGCTAGTGAAGGAGCATCGCGACTGGATTGACGCGGAGTTCTGCATCAATCTCGACGGCGGCGAATTTGAAAAGCTGAAAGGGAAACGCGTGCTCGCGGGCATGCAGGCCAGCGAAAAGGTTTATGCGGACTTTCAGTTCGAGACCAGAAACCCCGGCGGCCACAGTTCGGTTCCCGGCTCGGAAAATGCCATCTACGAACTCTCCGCCGCGCTGCTCAAAGTGCAGTCTTATTCCTTCCCCGTCGAGATCAACGAAATTACGCGTAATTATTTTGCGCATGCCGCCACGCTCACCACGGGCCAATTGGCCGCGGATCTTCGCGGGGCCGCGAAAGAGCCGGCCGACCCGGACTCGATCAAGCGCCTCTCGAGCAATTCGTATTACAACTCGCTCCTGCACACCACCTGCGTTGCCACCATGCTTTCGGGCGGGCACGCGCCAAACGCGCTTCCGCAAATGGCGCGCGCCAACGTCAACTGCCGCATCTTTCCGGGCGAGGACCCAGAGCATGTCCGCAAGTCCCTCGAGCACGCCGTGGCGGATGCAAAGGTAAGCATCACTGCCGTAGCGCAAAAAACGGCGGACGGGAAAATCATCCCCATCGTCACGGTTCCGCCCTCACCTCTGCTTCCGGAAGTAACCGGCGCGCTCGATCGCACGCTCGCCACGATGTGGCCCGGCGTCCCGATCGTGCCGACGATGTCCACGGGCGCGACCGATGGGAAATATCTCCGTATCGCCGGCATCCCCACCTACGGCATCGCCTGCATGTTTTTCGATATGGAAGACCACCGCTCCCACGGCAAAGACGAGCGCGTAGGCGTCCAGGATTTCTACGACGGCGTCGAATTCGGTTACCGCTTTGTGAAAATTCTTTCGTCTATGTAGTGGAGAACCCAAAAAGTTTGGCCACAATAGAAAAAGCCCCCGAAGTTCGGGGGCTTTTCGGTTTCAAGCTTTAGAAGGAGCGCTTACGGCTTGGTTGGGTCTGCCGCTGTATCGCCTGGCTTCGCGTCTTGCGAAGTGGTGGTGCTGGCCGCAACGGGTTTCCCCGCGTCGGCGCCATAGCGCATCAGGTAGGGCATGAACGGCGTTACTTCGAACGGCATCTTCTCGCGTTCCGCCACCGTGCCGATGGGCTTGGCCTTGATGAGTTCCAGCTTGTCGTTCCACGGATCCAGCTTCACGCGACCGCCGATGGGCAGCGCCGCAATCTTCTGGGGATTCTGCTTCGGGTCCGCAGCCATCGTGGATTTCAGGTCGTTGATCTGCGGCACGCGATTACCAAGGTGTCCGCTGATCAGGTTCGGAATTTCCTTCTGGCGGCCGTCGAGAGCCTGCAGGAAGAGTCCTGCGTTCGCCAGCTGGTTCTTGTAGGGCGAATTGTTCAAGATCTGGATGGCCTTGGCATTGGCCGCGTTTTCTTCATCCGGCGTGCGCGAAAAACCAAAGTGGCGGAAAGTGTCCTTGTCCTCCACCAGCAACTGATCGAAGAACGCATACTGCGTGTCCAGGCGGTGGCCCAGCACAACGTGGCTCAATTCGTGCGCCAACATGGTCGCCAGGCTGGCTTCGTCTGGCAGCACGTCGATCAAGCCGCGGCTCAGCACGATGGTGTGACCCAGCGTGAACGATTCCAAAGTCGAAGTCATCAGCACGCGGCAGCGCACTTCGGGATCGACGTCAATGTTGTTGGTCACTTCCAGGTTGTTGACGACCGTTTCCAGCACTTTGTCGACTTCGCCCTTCGGTGCCATCAGTCCGATGCGCTCCAAGCGATCCGCAAGGTTGTCTTCCGCCTGGCGGTCCCAGGAACGTTGCGCCTGAATCGGCGTGAGGTCGTTGGCGGTCTTGGTGTCGTCCTGCATCGGCGTCTCGACCAGGATCTTGCTCAACTCTTGTTCCTGCGAAGCGTTGCCGAGGTTATAGCCCCACAAGCGGGTCTGCGCCTTGAAGTCGAGCTTCTTCGAAATGGCGTAGTGCAGGTCCTTCTCTTCGCTGTACACAAAGGTTGGCATCCAAAGTCCCGGCTGCACGTTGGTGCGCCAGCTATCGAAGTGGAAATACCAGCTGGAGTGGCCGTTGCCGCTGTACGCGCCGTTGAAGCGCACGATGTGATAGTCCTGATCCTCCACCCAGATGCGACCCAAGAATCGCCCGTTGTTCTTCTTTTCGAGCGGCGTCACGTCGAACACCAGGCAGCGCACTTCGCCCAGGAATTCCCGGCGCACGTAATCGAACTTGTAGTGCTGGCGGTCAAACCCGTTCGTGTCGATGAAGATCATCTGCAGGAAGCCGTCGGGCAGGAACTGCATCGCGAAGCTGAAGAAGTTGCCGATAGACGCGAACGCCTTCTTGCCCTTGCTAGAGGTTTCGGTCAGAGGCACCAGGCTCACACCCTTCGCAAAGTTCGCGCGGCCCAGGAAATATTTGTCCCCCGCGGGCACCTGGCCCAGGTCCTTGTCGGGTTTCAGATTCTGGATATAGGTTTCCACGAGCGGAGAGTAGTTGCGGATCTGGCCATAGAGCTTCTGCTCGTTGCCCGTAATGCGATCCACCACCTGCTCCATGGTGCGCGGTTGATCTCCGTCGGGAGCCGGCGCGGCAGTGGCCGTCGAGCCAGCGTATGCGCCGAGCGCCAGCACGAGGATATACTTCGAAAACTTTCGCATGTTCATCTCCCCTTCACCCAAATCAATAAGCCAAACGAAATTCGATTCTCACCCTGGCCGGAAAATCCACCGGCTGACCTTGTCGCAGCGCCGGTTTGAACTTGATATGTTGCGCGGAACGCACCGCGGATTCATCCAGACCGTGGCCCAGGCCGCTGATCACGCGGTTGATCTGCACGGTCCCATTTGCCAGGAAGACCATGTCCACAACCACGTCGCCCTCAATTTTAAGAGAACGCCCTTCGGCCGTGTACTCCGGCCGCTGCTTTTCGAGAATTGTCGGTGCGTTATCCGCCGGGCCCTCGGCTTGCTGCTTTTTCTTCGGCGCTTCAGCCGTATTATCCGCCGCGTTGGCAAAGCCTGTGGAAACAACCGAGCCCTTCTTGCCGCTTGGAGGAGGATTCGCCGTGCCGTTGCCAAAGCCCGTGCTGGCCACCGTACCGCGAATTCCTTCTTTACCGCCGGTGCCATTGCCATATCCTTCGCCGCCAGGTAGCGCCGGAGAACCGAGACGGGCTACGTTCGTTGCGTGCTTCGGATCGCCCTTACCGGCCACTCCGTTTGTATCGCCGAACCCGCCGGTCTGCACTTTTTCCACGGGAGCGACAACTGTTGCGGGTGCCGCGCTTCCCGAACCCAGGTTGTTTACCTTCACGTCCTCTTTTGGACGCTTCGGCCCGTTATCTTTCACATCGATCTTTGCCGCTTCAAACTTCGGCGTCATGTCCGGATCTTTAATCTCGACTTTTTCCACTTTGGGCTTCACGGCCTTCGGCGCCACCAGGTTGGCAAAAATGTGCGGTTGCTGGGGATTCAGCTTGGGTGGTTCAGGAGGCGGCGGCGTTGGCTTGGGCACAACCGCCTTTACTTTCGGGGTCGGTGGCGGTGGGGGAGGAGGCGCAACGGGAATTTCCGTGATTGGCTGGGCGATGGCCGTGTAGGAATACTGAATTGCCGTCTTCATCTGTTCCGGATAGAGCATGGGAACGATGAGGAAGAATCCCAAAATGGTAAGTTGCACTGCGGCGCTGAATCCAACCCGGCGCCAGTTGGGCTTTGCTTCGGGCAAGAGGGCCAGACGGGCTGGCACCTGCTTGGTTCCGATGTTGTGTTTCCAGGCTTCAGTATTCGCGGGCCGGTTGCGGTTAGAGCTAAAGCCCACGCCCAGCGACCTGTTCGTTGGTGGATCTGCGATCATCGTGGCCATCCGCTTGCCGCCTCGCGCTAAAGTTCGTCCTGAAACCTCGATCCAAGGGCATCAAGGTATCGATTTCTCGAAATCAGAACGTGTGATTTACCAGTACGAGCGTACTGAGGGGGTGCAGGCCCTCGAATAGGACTTTCGTACTAACGACGCGAACTCGCTAATGCTAAAGCGAGTGCATCTCCACACGGGATTTCTTTATCTCGGACAAACCCGCCGAGGCGAAAATCGTTGCGGGGCAGGCAGCGCAACACTCCCTAGATTAACCCAAATAGGGAGGAATGAGCCGGGGATTTGCTGGGGCACCCACCGGTCACTCCATTAGGGTACTCTTTAGGATGCATCTCCGCCATAGTGCGTTGGTTATTTGTTCGGCGTCCTAGCGTACTGAAAGAAATAGTCTTAGACTCCGGCAGGAGGACCGTGCCGCAACCTCCCCAAGAAAAGAAACCGTCGACCGGGCCGGCTTCACTGCTTGCCGCTGGTGAGCCGCTCATGGCGTCGCTCTATGCCCAGTCCGGCGCGGCCCGCTGGGGACTCTCCCAAGCTCAATTTATCAGTGGCCTTGAGCGCAGCGTGTGCAAGCGTTTCCTGGAGGGAGCCCCCACCTCCGAACGGCTCAAGGAGTATCTCCTTGCCCTGCACGTGGAGGACCTGGCCTTGACGACTGCCTGCATTGAAGGCTCGGAAGCCGCCTGGGAGTATTTTGTGCAGGAATACCGGGGCTACCTGCGAGCCGCCGCGGGGGCTATCAGTAAGGCCAGCCGCTATGGCGCAAATCCACAGGAACTTGCCGATTCGCTCTTCTCCGATCTTTTCGGGTTGATGGATGGAAAGCGCGGAGAGCGCTCGCTCTTCCGCTACTTCCACGGGCGAAGTTCGCTGAAGACGTGGTTACGCACCGTCCTCGCCCAGCGCCACGTGGATGTGATCCGCTCGCGGCGCCGGCTGGAATCGCTCGACGCGGAAGACGGCGAAAAACCGGTTCTCCCGTCCGATCGCCTTCAGGCACAACCGCTCCCGGATCCCCACCGCGCGCATTACCTTTCCTGTTTTACCGCTACCTTGCAGCACTGCCTGAAACTCTTGTCTCCCGGCGACCGCGAGCGGCTGGAGCTTTATTACGCGCGGCAGATGAAGCTGGCGGAAATCGGCCGGCAGCTTGGCGAGCACGAATCCAGCGCCTCCCGCAATCTGGAGCGCATCCGCCAGGAATTGCGCGTACTCGCGGAGCAGCACCTGCGCGATGCTTTTTCCCTGAGCGACGCGGCAATCCAGCAATGCTTCGAATATGCCGCGGAAGACGTGCCCATCGATTTCCGGCGGATGTTTCCCGATGCGAAGCCGGAATCGCCGAGGGCAAACCGGAAGGAGCCGGCGTGAAGCAGCGCAAGAAACGCCTTCGCCGCCGTTCTAAGAAAGGAGAGCGCCATGCCGTCTGACGATCGCGATTCAAAATTCGAGCGGGCGCTTGCGCAACATTTGCGTGGCGGCTCGGCGCAGGCGAGCTGCCCGGACACGGAAACGCTGGCCGCTTATCACGAGCGCAATCTTGCTCCCGAGGAAATGGCCCGGTGGAAGCAGCATATTTCCGCGTGCGAAGCTTGCCAGGAAGTGCTGGCGCTGGTGGAAGCAACCGAGAACCAGCTTACAGAGGAATGGGAAGAGCGAGGAATTCCGGAGTTAGTGGCGGCGTCGAATCCGGGTGCTGAGGCCTCGGGAATTCCCGAACGAAGTGCGAAGACGTCCACTTCAAATGCTCCGCAGGCAGCCATAGCTCCTGTGGTAATCATGCGTCGCCGGCCACCACTCCTGCGCTGGGCCATTCCGATGGGCGCGGTCGCAGCCGGGGTGCTCGTTTTTATCGGAATTTACGAGCAGCGGGCGGAGAAAGTGGCGCGCTCCGCGAACGCAATTGTCGCGCGCGATCATGAGACAGCACCACCGGCGCGAGTTCTCGATCAACTAGCCACGAAAGCCTTGCCACAGGTTGAATCTAAAGACCAGCCATTGTCATCCACCGAACTGCCTCGGCCGAAAAGAGAACAAGAGCCCCCTGTTGCAGCGGCCGCCAAAGCTGCTCCGCAACTAAGTGAAGCTGGCGACGCGGTGCGGGAGTCCCGGGATCACCTTGCCGGCCGGCCAATGGAAAAAAAGACGGCTCCTCCCGCTCCAGAAGTCGCCGGGCAGGCCGCCGCAGACTCAAGTGTTCCTCAAAACTCGCGGCTTATCTCGGGCAGCGCGCCTTCCGCACCGCCGCCCGTCCCGCTCGTTGTGGGGGGGGCCGCGGGAAGAGTGGCCCCCAGCCAGCCAGCACCCGCTCGTCCCGACGCAAAAAATGCGCCTTCCTCGGTAACGCAGACCGTAACTGTGGACTCCGCCGCCACAGCTGTGGAAACACAAAACGACGTCATGAAGCTAAAGCAGGGATCGAGCAGCCAAATGTTGGAGGTGATCAGTGCCGGCGCGGGTTTCATCCTTACCCCGGACAACAAAGTTTTCTGGAAGCTGCAGCCCGCCGGAACGCTTCAATTGACCACGGACGGCGGCAAGAAATGGAAATCGCTGGATACCGGGGCGAACGCGAATCTTACGGCAGGTTTTGCGCCATCGTCCCGCGTTTGCTGGATCGCCGGAAAGGCTGGAACACTCCTTCTCACCACGGATCGCGGCAAGCATTGGACCAGGATCAGCACTCCGATTGCCGGCGATCTGGGCGGGGTTCACGCTGCCGACGCGCAGCACGCCTCAATCTGGGACGAGGTTAAACACCAGAGTTATGAAACGTCCGACGGGGGCGCCAGCTGGAAACAGACCGCCAATGAATAACTGCCATGCAAGAAATTTCGCTGGCCCCGTTCCAAGTACGAAGGCAAATTTCTTAAAGAGGTGAAGCGAAGATGAAAACTCCCCGATTCCCGAAGAGCGCGGCTTTCCGCTGGGTGGCGGCGACGGCCGCGATCGCGCTGGCAGGCGCGGCTGCGTTTGTGCCGGATTTTCACGCAGGCAAGAAGGGCGGGCAACAGGAAAAAGAATCCCGGCGCGGCGCCGCGGCGGATCAGTCGACCAGCCTGGCGGACCAGACCGAACTTGCGGTCACGGTCTACAACTCTAACATCGCGCTCATCCGCGACGTCCGCGAATTGCAGCTTCCAAAGGGGGAATTTCGCCTGAAATTCATGGACATCGCCGCCACCGTTAATCCCGCCACGGTTCATTTTCGTTCGTTGACCGAGCCGGACAAGATCGGCGTGCTCGAGCAGAATTACGAATACGATCTCCTGGAACCCGCGAAGCTGCTCAACAAATACGTGGGGAAGGAAGTGACGCTGGTGCGGAGCTACATGGACAACGGCACCACCAAGCACGAAGAGATCAAGGCCACCTTGCTTGCCAACAACAACGGTCCGGTGTGGAAAATCGGCAACGACATCGTTACCGGCGGGTATGGCGAAAGCTACCGGTTCCCTGAAGTGCCTGCGAACCTTTACGATCGTCCGACGCTTTTGATGTCGCTTGAGAATTCAGGTTCCACCAAACAGAAGATTGAATCTTCGTATCTTGCCAGCAACCTTTCCTGGAATGCCGACTATGTTCTCACCGTCGGGCGGGACGACAAGGCTGCCGATCTCGACGGCTGGGTTACCGTCATCAACAACAGCGGCACGGCATTTCACAACGCCCGGCTGCAGCTTGTTGCGGGTGATCTGAACCGTGTTCCCGAGGCCACCCGTTTCCAGGCGGGGGATAACGTCGCTCGCGCTGCCATGACCAAGGCTGCCCCGCAGTTCCAGCAGGAAAACTTCAGCGAGTATCATTTGTATTCACTTGCTCGCCGCACTTCCGTCGAGGACAAGGAAACCAAGCAGATCAGCCTGCTCGAGGGGACGGGCGTGCCGGTGGAAAAACTCTTCGTCGTGAACGGGCAGAATTTCTACTACCACAATCGCCAGAATCCCGGTTCACCGCTCAAGGATCCCGTCATGGTTTTCTATAAATTCAAGAATGAGGAGAAGGCCGGATTGGGCATCCCGCTGCCGGCGGGCAATGTGCGCGTCTACCAGAAAGATTCCAAGGGCGGCTTGCTCTTCATCGGCGAAGACCACATCGACCACACGCCGAAGGACGAATTCCTGAACGTGAAGATCGGCAACGCCTTCGACATCGTCTGCGAACGCAAACAGACGGATTACAAGAGCATCGCTACCGGAGTCTGGGAAATGGAATATGAAATTACCCTGCGCAATCACAAGGACTCGCCCATCACCGTGCAGGTGAATGAGCCGATCGGCGGCGATTGGGACATGCTCTCTTCAACCTATAAGCCCACGAAAACCGCGGCGTTTGCCGCCCAGTTCGATGTTCCGGTGAAGGCCAACGGCGAATCGGTGCTGAAATATCGCGTCCGCGCCCACTGGTAGAAAGGCGGCTCCCATCCCTCGGCTTTCACCACAAGAAGATTGTCATTCTGAGCGCATCCGACGAGAATGCGAGAAGAATCTCAATGTAGACGACTAGCACACACTTTAAGTTGGGATCCTTCGGCCCGCAAACTGCGCGGGCCTCAGGATGACAACTGGGGCTTATTGCTTTATTGGCTTGGCGACCTGAAGGTCGCCGCTACAACTTCATTCCACAATCGCGTCGGCTTCGATTTCGAGCAGGATTTCCGGAGAGATCAAGCGGCTCACTTCCACCATGGAGGTCGCGGGGCGGATTTCTCCAAAAAACTCCCCATGCGCCTTGCCGATTTTTTCCCAATCCGCAATGTTCGTCACGAATATCCGCGTGCGAATCACGTCCTTCAATCCGGCGCCCGCACGGCCCAATGCGGCCTCCAGATTCCTGATGATCTGCACGGTCTGCGCGTAGACGTCGCCGATCCCGATGATTTTCCCGTCCGGCCCGGTGGCCGTCGTTCCGGATACGCTGATGTGATTGCCGATTCTTACGGCGCGGGAGTAGCCCACAATCGGCTCCCACGGCGTTGCCGTGGCAATGTTCTGGCGTGGCATGTTGGTCCTCTCCGGCAGCGGGGAAGCAAATCGCCGTTGCCCCGCGTGCTAAACTTAAAGGAAGTATGGCACAGGCCGGCCGCGCTCGAGCCGGATGCCGGAAGACCAATCTATGCGCTGCAATAACATTCTGGAAGCGGTGGGACGTGTCCCGCTCATCCGGCTGAACCGGATCAATCAGGGGCTGAAGCCGCAAATGTGGATCAAGGCGGAGATGCTGAATCCCGGCGGCTCCGTGAAAGACCGCATCGGCATCACCATGATTGACGAAGCCGAGAAAAAAGGCTTGCTGAATCCCGGCGGTACGATTATCGAGGGCACCTCGGGGAATACGGGCATGGGACTGGCGCTTGTCGCGGCCGTGCGCGGCTACAAGTGCGTTTTCACCACCACGGACAAGCAGTCCAAGGAAAAAGTGGATTTGTTGAAGGCACTGGGGGCCGAAGTGATTGTTTGCCCCACCGCCGTCGAGCCGGAGGATCCGCGCAGCTATTACAGCGTGGCGAAGAAACTGGCGCGCGAAATTCCCAACTCCTTTTATCCCAATCAGTACGACAATCCGTGCAATCCGGACGCCCACTATAAGACCACCGGCCCCGAAATCTGGGAAGACACCGAAGGCAAGATCACGCACTTCGTTTGCGGCATGGGAACGGGCGGCACCATCAGCGGTGTGGGCAGATTTCTTAAGGAAAAGAATCCAAAGGTTCAGATTATCGGCGTCGATCCAGAAGGCTCGCTTTATTTTGATTTTCACAAAACGGGGAAAATCGCGAAGGCGCGGACCTACGTCGTGGAAGGCATCGGTGAGGATTTCTTTCCCACCACGATGCACATGGACATCCTCGACGACGTAATTCAGGTGAACGACGAAGAATGCTTCGTCGTTGCGCGCCGCCTGGCCAAGCAGGAAGGCATTTTCACCGGCGGCTCGGGCGGCGGATGCCTGAGCGCGGCTCTGCGCCTGGCAAAGGATCTTGGGCCGCACGACTTTGTCGTTGTGCTGCTTCCCGATACCGGCATGCGTTATCTCAGCAAGGTATACAACGACGAGTGGATGCGCGAGCGCGGCTACGTGGAATCGAGCGTGCCCATCACCGCCGCTGAAGTGGTGAACGCCAAGCGGCAATCCGGCAAGGTGCGCGAACTGGTGATCGCGCGGCCGTATCAGACCGTTTTCCACGCGCTAAAAACGATGCAGGAGCAGGACATTTCGCAAATTCCGGTGTTCGAAGAGACGCTGCCCATCGGCACGATTTACGAAGACCAGATTCTTACTCTCGCGCTGCAAGGCAAGGACCTGCGCAAGCTGGTGGTGCGCGAAGTGATGAGCAAGCCGCTTCCGCGGATTCCCGGCTCTTCGCCCGTCGAGCGCGTCACTTATATGCTCAGCCACGAAAATCCCGCCGTGTTCGTGGAGATGGACGAAGCGAAGTTCGAGATACTCACCAAGTACGACCTGATGAGCACGGTTGCCGGGTTGATGGAACAAAAACGCTAGCCGCAATCCTCACTCGCGGCGCAGAGCACAGGAAAAATTAAAAGTGAAAATTCAGGACTTCAACGATCGGCTGAAGGATTCCATCCTTATCGCGGATGGCGCGATGGGCTCCATGCTGTATGAGGCCGTGGGCTCGGTGCGCTGCTTCGATGAATTGAACGCTACGGAGCCGGAGGCGGTGTTTCGCGTTCACCAGGCGTACATCGAAGCCGGCGCGCAAATTATCGAGACAAATACATTCGGCGCGAACCGCTTCAAGCTCGCTCCCATGGGACTCGGTGATGAAGTGCAGCGCCTCAACAGCCGCGGCGTGAAAATCGCCCGCGAAGCGCGGGAAGCGGCGTCGCGCGAAATTCTGATTGCCGGCTCCATCGGCCCGCTTGGCATCGGCGTTCAGGCGCGGCATCCCGAACCGGATCAGATTCGTGCAATTTTCCACGAACAGGCGATGGCGCTGGAAGAGCGGGGAGTCGACTTCTTCATCCTCGAAACGTTTTCCTATATCGAAGAAATCCTGCTGGCCGTCGAGGCCATCCGCTCGTTTTCCAGCCTGCCCGTCGTGGCGCAGCTCACATATTCCGAGGAAGGCACCACGTTTGGCGACGTGCGCCCGTTTCTTGCCACGTCGCTCCTGAAAGACAAAAATGTGCAGGTGATCGGCGCGAACTGCACCCTTGGCCCGCAATCGCTGCTGCCGATCCTGCAGGAGCTTGCGAACGCGCAGAACTGCTGCATCAGCGGCATGCCCAACGCCGGATTCCCCAAGCGCGAAGGCGACCGCATCGTTTACCCCAAATCCTCGCCGCAATATTTCGCCGAATTCGCGCGGGAGGCCGCCGGGCTGGGCGTGCGCATTCTTGGCGGTTGCTGCGGTACAACTCCGGCGCATATCCGCGCCATGGCCGAGGCCGTGAAATCGCTTCGCCCAGCAAAAACGCATGCCGCCGCAACGGTCGTGGCGACCGCGCAACCTGCTCCACCGCCGCAGGAACGCGACCCCGAAAGCAAATTCTGGAAGCGGCTGCAGAAAAAAGAATTTACCGTGTGCGTGGAAATCGATCCGCCGAAGGGAATCGCGCTGGACCGCATCTACGAGCAGGTGGACCGCGTGATGGCGTCAAAGAAAGTGGACGCCATCGACATCAACAGCGGCGCGATGGCTCGCGTCGGCATGGACGCGCTGATCGTCGCCGGCGCTCTGGAAGCCCGCGGCATTGAAACTGTTCCGCACCTGACAACACGCGACCAGAACATCATCGGCCTGCAGGCGATGCTTCTCGGAGCTTGGACCGTCGGCGGCGTGCGCAATATTCTTGGAATCACGGGTGATCCGCCGTCAGTTGGCGACTATCCGGAAACCAGCGGCGTCTACGAGGTCGATTCCGTCGGCTTGGTGAAAATTCTGCATCGCCTGAATCAGGGCACGGACTGGGCGGGGAAAACGCTCGGCGGGCAAACCAATTTCACGATTGGCGTCGCGGTGAATCCGGTCGCCGACGATCTGGACGCCGAAATCGCGCGCTTTCACGCCAAGGTCGAAGCCGGCGCGCACTTCGCCATGACCCAACCGCTCTTCGATCCCGCGCACTGGTACGCGTTCCTGAAAAAACTCGGCGGCAAGGTGCCAATTCCCGTGCTTATCGGCGTGTGGCCGCTGAACAGTTACAAGCAGGCTTTGCGGTTGAACAATGAAGTTCCGGGGATTGTGATTCCAGAGCCGCTGCTGAAATCCATGGAAGCCGCCGGCGCTTCCGCGCGCGATCGCGGCTTCGAAGTCGCCCGCGAAATGCTGGCGTGGGCACGCACCGAATTAGCAGGCGCATACCTGATTCCGCCGTTCAAACGCTACGAAGAGATCCTTGAAATTTTGTAACTCGGGCACGAGGCTATAACCGAGGCCATCAGGCGACGCTTGGTTGGGTTGCCGGTGGCGTTGGCGTTGGCGATTGGCGGTTCACCGCGCGGCGAAAGACGGGCAGAAGCACCAGGTAGATCAAGCCTGCGGCAAAAGGAGCCAGGAGCGCCCAGACCACCACGGCATGCCAAGTTGTGTTCCAGAGGAATTTGATCGCGCCCCAAAAATTCGCGCGCGCCATCGAAACGATCTGCGAAACCGAAAGAGGCAGGTGCGGCGCGCGGAAAAGCTTTTCGCCTAACCGGAAAAAAGGCAGCAGCAGCGCGATCTGCGCGGGATATAAGAAGTAGTTCACCGCCTGCATCGCCGGCAGGTTCAGCCCGAACGCAAGGCCCGCCAGCCCGCACAACCACACGCTCCAGCCGAACGCCGGAATCACGGCCAGCGTGGCGCTCAGGGCGAGGCTCAGGGCAAGTTTCTCTGGCGTTATGCCTTGCCGCAGCAACTTCACCAAAGGTTTTATTACCAGGCGTTGTAGAAAATTCTCGTTCATGCGACTTTTCTTGGACCCAGTACTCCGAATGGTTCTCCCGGGGCCAACGTAAGGACTTGCAAAGAAATGTGTATCTGCGTCACAAGTTTGCCCGCAAAAATCTTCAACAAATAGGTGAGCAGTTTAATTGCCAGAGGCGTCTTCGGCCAAGTCTACCTGCATGAAAATACGATGAACCCTGAATGATTACTTTGTTTCGGGTGGGCTTTGCGTCGTGTGGTCGTGGATGATGCGCCAGCCTTCGGGGAATCTCTGAAAAACGAGAGTGAAGATCCCGCCGACGTCGCCGGCTTGCCGCTGCAGATGCCATCTCCCCAGCACGAGCGCCGCATCCGGCCCAAGCGGCCGGATTTCGAGCTCCGAAAAGTCCAGCGTACCCATCGCAGCTTTGTCTGCGTAAGTCTTCTCATAGCGCGCCATCACCGGTTGCCATCCGCGCGTGAATCCGCGGGTTCCGGCAAAGGTCAGTTCGGAGGAGTTCCAGTAACCGGCCATGAAGCCGCGGATATCGCCCTTGTTCCAGTCCGACTGCTGGGCAGTGAGCACGGCGAGGATCGCGGCGCGCTCTTCATCCTTCTTTACTTTATCGGTCGTTTTATCGACCTGGGGCTTGCCAGAGGCGAAGCCGAGAATTGCCGCGAAGGACAAAACCAGGGCTGAGAGCACCATTTTGTTGGTCATGAACCGTCCCCTAAATGCTTATGGAAGAATAGGATAGGAGGGGGCTGACGGCAAGCCCGGTTTGCCCCCGAAGCGTCAATCCGGAAGTGCTATGGCGGTAGTACTTGAGGGCTATTGGGGTAACAGGGCGCGGCGGGAATAATCGTAGGTGAGGAAAGCAATGTTCTCCGCAGCTCTACTATCGATCGCGGTCGTTGCCATGGGGCAGTTCGCCGTGTACTACTGGCGCGCCGTGTTCACCGGGATGGCCAGCCTGCCGATTTCCAGCCGGGTGCTGGAAGCGGCCCAGGTGCAGGAAGCGTCTCTCTGCGGAAATGACTTTGAAAAATTTGCCAGCCTGCTGACGTTCACTCCCGAATTGAAAGAAACCAAGAGCGGGCTGGGCATGGTGCGGGCTTATTACACCGCGGTTCAGTCGGCCGAAACGCTGTTTGCAAAATTCTCGCCGATGATGGCCAGCTGGGCTGAAAAAGAGCGCGTACTCTGCGCGAGGATTGCCGCCGTGTACGTCGACCAGCGCCTGGAAGCGAATCTGATTCAGGCGGCGTCGATCCGTTCTCTCTAGTTTTCTTCCACCGAAAATTTCAATCCAGATTCGCAACCAGAGGAATCAGTACGCCCAGCGGACTAGCGTGGCGCCGGAGGTGAAGCCCGCGCCGACGGCGGCGAGGAGGACGAGGTCGCCCTTCTTGAGTTTCTTTTCGTCGAGGGCGGTCTGCATAGCGAGGGGAATCGTGCCGGCGGTGGTGTTGCCGTAATTCTCGATATTGATGATCACCTTATCCAGCGGCATGCCCAGGCGTTCGGCGGTGGCGGTGATGATGCGGCGATTGGCCTGGTGGGCGATGAAGCAGTCGACGTCCTTGCCGGTCAGCCCGTTTTTCTCCAGTACACGCTCGGTCATTTCCGCCATTTTCTTTACCGCGTATTTGAAAACGTTTTTGCCGTCCTGGTGGATATAGTGCATTTTCTTGTCCACGGTTTCGTGCGAGGCGGGGTTCAGGCTGCCGCCGCCCGGCATGTAAAGGAACTGTCCGCCCATGCCTTCGATCTGCGCGACGTGATCGATGATGCCTTGCTCGCCTTCGGCGGCGGGCTCCAGCAGAGCGGCGCCGGCGCCATCGCCGAAGATGATGCAGACGGAGCGATCGGTGAAGTCGGTCATGGAAGAATTCACGTCCGAGCCGATCACCAGAACCTTTTTGTATTGCCCGGACTCGATGAACTTCGTGCCGACGTTGAGCGAATAGAGAAATCCGGAGCAGCCCGCGGAAACGTCGAAGCCCCAGGTGTTGGCGATGCCCAGCTTGTTCTGCACCAGGCAGGCGGTGGAGGGATACATCATGTCGGGCGTGACCGTGCCGACGACGATCAGGTCCACCGACTGGAGATCGAAGGGATGCCTGGCCTGCAGCTTTTTCACGGCTTCGACGGCGAGGTCGCTGGCGGCTACGCCCTTGTCGGCCAAGTGGCGTTCGCGGATGCCGACGCGCTCCATGATCCACTCGTTGGTGGTGTCCACCATTTTTTCAAGATCAGCGTTGGTCAGGAGGCGCGGGGGAACGTAACCGGCTACACCCGTGATTTTTGCGGTTCTGCAGCGAGCCATGATTCTCCTTGCAGGAAACTTGCAGCGTGTACAAAGAGTTGATTGTAAATGATGGGGTTTGCCGGAAACAAGCGGGAGGGCACGACTTTAGTCATGCCGCAACTGCGGCAAAATCATCCCGGCTTCAGCCGCTGAGGTTCGCTTTCCGGAGTGTTCACACAGACCCTATATTGGCACCTGCGATGTGGCTCGTTCATTTCGCCGCCGAAGGAGGAAGAATTTCGTAGCGCCAGGTGATGGCGGCGGTTTTTTTCAGCATGGCGGCGACGGAGCAGTATTTTTCCTCGGTAAGAGACATGGCGTGCTTGACGGCGGCTTCGTCGAGCGTGCCACGCAGGCGGAAGAGGACTTCGAGCTTGGTCCAGACCGTGGGCGGCTCGGCGGCGCGTTCGCCGGAGCAGAGGACTTCGAGCGATTCGAGCTTCTGGCGCTTTTTTTCGAGGATTAGCACCATGTCCGTGGCGGTGCAGGCGCCGAGCGACATCAGTACCATCTCCATCGCGCCGGGAGCCTTGTTGGAGTCGCGGTCGGAATCGAACGGCACCGAGTGGCCGGAGGGGCTGGTGGCGAGGAATTTCTGTTCGCCGGTCCATTGGATGGAGGCTGTTTGCATGGGGTCCTTCCTGGGGTATTGCTATGCAGTGTCGTTCGATGCGGCTGCAGGAGGTAGGGTAACAGAAAGTGTGCCTGGTGACTGGTGACCCTTCGGCCTCGCTCAGCGCAGCCTGATAGGTGACGCATCAGTAAGTTCGGCGAACTTCTTTGCGGAATCTTGATCTTTCCCGCTTACAGTAAGAGCAACGATCCATTTTGGGAGTTTCCATGAAAAATGTCCTTCTCGCTGCCCTCCTTGCCTTTGTTGCCTCGGCGAACGCTCTTGCGCAGGATGTTGCCGCAGCTTCTAAGTTCAGCGTCTGGCTGCCGTCCAAATCCTGGGCCCTGGAACTGCAAGCACCGGGCTTCGTCGCTAAGGCCAATGAGATGCAGGCCGATGGCCGCCGTTACTTCCTCGCGGAAAACGAGAAGACTCGCGTGGTCATTTCCGTTTTCCTCGAGTTGATGAAGAAGCCGGCGCAACCGGGCGAATGCAAGCGCTCGCTGGAAGACAAAGTGAAGCACGATTCGTCGCTGTCTCTCAATGGCTTGAAGGGTGTGGCTTACGGAGAGGCCCAGGGAATGGAGACCGTCGAATTCTCGATGCCGGAGGTAAACGGCGCGCCTGTGAATCAGAAGAATATCCTTGCTTGCCTGATCAAGGACGACGTTTTTGTCGACGTCCATATCTCCAAAGTGTTCTTCAAGGCTGCGGACAAACCGGAGTTTGATGCGCTGCTGCAGTCGATTCGCTTTGAGGCGAAGAAGCCCACGACGGCAACCATTCCGGTGGGCAATAGCATGCAGTTGTTTCAGCAGGGCAGCCGATACTTCATGGCCCAGCAATACCGAGAGGCGATCGGGCCCTATCAACAGGCCCTGGACATCGAAAAAGCTTCGCCGATGCTGGAAAAGAAACTGTGGTACGTGCTCGTCGACAATTTGGCCATGGCCTACGGCATCACAAACGATCTCGAGAATTCGCAAAAGGTGGTCGCTTACGGTATTTCGAAAGATCCGGGCTATCCGCTGTTTTACTACAACATGGCATGCATCGCCGGGGAAAAGGGCGACGCACAGAGCGCCAAGGCGAATCTGAAACTCGCGTACGAGCACCGATCGCATGCCCTTCCCGGCGAGACGATCCCGGATGCACGCACCGACGATTCGTTTCAGAAATTGATGCAGGAGAAGGACTTCCGGCAGTTCGTCGATTCTCTCTACGGCGGGAAGCCCTAAACTAACAAGGCGGGTGGCCCGGGCCACCCGTCCGGAGGACCCCAAGCGCCCTTTGCGTTGTTTGGATTTGTGGGTGGGTGAAAGTTCCCTTGTTCGGTCGAGGGAAGATCGCCAGCTTCGGGAGTCGGGAATCTGGGCCACCCGTCGGCTACGAATTGCGGAAAGACACTTCGTCGAAGGGCTGGTCGCCGCGCAAGATATCGGTGTCCGCAGCAGTCCAGCCTTCGTTGCTGGAAATTGAAAAAGCGGCCGCCACATCCTTGTCTGGGTGGTCGAGTTTGGTGAACTGGGTCCCGTTGAAGCGAACTTGCCCTGGAATCCAGTGGGTTTGATCGATCAACTGTTTGCCGTCGACGCTTAGTGAGAAACTCGCGATGAGCGCCGGTCCTCCGACCGGCACCTGCAAGTCGTAACTTGCTTTGACGCTCGCGCCGTCTTTTTCACACCGAATCTGGTATTGGATAGGAGTGTCCATTTCCCCTCATTGAGTGTCGCCTGCAGGACTTGAATCAACGAAACCGACCGATAACAAGATGCTGAGTACGTTCCATTAGCCATAACGAACGGAGAACTGTCAACCTTCGGCGTTGCGAGTCGTTTTTGTGTGTCGCACTTACGGCCGGGTGCCCCGGGTTCCGGTTTTTGCTACCCGGGTCTCGGGATGGCCTCAGCCCCTCAATTTTTTCTGGAAATTCAACTTTTGACTTTCAACTGGCGGATAATCCCCATTCTGTTTCGGGCAGAAGGGGTGGCAACCCTAGCAAAAACCGCAATCACTGCAACCGCATCTTGGTTGGTAAGAATTACAGAGCCAAACGAAATACCAGTGCGAAGTTTCCTACCAGAACTGCGCTCCAGAAAAACCACTCCTGTACCAAGTTCCGCCACGCTTGCGACTTAGCCGCTTTGGTGTGCGACGTGCTCCTATAAGGAAGTGCGGGAGCTGCATATGGAAGACGAACTTTTCTACAAAACGGCGTTTTGCTCGGAATATGAAAGACTCTTATGCGTTTGCGTGCAGTCGCTGGACACTTGGAAAAACCGCCGCGAAGAAATCGCCGACTCCGTCGTGAGGAGCTGGGAAGCGGGCGATGAACTAATGCGCTTGCAGGCGAATTATGCCAAGGCATACTCGCGCCTGGAAAAGCACATGGACAACTGCGAACTTTGCCACTTCGTCTCGAAAATCAGTGGGCGCAATTACGCGAGCCTCTCGACCGCTGTCATGGATAAGAAACATTCCGCCTGAAGGGTCCCCAAGCTTTTGAGCTACCAGCCCGGTGGCGGGTTCCGGTTTATGGTACGCGGGTCTTGCGATCGCTTCAGCTCTTCACGTTTTCCCGGACGTCCAACATTACCTTTTGACTTTCCACTTCTGATCTCCGAGCGTTATTTTCTCAGATCGGCCCGCCTCGGAAGGCGGGCGCTACACCAACGAGAGGCAAGCCCTTCTGCAGTGGGCGGGCACATCGGTGCGAAACAAAAAAATGACGCGATGCGGCGAGAGCTGCGCGTGATTTGGCGAGACAAATTGTTTACAAGAGAAAGTGGAACGCGAGGGTGGGGCGTCCATCTAAGAAAGTGTGTGACGTGTTGAGGATGATTGCTGAAATGACGCTGAACCCAGCCTGAAGAGTCAAAACCCTCAAACGAGAGAGTTGCATTCAATAGCGGCCGAGACGCGGCCGGCGCGCGGAACTATTCGCTGAGGCGAATAGTGATCGGACGCCGAGAAGACGTTGTGGTGTGTTCAAAGAACGGAGAGAAGGCCGCGGGCGTGTGTAATCGGAAGACCGAATCCAAGGAGAAGAGAAAGATGCAGAGAAAAAATTATAACGTGTGGATGCCAAAGGCAGCGCTGGCCGCCACACTATTGTTGGTGGCGGGGCTAAGCGCGCGAGGCCAGTCCGATGATGCACCGCCAGGGCAATGGCGAATCGCCGGACAGAATCTGAGTAATAGCTGGGGTCAACCAGCCGAGCATACGATCAGTCCCGCGAACGTGAACGGGCTTACAACGAAATGGGTGTTCACAACGGGTGCCGATGTTTCCGCTACGCCGACGGTGGATGGCAACGCGGTGTACTTTCCCGATTGGAGCGGCAATCTTTATGCGGTGGAGAAAGAGAGCGGCCGGCTGATCTGGTCGCACAAGATCTCCGACTACGACGGAGTCGAGGGGGCGATTTCTCGCGTGAGTCCCGCTGTTGATGGGAACGAAGTGATCATCGGGGACATTGAGAACTCGAAGCAGGTTCACAAAGGCGCGAACGTGATGGCGGTGGATCGCCAATCGGGAACACTGCGGTGGATGACGCAGGTGGATGTTCATCCGGCGGCAATCATCACCGGATCGCCGGTGATCTTCGATGGCGTTGTTTACATTGGCGTCTCTTCGATCGAAGAAACCCTGGCAACGGATCCGTCCTATCCGTGCTGCAGTTTTCGCGGCAGCATGGTGGCGCTGAATGAAAAGACCGGAGCGATTCTCTGGAAGACGTTCGACATGCCAGACAACGGCGGGCAGGTCGGAGGATACAGCGGGGGAGCAATTTGGCAGCCACCCGCGATTGATCCACAGCGCGGAACGCTGTTCATCGGCACCGGAAACAACTACACTGCACCACCGGACGTTGAAGCTTGCCAGAACGCGACTCCGCTGGCGACTTGCGTCGCGGCTGACGATTTCTTCGACACCGCGCTGGCATTGGATTTGAAAACGGGAGCAATTAAGTGGTCGCGGATGCTCCAAAGCTTTGACACCTGGACAGTCGCGTGCATTTTACCGGGAGGGGCAACAAACCCGAATTGTCCGGTACCAACCAGCCCTGATTTCGATCTGGGAGGGTCTGGCCCCAATTTGCTGGAAAACATTGTCGGGTTCGGACAGAAAAGCGGTATCTATTGGGCGCTGAATCCCGATAACGGGAACATTGTCTGGAGCACACCAGTGGGGCCAGGCGCTTCGCTCGGAGGAATCGAGTGGGGAACGGCGACGGACACCAAGCGAATCTATGTTGCGATCTCTAACAGCGACCATCTGCCCTATACGCTGGTACCTTCGGGACAGCAGATCACCTGGGGCGCATGGAGCGCGCTGGATGTTGCAACGGGGAAGATTCTCTGGCAGACGGCGGACCCCACTTCGGGCAGCATCGACAGGGGTTCGGTGAGCGTTGCGAACGGGGTCGTGTATGCCGGCTCTAATTCAGGGCAGATGTATGCGCTGGATGCTACGAGCGGGAAAATCCTGTGGAACTTCGCGAGCGGAGGCTCGGTAATCGATGGGCCATCAATCGTCGACAGCACTCTCTACTGGGGATCCGGCTACCGGGAGATCTCCGGAACCGGAAATAACAAAGTGTTCGCGTTCAGCCTGGCCGGCGCGAAAGAGCACGGGGAGCAATCCGGCGATAACAATAACCAATCCGGCGATCACGACGGGCAAAAGTAACGGAGCATGAATCATCGCTTCTATCAGCGATGGTTCAAGTAATTTTCGGTGCCGATAGGCGGACTGGTTGGCACGACGGGTCGTGTTGCGCGCGTAGCATCGAAGTTCGGCTGCAGCGCGACGCGACCTTCGGCGTGACAGTCCGCCTTTAGAACATTTGCGAACGAAGACAAGTAGGAGTCCGGCAAGAGCCGCAGCGGTGGTTCTGGATGGCGAGTGCTATCCAGGCCACAGCTGCGGCTCGCGCTTTGAAGTGATGTATACGACAAGCTTGAAAAACACATTATTCAAATTCCTCCGTCTTACAGAGAGTGGGAGGATCCGAGCATCTCGAGTGACGACAGGCTTCCGGAGCTGACGTAATCAACAAAAGCTAAGTTCGCAATCGCGACGCCGAATGTGGCGCTCTAAGCTTCGGCGCTCTGCTCGAATTATGCCTCGGGTCCGAACTGGATGACGCAAGACGTACTAGCCAAAGAAAAGTAGTCGACTCGTGGCCACGCGCACGGGACCGCAAAGCAATGCGCCCCTCGGTCAACTGAGTTGGACTTCCACAGATTCCTAATCAAAGGCTTCGGAGGAGTAGACATGTACCGATGGGGGAAAATTGTGCTGCTTGCCGGGATCAGCCTGGTGGTGGCGGGCTGCCCGAAAGGCAGAACTAATTTCAATCAAGGGCGCAAAGCGCAAGAACTCCAAGATTACGACGCGGCATTTGAGTATTACCAGAAGGCGCTAAAGACCGATCCCGAGAATGTCGAGTACAAGATCAAGTTCGACCAGGCACGATTTGGAGCCGGCGAAGCGCACACAAAAAAGGGGCTGAAACTACGCGAGAAAGGCGAGTTGGAAAATGCCGCCAGCGAGTTTCGGAAGGCGGCCTTCATGGACCCGTCGAGCGTGGCCGCCGAGCAGGAACTGCGAATGACCATGGAGATGATCGACGAAAGGGAGCGTGCCGCAAATGCGCCTTCGGAGGCTTCGCCGGACGACGATGGGACGGAACTGGCGTCAACTCCGCCACAGCTGAAGCCACTCTCTCGAGCGGCCATCAACCTAAAGATGACCAATGACGCGAGAATCGTCTTTGACACGATCGGCAAACTTGCCGGTTTGACGGTGATTTACGATCCCGACTTTCCGGCACGGCGAATTTCGGCGGAACTGAATGACGTCACTCTGGAACAGGCCTTGGACATCGTGTGCATCGAGAGCAAGGCTTTTGCGATGCCCATATCAGAAAACATCATCCTGGTGATGCCAGACCAGGCGCAAAAGCGGCGCGATTATGAAGAGCAGTTTATGCGCACGTTTTATCTTTCCAATACAGTGCAAGCGCAAGACCTGACTGAGATTGTCACCGGACTGCGCCAACTGCTGGATTTGAAACACATCCAGCAATTGAACGCGCAGAATGCAATCACGATCCGCGCGACGCCGGACCAATTGGCCCTCGCAGAAAAATTTCTGAAGGATATCGACAAAGCCAAGCCGGAAGTCATCATTCAAGTGGAAGTATTGGAGGCGCGCACCGACCGCATGCGCGACCTGGGCATTTTGCCGGGACAATCAGCCAGCATCGCGATCAATCCCAATTCGACGACCAACAACAATAACAATGTCTCCACCAATTTGAATAACTCGCCCGCGGGTACGGTCACGCTGAACCAGCTCACACACCTTAATCAAAATGACATAGCTCTTACCCTCCCCAGTGCCACCGCGAACTTTCTGCTGACTGATTCCACCACGCGGGTCATTCAAAACCCGGAAGTCCGCTCCCTGGAAGGGCAGCCGGCAAAGTTGAATATCGGCGACCGCGTCCCCGTGGCAACGGGCAGCTTTCAAGCTGGAGTCGGTGTAGGGGCAACTGGCGGCGCGGGTTTCGTGAATCCTCTAGTCAACACGCAATTCCAATACATCGACGTCGGTGTCAACGTCGAGGTCACTCCGCGTGTTCACCCCAACCGCGACGTCAGCTTGAAGTTGCAAGTTGAGGTATCCACTGTCTCTAACCAGGTCACAATCGGCGGAATCCAGCAACCGGTCATCAGCCAGCGCAAAATTGCGCATGAAATTCGCCTGAAAGATGGCGAATCGAGCGTTCTAGCCGGCTTGATCACGAAGTCGGACATGAAAACGCTGAATGGCTGGCCGGGCCTCGCGCAGGTTCCCATCTTGAAGCACCTGTTCTCTGACGATAATCGAAGTTCCGATGATGACGAGATCCTGATGATCTTGACGCCGCATATCGTCCGCATGCCGGAGTGGACGAAGGCTAACTTGAAGGCGTCGTATGCCGGTTCCGAGTCGAACGTTCAGACCAAGCGCGCGAGCGAAATGCGCGCACCTCAGCCGTCACCGGTGGCCTCGCCGTCGACGAAGGAACAAGAACCTTACGTCGCGGCCAATGCGCAGGCTCCGTCGAATTCTGAACAATCCGGAAAGCCCGCCCAGGTTCGCTTTGAGCCCCGGAAGCTGTCTTTGAAAACCGGAGAGACCATGACGGTCGGCGTAGAGGTCGATAATGTTAGCGACCTTTTTTCCATTCCGTTTCTGCTGAAGTATGACCCAGCGGTGATCAGTGTGGAAGAAGTGCGACACGGCGGGTTCCTTCAGGCGGGGGACCAAGAGATCGCTATCGTGCAGAAAGTGGACAATGAGCATGGCCAGGCCATCATTTCGGCAACGCGCCAACCAAACACGGCAGGAGCGAGCGGCACGGGCACAATTATCGGCATCGTGATCAAGGGGCTTGCGCCGGGGACGGGCACTCTGTCAATTGTGCAGGTGAGCGCGAAGGACTCGCAGCAGCGGCCGATCCAATTGCTGACCAGCGAAGCGAGTGTGCAAGTGACGCCCTAAACGTCGCGCCAGATTTGACGCGCCCCAGCTTAAAGACGGAAAAGTCCTGTGACTCGCGATTGAGATTGCAGAGTTGCCACGTATCCGTGAGTTACCACCTTTGACAGGCGAATGCGGATGGCCCGGGTGTACAATGCGCGTACCCAAGCCCAAGGAGGTTAAGGTGATGACCTTTCGGGGAATGGTGTGCGCGAAAGTTGGCGGGTTGGTGAGTTTGGCGATGGCGCTTACGTTTGGCGGGGCCGCGTTTGGGCAGGCGAGCGGAGGTACAAAGCCGAAGGCGGGGCCGGTGGATCCGGGCGTGCGGGGAGGGCTGTCGGGAGGCGGGGGGCCGCTGAAGGGGTTGACGACGGATGAGACGGCGTTTTTTCAGGATGGGCAGGCGCGGTTCAACGATGTTGAAGCGGTGACCGGGGGAGCGAACAACGGGCTGGGGCCGCGCTTCAATTCCAACCAATGTTTTTCCTGCCACGCGCAGCCGGACGAAGGTGGGTCGAGCCCGGCGCAGAATCCGTTGATCGCGGTTGCTACTTTTAATGGAGCGAAAAACAAGGTGCCGTGGTTTATCACGGCGAAGGGGCCGGTGCGCGAGGCGCGGTTTGTGCACAGCCCGGATGGAACGGGCGACGGGGAGGTCCACGACCTGTTTGTGATTACCGGGCGAGCGGATGCGGTTGGCTGCAACATTGCCCAGCCGGATTTTTTGCCGGCGGGCAATCCGGCGACGGGGCAGGGAGGGAATCCCAACATTATTTTCCGGATACCGACGCCGGTGTTTGGCGCGGGGCTGATCGAGTCGATTCCAGACTCGGCGATCCTGGCGAACATGAAAGCAAACGCGACGGCGAAATCGGCGCTGGGAATTTCCGGGCACGCGAACGCGTTCCTGAGCGGCAACGTGAATCGCAATGCGAACGACGGGACGATTTCGCGGTTTGGATGGAAGGCGCAGAACAAGTCGCTGCTGCTGTTTGCGAGCGAGGCGTACAACGTGGAGATGGGAGTGACGAACCAGTTGTTCACGCAGGAGCGCGACGAGACGCCGGGATGCTTGTTTAATGCCACGCCGGAAGACACGCTGAATTTCACGCCGGCTCCTCCGAGTGCCGGCGGGAATGCAAACACGGCGGTGATTTCGGATATCGAAGCGTTTGCGAACTTTATGCGAATGCTGGCGCCGCCGGCTCCGGCACCTGCGACACCGGCCACCGAGAAAGGGCGCGCTACGTTTGCGAAGGTGGGATGCGTGCATTGCCACACGCCCTCGCTGACAACGGGGCAGAAGATTGCGAGCGGGTCGGCAACTCGGCCGAGCGCGGCGCTTTCGAGTCAGACGGCGAATCTTTACTCGGACCTGATCGTGCACCACATGGGTGGCGGACTGGCGGACGGGATTACGCAGGGAGGCGCGGGGCCGGATGAGTTTCGGACGGCGCCCTTGTGGGGAGTGGGGCAACGGGTGTTCTTTTTGCACGATGGGCGGACGAGCAATCTGGTGGAGGCGATTCGGGAGCATCGCGGCAAGGGGAGCGAGGCGAATCGGGTGATTGAACAGTTTGAGAGGTTGAGCGTGGAGGAGCAGCAGGAGGTGATTGATTTTTTGAGGGCGTTGTGAGGAGAAGAGCGGCCGATCGGAAGATTGGCCGGCACAAGGTGAGGTAGAAGAGAACCCAAGAGCGGTCCGGGCGAGCCCGGCCCCTACCGATGCGGGTGAGCTGCTATGAATTCAGGTTGGCGCGTCGGGCATACACCGTGAAAGTGGCAGCGCTGCTTCCGCACTCAAAAGGGGGAACGCCATTCGGGAGAATGGCGTTCCATGGATCATTTGGATTTGTAGGTGAAGGAGAGTTTGGTTTCTTCGTTCAGGACTAGCGGACGAAGGAAGCGGTAGGAGGCGCCGGAGCGGGGGATGCCTACGGCGACCGGTAGGACGCCGGCTACGCGCTGCTGGAGGTTGTAAACGTTGGGGGAAGGCGGCGGGGGTGGCGGAGCGGGCGCGTTTTTGTTTTTCTTTTCCTTGTGGCCGCCAATTTGCGCACTTTCCGTGTTGAGGGTTACGGCGTCCGCTGAAACCTCGATGGATTGATTGACGGAGCCGACGTTGAGGCCGATCTGATAGGCGCGGGGATTTGATGCGTCGTAGGAAATTGTGGAGCGCATGGTTTGAAAGCCCCGGGCGCTGGCGGTGATTTGATAGGCGCCGGAAGGCAAGTTGGGAAGCAGCCAGCGGCCATCGGAACTGGTGGAGGCGCTCCAGTTCGCGTTGGTGGAGAGGTTTTTCACTTCGACGATGGCGGAGGGAATGACGGCGCCGGTGGGATCGAGGACCACGCCGCCAAGTTGATTGGGAGCGAGAATAACGCCAGGCTCGAGCGTCATTAAGTTGGCGAAATTGCGGCCGCCCACTGGCAGATTTGCAATTCCAGGACCGGCATGGAAAACACCCCCGCCGCCTCCGCCGCCTATTCCTGCATTGGTTCCTTCCAGTTTGGCGTAAACCTCAAGCGACGAAGGCCAGTAAGAGGCGGAGAGCGCGTCGCCGCCGAAATCCTTCACTTTGTATTGTTCGGGCAGGAAGACCTCCCACTCGAGGATGCTGATAGGGATATCCATTTTCGGAAGAGAGAGGCCGGCGTCGCCTTTTTTGGCGAAGGGCGAGCCGGCATGGAGAAAGACGAAGGAAACGGTGTAAGCGCCCGCGGGACGGAAACCGGTGCGGAGCAGCGGGACGCGGCTGCCGTCGGCGCCTTGCACGGGTTTCACTTTTTCGCCAGCGACTTCGGCGGTGAGGATGTTCACGCCCGCGGGAAGATCCACTTTCAGAAATGGCTGGGCCTGATTTTTCACCGTGAGTTTAATTTCGGTGAGGGATTTGCCTTCGGAGGTGACCAGGGTGGTGACGACGGCGCGTTCGGCAACGGCGGCGAGCACGCTGGCGTCGGAGAAGCGAGTCCAGTCGAGAGCGAGGGTGGGGGATTCGTCGGGCTGGCGATGATAGCGGAACGCGGCTTCGAGCGAATAGCGGGAGAGCGCGCGGAGGTAGGGATTGATTTCCTTAATGTCGAGGCGTTTGAGGCCGCCGGATTCGTGGGCGGCGAGTTCGAGGGTGCCCTGGCCTTCGACGAGGACCTCGCCGGTTTCGCGCTGCGCGTCCTTGAATGCGAGAATGGGCGCGGTGGCTTTGGCGTCGGAGAGCGGGCGCTCCAAGGCGATGAGGAATTCGTGGGAGGAGTGGCCGCGGCCGGCTACGTGAAGGAGTAACGCGCCGTTCTGGATTTCGCTGGACTCGAGTGAGGCGCCGTTGACGGAGGTTACTTCGAAGCCGGCTGGGATGGCGACGGAGAATTGATCGGCATCGCCCTGAACGACAGTGAGATTGGCAAGCGCGGCGATCTGAAGATCGGACTCGCTGACGGAGACGAGAGTTTTCACGTCGGAGAGGAAGCGGACTTCACGCGGGATTGTAGGCGCGACGACTTCGCGAGTGGCCCACCAAATGTTGGCGGCTTGGCCGGGAACGAGCGTGGCTTCGATTTCCGTGTTGCCGTTGACAGAGGCGCGGTGAGTGATGATGCCGTGGTTGAGCTGGACGTTGGCGCGGTCGCCGGGAACAGTAAGCGAGAGGCGAACGCTGCCGGCGGAGGGAACGGGTAGGAGGAACGAGGCGCGGCCAGTTTCGATGGAGAGTGGAACGCCGGCGTCGAGGTTGACGGAAAATTCGGATTCGCCCGGAAGGACGGCGACGTGGGTGCCGTTGTCGAGGAGAAGCGGAAGCGGGCGAGAGCCCTGTCGCGCGTCGAGGATGGTCATGCCGGTGGTGAGCGGAACTTTGGCGGCGGTGGCGCCGAGGGTTTCGCCTTCGAGCTGGACGGAGCCAAGGACATCGTCGTTGGAGACGCGGAATTTCAGATCGGCGCGTTTGAGGATGTAGGGAAGCGGGGGAAGTTCGGATCGTTTTCCGGGACGATTGGCGAGGGCAAGGAGACGATTGTACTCGTCGAGAGAAAGGGTGACGTTGCCCGTTGGCGGCAGGGGCGATTCGAGGCTTTTCTGGGCGAAAGAGGGAAGAGCGAAAGCGAGCGCGAGAATGAAAAGCAACGAAACGCTTGAGCGAAAAGCAGATCCCTCACCCGCAAAAGGCGCGGATTCGGGATGACAGTTTGGGTGGTTTTGCGGAGGGAGGGTAGCTAAGAATTTGTGAAATGCATTTGGGAGAGCGATGAAGAGAAGATGGAGTTTCACTTGCCACCTGCCTTTTTGTCTTGCTGATAGTTCAGTTCAGCGGAGGGAGATTGATTTTCACTGGTGAGTTCGGAGACGAGAAAGAGAGAGGGGCCGTAGGCCGGGAAATCGACGCGGACAGGGAGGATGCCGGTGGCTCGGGCGCCGCGTTCCGTGGCATGGAATTTGTCGACGAGGGATTGTGATTGAGAGGCGAGCCGTTTTTCGTCTTTTGCGCTGTCGATGAGTGATGTGTTCATACCCATCGATTCATAAAGTATCGGTCCACCGACGCTGGGGGCGGCGAGAGGCGTGTCCACTGCCGGTTCGGCGACGGAGGCGGTGAGGACGGAAGAGATTGGGTTGACGAACGTCTCGGTGTGAAACAAGCCGGGTTCGGAGGATAGCCTGAAGAGCGGCGGGAAGAAAACCTGGAGGCCGGTGCGCGAGACGGGCAGGTCCAGCGCGGGAAGCGAGAGCTTCAGGCGGCCCTTGTCGGTCCAGGAGACGCCGGGGAGGAGATAGACGATCTCGAGAGCGAACTCAGAGGCGTCTTCGCCGGCGCGCGATTTTGCAAGAGGGAGAAGCAGGCCGCCGTCTGGGGCGGAGCCAGGGCGAACGGGCTTGCCGGAGAGAGAAGCGCTCCAGAGCGTGACGCCTTGCGGCAGAGCGACTTTGACGAAATTGCGCTGGTTATTGCGAACGGCGTAGCGCGATTCGACGAGAAATTTTCCATCGCGAGTTAGCAGGACGCGGTAGCGGGCTTCCTCGATGTTGGCCATGAGCACGGCTTGCTGGGCGTAACGCGCGACGGCGATGTGGAGAGAGCGCTGAGATTTGGCGTCGCCCGGACGCGTGCGAAACGCGATGAGCGCGGGCGACTGGCGATTGGCGACGGGTTCGCCGAGGTCGCTGGCGTCGGCGCGCTCGAGGCCCTGCGTCTTCACGGAGTCTTCCTTGATTTCACCGGCGCCGAGAACGTCGACGGCCACGCCACCGGAATCGCGTTCGGTGCCGGTGAGGCGGAGAAGCGGAATACCCATCTGGCCATCGCGGGGGAGAGAGGCTTCGCCGGTGACGACAAAACTGGCGGATTGCTCGACGGGTTCGAGGAAAGTGATGAGGAGTTCGCCGGGCTTCATTTCCCAGTCGGCGACGAGGGCGCCTTGCACCTGGTTGATGGTGACTTTTTCGGGAAGCTGGATGCGAGCTTCTTTGGCGGCGCCTTGCGTGATTTCGAGATTGACGTTCGCGGTGAGCGAAGTGGAGTCTTCGCCGAGGCCGACGAATTGGGTGAGCGTGCCGCGCATGCGCAGGGGAAGCGTGGAGTGGTGGTCTTCTGTTTTGCGGCGCCAGGCGAAAGTCATAGGCTCTGCGCCTTTGCCGTAGGCGGTCCACTTGTTGCCGCCACCGGGCAGGTCCGCGGTGGCAGAGAAGAGGCCGCCGTAGAGAGAGAGGTCCACACCCGCGCGGGGAATTTCGAGCGCGACTTTGGTGACCCCGGAGAAGGTGGATGGAATGGAGAGGCGCTCTTCACCTGCCGAAGAGGAGATGGGCAGGGCGATTTCGAGAGTGATCACCGAACGGCCGGAGTGAGAAAGAAGCGCAGAAAGCTGGGAAGTATCCCTGCCGTCGGAGGGCGGCGCGAGCGAGAGCGATTTGCCGTCGAGCTTTGCTTCGCGAACGAAGAGGCCCGCGGGAATGGGAACACGGACCCAGCCGTTTTTGAGGACGTCGACGGTGAGCGTGGCGCGACCGGAGGCGAGATCGGTGTCTACGTGGAGATCGTAGTCAACGCGGGTGAGAGTGGCATCGACGGGCGGGGGCTCGGGCTCGCGTTCGGTGGGATAGGCCTTCACGCGGAGGGCGCGGTATTCGGGAACGGAGATGACCACCCACCCGGGAGAATGATTTGTCTCTTGGGCTTGCAGCGGCCCAGCGGGACGAAGTGCGAGCAGGCTGAGGGATGCGACGAGCAGAATGGCGATGCGGGACGTGCGGAAAGACACGACGAGACAATGGTTCGCGAGAGTTGTCATAGGTTTTACCTCACTTAGAAGGAGAACGTACTTGCAGAGATTTCTTGCAGGGGAAAATGGTTGCTTGAAGGAATAATTATTGGGGAAGGGACGGCAGGCGTGAGGAGGAGAAAGGCAGCAGAGGCGGTCAGTGATTGGCAATGGGAACCAGAAGGTAAAGCGCCCGCCTCGGAAGGCGGCCGCTACAACGGCAAGAAGGCAGGCCTTCCTGAGGCGGACAAGCCTAAACGCCGGCGATTGTGTGAAGGCTGCGGATACTGAGAGTACCGAACCGGATGGACTGTCGCGGCGACTCTACGAGCGGGTTGCCACTTTGTTTAATTTATCGGGGGGCGCGACTGTGCTGAGCCACTCGCGCAACTCGGATGCGCTGCGGAAGGTCTTGGACTCGGTCAGGCCGCGAGCATTGGTCCAAAAAACGGTGGCGCTTTTTGTCACGCTGTCGAGGCACAGGCGTTGATGCGTGCCCGTGGACGGGTCCGGAACCGTCTTTCTGAACCACAGAACGGTGCAGTCTTTGGATTCATCGGCGACAACGAACCCGCATTCACGTGCGGCTGATTGCAAAGGTTGAAGCTCTACCATGAGGTCTCCAGTCCATGCTGGTTACCGCGTGACGGCGCATCGCCAAGCATAGGTATGAATAAAAGGCCTAAATAACGACCACGATTTGGCAACGAATCCATTGCTCATGCTCCGGAACAAATGCCTGGGCGCAGCCTGGGCACGCTACCGGAATGGAAGCAATGGCAACAGAAATTCCTGGAGCCTCTCGCTCTCTGAAACGGAGAGCTGGTCCAGCTGAATGCCCATCATATTTCCATCCAGAACACGGACGACGGAGCCAGTAGCGAGAACCGGCTTCATTTGCGGAGCCAGTTCCATACTGACGCGCACGGGCGTCCCCTCCGCGAGGGTGCGGTTCGCTTTAACCAAGAGGCCGCACAAACTGACGTCAACAGTTTCGCCTTCGACCACCTCGCCACCGGAGTTGAGCTTCACCTTGGATTGGAGGGAAACACGGCGGGTGCGGCGGCGGCCGTAATCGATGGTGCCCTGGGTAGCCCGGATGAGCTTCAAAAGGCGTTCCTTGTCGATCGGTTTATAAAGGAAAAAGTTCGCACCCGCTTCAAAGCCGACGGACATGGCGCTGGGACGCAGGTCATCGCTGATGAGGACAATGGGAGTGGTGCGGTTCCACCGCGAACGGCGCAGGTGGCGCGAAAGCTCCATCCCGTCGGGAGAGGCCATGTGCAGGTCGAAAAAGACCATCTCAAATTTTTCCTGGTCGAGAAGATTGAGGGCCTGAGAGCTGGTTGTAAGCGCCCTAGGCTCCATTCCTGCGGCAGTCAAAACCTTGCCAACCATCTGGCAAACCGCTTCCTCGTCATCCACGATCAAGGCTTGTTTCTCCATTGCTCCATCCTTTATTGGCCGGTATCGGCGAGAACCCTTAAAGGCCCGTGTAATCGGGTAAATTTTGTGAATGCACCGATGCTTTCCTGATTGCGGATTCCCGAGTCAGGATCGGACGGGCAGCAGGAAATTGCGACGAGTGTTATGAAGATGGCGCGACGCGTCTGTTTTCAAGCGGTGCTCCTGGCACTGAGGGAAGGGTCGACGGAAACCGAGGGGACGAAGGAGAGGTGTAGTCACATTGAACCTGGGGCATGGAATTGGCAAGAGCATTAAGTTGGAGCAGGTAGGAAAGAGTTATCTATTAGGGAAAACTAATCTGCGAGGCTTTCCAATCGGTGCCTGGCCGCGCAGTTAGATATAGGAATCTGAGGGAGCGGGGCGTTTCGGGACGTGAAGTGCGGTGCTATGATGGCCGCCAAAGTGAGCAGGGAGTTACTTGAATGCCCGACAAATTCGATACACCCAGCGCGCAATTTTTGGAACGCAAACTTTCGACGATACTTTCGGCGGATGTGGCGGAGTTCAGCCGGCTGATGGGGGAAGACGAGGAGCAGACGCTGCGGGTGTTTCGCGGGCACAAGAAAGTGTTCGAATCGGTTGTGGCGATGCACAACGGGCGAATTTTCAATACCGCCGGGGATGCGATCCTGGCGGAGTTTCCGAGCGCCGTGGAAGCAGTGCGTTGCGCGACGGATATTCAGGCGGCGCTGCGGACGCGCAACGATCAACTGCCACCGAACCGTCAGGTGCGGTTTCGGATCGGGATCAATCTAGGCGACATTCTGATTCAGGGACAAGATTTGATGGGTGACGGCGTGAATGTTGCTGCGCGGTTGCAGACTGCGGCGGAACCGGGTGGCGTGTGCATTTCGGGGACGGTGCACGACCAAATTCGGAACAAGCTTTCGATGTCGTTTCATTCGATGGGGGAGATGAATTTCAAAAATATCGCGCAGCCGGTGAGGACGTTTTCAATTACAGAGGCGGAGGGAAGCGGGCCGCTGCCTTCGCGGGAGCCGGCGGCGATTGTGGCAGGCGGAAAGACGAAATGGATTGCGGCGGGGGCAGCGCTGGCGGTCGTGCTGGTTGGCGGGGGGATTTGGGCGTATACGGCGAGGCAGCGTGACGGGAATGGCAGTGTCGCCGCTCCCGCGGCGCAGCCTCAAGAGGCTGCGCCTGTCGCGGCAATTCCAAGCTTTGGGAATACGGAGGCGAAACCGCCAGCTGACGGAAAACCTGAGGAAGCCGCCGAGCCCGCGGCTGCAAAGAAACCAAAACCGGCGGATGAGCCGGTTCGCGCGGCCTCTGCTGGGCAGGAGAAATCTGCGGCGATGGCTGCCCCGGTTCCGCCTACCGTACACGCCGGATTGCGGGACGGCATTTACTCGGGGCAGATATGTTTTGCGGAAACAAAGAAAGACCCGGCGCGGTGCTTCCATGGGGAAGGGATTGCGGCCGGAAGCAAGTTGAACGGCAGGTGGCCGATGGGCAAGGACACCGGCGTCTTCATGAATCTGACCGGACATATCGGGCCGGCGGGCGAGGTGGAAATCGAAATGCACAGCAAGGCGGCGGATGGCACGGTGCTGAATAATATTTTTCTCACGGGAACGATTCAGGATGGATTGATGACGGCGAAGGGCGCGTTTCAGATGGGGCGCAAGGTTACGCTGGACTGGCACAAGAATTAGCGGGGTGTAAATTTGCAAAATTACAATTTGGGTTGGGTCGGTGTGGATGCGCGTGAGATGGTTTGCAACTGTCGCGCCTCCGGCGCTTGGATTTTTGGGGATGGTGGTCCCAGCCCTTACGGGCTGGGCTAACTTTTTTCGCGCCCCCGGCGCTTTAGGAACGTAGGCTGAAGCTTGTGGTACCTAGTCGGACTACGAGGTGCGGGAGAGGAGGGATGCGACTTCGATGATGGGGTTGGGGAGCTGGCGCATGGCGCGGACGAAGGCTGCGACTAGCTGTGGATCGAACTGGGTGCCGGCGCAGCGCTCGAGTTCGTTGAGGGCTTGCTCGGCGGTGCGGCCTTTTTTGTAGCTGCGATCGCTGGTGATGGTGTCGTAGGAATCGGCGATGGTGATGATGCGGGCGCCGAGAGGGATTTTTTCCGCAGCGAGAGCTTCGGGATAGCCGGAGCCGTCGAAAAATTCGTGGTGATGCAAAACCATTTCGCGGATTCGGGCGAGCGGAACGAGCGGCTCGAGCAGTTTTCCGCCGAAGGTGACGTGAGTTTTCATGGTGTCCCACTCTTCGAGGTTGAGCGGGCCGCTTTTGTTGAGAATGGCTTCGGGGATGCCGACCTTGCCGACGTCGTGAAGGACGGCGCCGAGGCGAATCTCCTCGACTTCGAGATCGCTCATGCCGAGGGCCTCGGCGAGGAGCGCGGCGTAGGCGGAAACTTTTTGCGAGTGGCCCTGAGTGTATTGATCCTTGGCGTCGATGGCGTAGGCGAGGGAAGTGACGGTATCGAGAATGGATTGCGGGAGCGCGCGCGGTCCATCGGGCGGCGGTTCCTGGGCGATTTCGGTGCAGGGCAGGGAATCGGTGAACTGGCGCAGGCGGAGATAGATTTCGTCGAAGGCTTCGGGGCCGGTGGTGAAGAGGCGCTTGAGAGTGACGCCGAGATAGGCTTCAAGGACGTCGCGCTTCCAGCGGCGGGCTTCGTTGGGGTCGACGTGATCGGCGGTGGAAACGGTGTTGCCGCCCTGGTGCTTCGAAAGATACATGGACGCGTCCGCGACCTGGATGAGTTCCTGCGGCGAAGCGCCGTGAAGCGGATAACAGGCGATGCCGAAGCTGGCGCTGATATTTTTTTCACGCAGGAGCGGATCGGCGGCGACCCAGCCGCGGAGTTTTGAGGAAAGCTGGCGGGCCTGCTCCATGGTGGTTTCGGGCATTAGAATGACGAATTCGTCTCCACCGTAACGGGCCACGACATCCGAGCGGCGGCAATTGGTTTCGAGAATCTGGCCGACGCGCTGGAGAACGAGGTCGCCTTCGAGGTGGCCATAGAAATCGTTGACGAACTTGAAGCGGTCGAGGTCCATGAGCACCAGCGCGAAAGCGCGGCTGGCGCGCGAAGAGCGTTTCCATTCGGACGAGAGCGCTTCCATGAAAAAGCGGTGAGTCTTTACACCGGTGAGGCCGTCGGTGATTGCCTGTTCCTGGGCTTTCTGGAAAGTGAGGGCATTGTGGAGAGCGCCGGAGACGAGGTCGGCGAGGGTGCGGAGGAGAAGAGATTCCTCCTCGGAGAATTCCACGGGCTGGAGAGTTTCAACGTAGAGAACGCCGTGAAGATGGTCGGCGTAGAAAATGGGAAGGCCCATGGCGGCCGCGGATTCAGGAAGGACAGGTTTTGCGCCGCTCTGATTATTGGGGAAGGAACGATAGGTGGCGGATTTTCCGGTGCGCGCCACCTGGCCTATCAATCCTGTGTCGAGAGGCAGGCGGCGGGCGAGGGCGCCGCGCCGGGCGCCACTTTCGGCCTGAATGACGAGTTCGCGCGTGGTGTAATCGAGCAGAGCGATGCCGATGTGGTCGTAATTGAGGCCGTTTTCAAGTTGCTCGGTGATTTTGGTTAGAACTTCGTCGGGATTGAGCGTGGCGATGGCGTCGCGGGAGATGAGATTGAGCAGGCTGAGATGGCGGGCCTTGGTGCGCTCGTTCTGAAAGAGACGCGCGTTTTCGATGGCGATGCTGGCCTCGCTAGCGAGGACGCGGAGGAGTTCGAGGTGGCCTTCGTCGAACGCGCGCTCGTGATCCGAGTAGATGCAGAGGGCGCCGATGGCCTGGTCGTAGGCGACGAGCGGCACGCCGCAGAAGGAGCCGGAAATGCGGATGGGATCGATGCCCAGCTTGCGAGTTTCTGTGACATAGTTTTCACGGATAAGAACAGGTTGACGAGTGCGAATGATGTATTCCGTGAGGTGATTCCCGGCGGGACGCGAGCGCATAGGCATGCGCTCGCCGCCGATCATTTCGAGATCGAAATTGATGGCGTCACGGACCGGGTCGGGGGAAGCGATATAGAGATTTTCAACGTCGAAGAGGCGGCGAAGCTCTTCCCAGATTTTGCGGAGGAGATCTTCCTTGTTGAGCGTGGAACTGAGGGCTCGGCCGATCTCGTTGAGGACGTGGAGTTCCTCGGAGCGGCGCGAGGTTTGCTGAACTAGATAACTGTTTTCGACGGCCATTCCAATCTGGTGGCCGAGAGCGAGAAGAAGGCGGAGTTCCGCGGAAGTGAAACGGCGATTGTCGGGAGTGCCAAGGAGGAGAAGACCGAAGGCCTGCTCCTTGGCCTGGAGGCTGATGACGACGACGCTGCGGAGGCCGTGTTTCAGGGCGAGTTCGCGGAAGCGGCGAAGAGGCTCGTCGTTTTCGAGCGAGGTGAGATTGTCGTCGCGCAAATCGCGGAAGCCGAGGAGGCCGCCGAGTCGGGAGACGAGGCCGACGAGATAGTCGTCGAGCCCTTCTTCCTGCGCGGCGTTGCAGAAGGCGTCGGGAATGCCGGCGGAGACGACGGAAGTGGGGCCGGAGGTGTCGCCGTGGTGAAGAAAGAGCGCGCCGGAAGGAAGGCGGACGACGCCGAGGACGCGGTCGAGGGCTTGCGCGAGCATGCGCTGAATTTCACCGCCGACGAAACTGGAAGTGGCGAGGTTGAGATTGGAGAGCGCGAGCATGTTGCGTTCCACGCGGCGCTTTTCTTCCTCGTAGACGGCCATGACGAGGAGCATGCAGACAAAAGCGACGGGAATTGCGGAGACGGCGAGGATGGAATCCCCGATAAATTTCTGCGCGGACTGGAGGAGGAAGAAACCAAGGAAAACGATGCCCCAGAAAGAAAAAGCGAGGCCGAGGAGTTGATCGGCGAGGGTTTCATGGTGCCGGCTGTCGTTCCAGAAAATGTAACCGACGGCGACGTAGATAAACGCGGCAGGTATGAACGAAGAGACCGAAAAGATCTGGAAGGCGTTGGCCAGGGACCAAAGAGCGAGAAAGAGGGCGGAGCCGATGGCCGGTTTGAGCCAGAGATTCGTGTGCGTGTAGAGTTGCGCGCCGAGGAAGAAACAAATCGCGGCGAAACCGAAGAGCGCGTGATTCAGGGAGCTGAGGACGATGCTGGTGCCGATCCAGGGAGAGAGCGCGGGGCAAAGATAGTGGAGGGCGTAGAGTGCCCAGCCCACGGTCCAATAGAGGAGATAGTTCTGACGCTTGAGGGAATAGATGTAGGCGAAGAACACTCCAACGAGGAGCGTTCCGAGAAGCAAGCCGAGGGCGATCACGCTTTGTGACATTCAGGCCTGGTCATGTCGTTCCGCAGGGCGCAAAAATTCCGAAGGCGAACGGAAGAAGGAGTGGGTGGGTCACTCGCGAAGTTTTAAAGATGTCCCTGAAACAGAGTGATACACACCCGGCTTATTCTTCTTGTGGCCCCCAGCCCCAGCGGAAAACGAATCATTAAGGATTATGAGGCAGGGGAAAAATGGGGAGCAAGGCTACGGAAGTACTGGTAGCCAAAGAGGTAGTAGGCGGAGGGGCACGGGGGAGGAGGGCCGATGGAGAGTCTTGCAAATCGGCCCTGCCTCAACGCTGCTGGACTGGAGCTACCTCCAGATGCCGGCGCTTGGCGACTTGGGCGAATTCTTACGGTTCGCCGGGCAGGGGGCCGAATTCGGGCGGAGGGACGCGGCGCCTGGAAGCCGCTTCGTAGGCCGAGGCTATCTTCAAAATCACATCTTCCTTTCCGGGTTCCGCTCGAAAGACGAGAGAGAAGGGCAGACCGGGCGGCGGAAGAGTTGTGGGCTTGTTGTTGTTCGTGGGGATATATCGCTTCTTGTCCGGGCTCAATACGAACGTGGGATCGTAGACCGTGCGCACATAGCCGGCGGGGATGAGGACTTCCGTGAGGCCGGCGAAAGGTCCCATGCGAAGTTCACCGCGGGTGTCGTCGGGCGGCTCGGGTTGAGGCGCCAAGCCGATCTTGCCTGGCGGCAGGGAATAGTGGAGACGCACGATGGCGTCGAGGTGGTTCTCTGAGATTATTTTCATTTCCACGCGGCGAAGCAGTTCGCGCATCATGATGTGCTCGTCGATGCCCTGGCGGTCGCCGAGGGTGTTGCGCATGTCGTCCATCTCTTCCCAATTCTTGAATGCGGCTCGCTGATCGTCGCCCCAGAACTTCGAACGCGCATTGAGTGCGGGGAAATCCGTAAGGGTTTCGATGAAGCCGCGTTCCTTCCAATCGGCGGCGCGGCGCATGGCGTATTGATTGAATTCCAGCGTAAAGGCGTTGGATTCCACCACTTCTTCGATCGCACGAATATTCAGGTTCTTGGGGACGGGCACGCGTCCTTCCGCAAGGTTCAGGAAGTAATCGATGGGTTTCATCGTGCCGGAGCCGAATGTCTTGCCCGGAGCGAATTCCGTGGGTTTAATTTTCGCGGCGAATTCGGGGAATTGCGGCTGGCCGTCGCGCTTGAGGCGATAAAGAATGTCCGGGAAAAGGACGGGCACGAGTTGCGCCAGGGCTTGAGTGTAGGTGGGCGACATGTTCTCGATGGTGGGATCATCCGGCCAGAGAGGGTCGACCGATTCGACCAGAGTCGCTCCCAGATAGTCGCCCAGAATGGATTTGATTTCCTTGGCGGCCGCCTGGGAAATAGGCTCGTCGGCCTTTACGCCGGGGAAAGTGAGCATGGATTCACGGACGATCCCGATGCGCATTCCGCGCAGGGAACCGCGTGCGCCTGCTGCGGCCACGCTGACGGAGTAAGTCTTGTCCAAGAGGCTCGTTCGGGGAATCGTGGTGAAGATGTCGCGCGGATCGTAATATCCGTTGTCCGGATCCTTGAGGGCATCGAGGACTGTTGCGGCGTCTTTCACCGTGCGGCACACGATGCCGGAGCGATCAAGGTAAATGTCCGCGCCGATGGCGCCGCCGAGAAAGGATAGAAGCGATTTGTGAGGGAGGATCAGCGCCACCGCGTTGTGATTGGACGGACCGCGGCAGGACCAGCTGGTTTCTTCGCAGATGCTGCAGCCGGCAAGGTTTGCGCTGACGGAGACGCCCGATCCGGAGCTTGAGCCGAGCGAGGCGGCGCGCGTGGTGTCGTACGCATCGCTGGGATTTCCGGACCAGGTGCTGCGTTGATAGCCCTGGACGGAGACAAATACTTTAGTGGGCTTGTTTGAGCCGCGCTCCGGGCCGGCGCCGCCTCGGGTGGAGGGGACGGGGCGTCCGTTGTATTCGGTGTTGGCGGTTTTGGCGTAGATGATGGCGCCTTTTTTGCGAAGCTGCGCCACGAGGGTCTGGTCGCGGGCGGGGAAATCGATGTCATAGTTCGCGTCACCGGCGCCGGTGCTGCGCATGTCTTTTGTGTCGAACGAGTCCTTGAAGGAGAACGCGACGCAGTACAGGGGCATTTTCGCGAAGTCGGGATTGCGTCCGTATTGCGCATCGAGTTCAGCAGCGCGCTCGAGGGCATCCGGTTGCTTGCGGAATTCCTCGCAGACAGCGGGGGAGCCCGAGGGCAGCGGACCGTCGGAGGGGCGCCGGTCGCGGTCGCCTTTGCAGGTGACAGAACGCTCGCCGCGGATATTGATGGTGCCGAGCGCGTTGAGCTGGCCGGCATTGGGAATGCCGATGGTCATGCCGAACTGTTGCTGCACGGTGGGATCGGAGGCGGTGGATTCCATTCGGCCGAATTCGATCGGCGGTCCGGCGTACTGATCGAAATTGGGCAGAAGGCTGGAGATGGAAATTGTCTGGGTGGGGAATTTCAGCGGCGAGCCCGCGCGAACCACACCGGGCGCTTGTGGGATTGGCGCGCCGTCTTTTGTGATTAACTCGTTGCTGACCCCGTTGTAGGCTTTGGCGCGATTGATATAAAGCTGGATCAAACCTTTGCAGGTGATCCGGCCATCGTGGATGGCGCGATGCACGTCGTCGATCGTCGCTTCCTGGAGATGGAAGTCGGCTTGTTGCGAATGCGCTGCGTTAGCCGCCGCAAGCGTTATGACAAGAAGAAAAAATGCTCTTTTCGAGATGAGCTTCGAGCTGAACATGGGGGCCCCGGTGTTTTCGTTGGATTTAATTTCCCAATGAGGATGGAATGCAGCTCTTCGCCTGCGACCCAGCGGCCCGCCAGCCCTGGCCAGTCGAATTCGATCTCATGCAGAACAGCCGCATTGTCCCCATTCGTGCGTGACGTTCGTTCCGGCGGGAGCCGTGAACATATCACAAGTGCCGCTGTTTTGTTTACCGGGATTCTTGATGAGCAGAATTTTGGCAGATGAATGTTGGAGCGTTGCGGGCGTACCGCTGGAATTCCAGGTTCAGGACACTGAACAGGGGAATAATGAGCGGCAAAATTGCGAAAGTGATTGCAGCGAAAGAGGCAGTCGAGGCAGAGCCCACGCGTGTACAACCATGCGCCAACTTGAGAACGTCACTGTGGTGGTTCTAGTTTCGTGACAGGCGGGATTTCAATCCGTGCGTGGGGTGGCACTGGCGAGGGCGAGAATCGCTCCGGCAAAGAGCAGTGTGTCCGCAAAGTAGTTGAGCCCCTCCACTTTGACGGCGGTGCTCGGGTCGGACATTTGCACGATCAGGATCGGCGCATAGATGAACAAGACCAGCAGGAAAATCCAGGCACCGAGATAAGTGGCCGCCATCCGCGTTTTCTTGGCCAGCAGGATGCCTGCCCCGGCAACCAGAAGAATCGCGCCTGTCAGATAGCCCAAAAGCAAGCGCCCGGGAATCCACGCGGGTGTCAGTTTTTCGAGTGGGACGCCAGGGCATCCCGTGGGGTGCAGAAAATGTTCAACGCCAAAAAATATGGAGGCGATCGCGATCAAGACGCGGCCTACGGTGATGAGCTTGCTTTTGCCCTGGCCGCGCATCGCGCTTCCGGCAAGAATCCAGGCCCCGCCCGCGAATGACATTTCGCGGAAAACAATCACCCAGGGAATCCTGTCCGTAGGGCTGGCGAGAGCCCGCGGGATATGGATCATCGCCACAAAAAGAAACATCATGATTCCAAAGAGCAGGCCGGACCAGCGCACCTGAATTTTTGTGGCAATGCTCAAAGACGCGGCCAGCAACGCAAAGCCCACGAAATACGCCCAAAACAAGCGCCATGGCATGTAGGAAGGCACGCCAAGCATGATAAATTTCGCGCCGGAGAGATGCTCCGCGCCGAAAGCCGCCAGTGGAATGGCGAAACACAAATTGCTCAAGGCTACGAGCTTCTCGAGGTCGCCGGCCCGCGCGATATCGGCCTTCGCAGCCCACAGCGCAACAAGGAAAAGCATGATGCCGGCGATGGACATCGAAACCGCCGTGCGAGAGATTTCAAAAAATGCGGCGAGAATGGTTGGGTGCATGTGGATTCCAGGCGTGAGCTCGCGTCCTTTATGTTTGGATTAGTGGCACGTTTTTCCGGGTTAATTGCCCGGAGAGTTGATCGCGTGGCCAGAGACTCGAACAGCGAGAATTACTTTCCCGCTCAGCCCTAAACCAACGCGTAGAGATATTCGACGAAGGAACGCACAGCTCCGTCAATCCCCGCTACCTTCGCGTTGGTCGAATCAATCAGATAGTACTCATTCGGCGCGTGCGCTCCGGTCCCATGTCCCATTCCAAAATGTCCAGCGGGAAGATTGACAGGTTCGGAAGTGAAGATGTATCCCGGCCAGGAACCAGCAGAGCGAGGCCACAGGACGGGATCGAGACCCAGCTTGCGGTAAGTGGTAATCTGCGCCTGGATGAGCTTCGAATCCGGGGAGGTCTGCGTTGGATCGTAGCCACCGGTCATATTGACTTCAATGTCGCCAAAGCCATGTTTCGCAAGATGATCCTTCAGAAGCGCAAGCGTGCCGGCGGCCGTCATGTCCGGAACAAGCCGCATGTCAATCTTCGCGACGGCGCGATGCGGCAGGACCGTCTTGCCACCGGGGCCCGTGTATCCAGCGACCAAGCCCTCGATGTTGATTGTGGGCTTGGATTCGAGGAGCACGAGCGAGTCAAGCCAGTTTGTGTCGTGCACCCAATGCTCAACGCCCAGCTGTTTTTTGGCGATCGCTTCACTGCGATGAGCGGCGGCTTCCTGAATCATCTTTAACTGTGCGGGAGTAAGCGGTTTGGCCCTGTCAAAGAAGCCCGCGACGGCAGGCGTGTGTCCATCGGACTCGACCAGCGTGTTGAGAGCCTGCACGAGGTGCCAAGTGGGGCTGTCCACCTGCGCCTCAAGGCTGGAGTGAACATCATGCTTGGGACCTCGACCCCATCGCTCTCCGCTGGAAACCAGTTCGAGCTCAACTACGCCCTTGGCCCCGAGCGATATCTGAATTCCTCCATCCGCGTCCTGGCCCGCTTCAGGAATGAACACTCCCATGCATTTCTTCAACGCGGCGGTGACCTTGGGTTGGTGGACAACTTCCGGAAAGTGGGTCGAACCGATCTCTTCTTCACCTTCGCAGACGAGCACGAGATTTACGGGCAACTTTTTCCCCGCTGCCTTGAAGGCATGGAGGGCGCTCAGAAAAGCGGTTTCAGGACCCTTCTGGTTTACAGCGCCGCGACCAACGCAAGTCCTGCCTAAGCCTTCTTTTTCGACGATCCGCCCTTCGAGCGGCGGCGAAGACCACTCCGAAGGGTCAAACTGTTTTACGTCGTACATAAAATAGATGCCTACTGTGGTTGCCGCGCCGGCATCCAGAGTGCCGAAGACTCCGGGCTTGCCCGACGTCGGCACAATTTCGACATTCGCGAATCCCGCGTCGCGAGCGAGTTGCGCCATATACTCAGGGCCCTGCGGATAGTTGCGGTTCTCGGCCGCGATCGACGGCAAAGCAATCCAGTCCTGCAGGCGCTTCACGTTCTCGTCATGCATCTTCGGGATTTGGCTCAGCACCGACTGAAGGTCGGGATTGTCCGCAGGGAGAGCCGCAGCCGGCAACGCGGCGAAGGCGGCGCCGGCGAGCGCGCCGTGGATGAACTCTCGACGATTGAAGGCGTTATTGTTCGATTCAGACAATGCATCCCCCTTTGCGAAAACCAAGATGAGTGAGCGCGCTTGACCTGAAATTCAAATCCAGGAGAGAACCCTCTCCCTTTTTATCGGGGCTCATCATACCAGCTGAAAGTCGAACGACCAGCAATTTTTCCGTCGAGGCTTGCGATTTGCTGCGGTCGCACGCCCGAATAGCGCGTCCGCGGAACTGAAGCTGCCACCCGGACCCGGACTGGTTGGACGGGTCGCGGCGGGTTCCGGTAAACTGGACGTTTTAAGGAAGAGAGCGAGAGTTTACCGATCATGACAGACGCGGGGAAAACACAGGCGGGAAGCGTGCGGGTGCGATTTGCGCCGTCGCCGACGGGTTATTTGCATGTGGGCGGGGCGCGGACGGCGCTGTTTAACTGGCTGTTTGCGCGCAAAGAGCGCGGAGTGATGATTCTCCGCATCGAGGATACGGACGCGGAGCGGAACAAGCCGGAGCTGCTGACTGGAATTCTTGAAGGGCTGAAGTGGCTTGGCGTGGATTGGGACGAAGGGCCGTACTACCAGTCGCAGCGGACGGAGTTTTACCGCGAGATGGGGAAAAAGGTGCTGGCGAACGGCAACGCGTTTTTGTGCTATTGCCCACCGGAAAAATATGTGGGCGGGGACCACGCGGAAGAGGGAGCAGAGGGGACGAAGGTTCGGCGGATTACGCGCTGCACATGCCGCGATGGAAAGCCTTCCACGCCGGGGACGAAGCCGGCGGTTCGCTTCAAGGTGCCGGTGGGGGGCACGACGAGGTTTTTCGACGCGGTGTTTGGCGAGCGGGAATTTTCGAACGACGAGATTGAGGATTTTGTGCTGCTGCGCTCCGGGAAAGAGGGCGAGGAGTTCGGGCAGGCGATGTACCAGATGAGCGTGGTGGCGGACGACATCGATATGCGGATCACGCACGTGATACGCGGCGCGGACCACATTTCGAATACGCCGAAGCAGGTGCTGCTCTATCGCGCGCTGGGAGCGGAACCGCCGATTTTCGCGCATGTGCCGCTGATCCTGGGGCCGGACAAGTCGCGGCTCTCGAAGCGGCACGGGGCGACGGATGTGAACATGTACAAGCGCGAGGGATTTTTGCCGGAGGCGTTCCGGAATTTCCTGGCGCTGCTGGGCTGGTCGCCGGGCGGGGATGAGGAGTATTTGCGGACGTCGCAATTGCTGGAGAAATTTTCGCTGGAGGGCGTGAGCCGGACGAACGGCGTGTTCGACAGGGCAAAGCTGGAATGGTTCAACACGCAATATCTCCAGAAGCTGCCGATCGAGGATTTGCTGCCAGAAGTGGAAGCGCAGTTGAAGCAGGACGGATTGTGGAAAGAAGAGTGGGCGGCGGGCGCCGGCCACGAGTGGTTTGCGAAGACAGTGGATTTGCTGCGGCCGCGGATCCGTTTGCTGCCGGATTTTTCGAGCTGGTCGCGGGCGTTTTTCAGCGAAGAATTTCCGATTGACGAGGCGGCGAAGGCGAAATTCTGGAAAGACGAGAAGGTGCCGGGGCTGCTGGCAAAACTGGCGGACGCGCTGGCGGCGCTGCCGGAGTGGAATCACGATGCGTGCGACCACGCGTCGCGCCAGGTGGCGGAAGAGGGCGGCGTGAAGGCAGGATTGCTAATCAACGCGACGCGCGTGGCGATTGTGGGGCAGGCGGTGGCGCCACCGCTGTTTGACACGATGGTGGCGTTGGGGCAGGAGCGCGTGGTGCGGCGGCTGCGCGAATCGTTGAAAGAATGGAAGAAGTAGATTGGAAAAGCGAAATTGGAAGATAGAAAATAGGAAACCTACAGTCTGCAGTTGACAGCCAACAGCTTCGGAACGCGGATTGGCGTACCGAAAACCAAAGGGGCGGGGATTATCCCCGCCCCTTTGGTTTTCATAGGGATGTGGACTAGGGCGCGCAGCCGGCCTTTTGCGGGGCTGAGAGCGCGGTCAGGGTGGTTATGTCAGGGTAGCTGTAGGCGCCGTTGATGGCGCTGGAAGGCGACTCGAACTCAAACCACTGCAAGAGTGCTTCGACCTGCGGATGATAAGTGAACCCATTCGGCATCGTGATCGGGAACGCCTGTCGCGGGAGTCCCTCGACCACATCGCCAACTTCCAGGTCGTTTTGGCAATTACCGTTGGGAGACAACCACCATGGAGTGAGATTGTGGACGCCGTCCTCGACGACGAAAGGATCGTTGAAGGTTTCGGAAATCTCATGGCTCAATCCGGTGACGTCGAGAATCGTGGGATCCAGGAAAATCGGCTGGTCCCAGGTGGAATAGTTCAGCACGAAAAACCTGGGTACGTTTCCATTGCTGGCGTCCCCGCCCTCAAAATCAAATGTGTGGAATCCCCCGATGCAGCAGCTGATCGTCCCATTTGGATTAGGGATAAAGAGATATGCCGGAGGAAAAAAGAAGGTGGAGACGTCCTTGGTGGTAATGTCCCCGGAGTTCTCGGCCGCGCCAATGGGTGTGCTGCTGTCAGGAGGAAAAGTGCTGGTGGAGGGGAAAAAAGCATTCTCGAATGCGTTGACGTTGAGGAGCACGAAGAAACAGCAAGTGCCGTCGGGGTTCAGCGTGAATTGGTACGTGCCGCGAAGCAGGACCATGGTGCGAGTGGTCTTTACGCTCGGGGCCAGGAGGGTATGCCAGTCCGGTTTGGCCTTTTGGTACTCGGCGCGGGCAACGGCGTCCGCAAATTGAGTGGGGACGGGGCTGCTGGTGTAATTGGCGTTAGAGAAAACCGGCGACTCCAGAATTGGCTCGATGAACGGAGTCGCGTCGAAAATCAGGGGGTGGCAGCTTGGGTCCGGGGGATTTGCGCAGGTGATGACGTTGCGGCCGACCACCTTAACGAAGCGGGGCGAGCCGTCTGCGTTGCGCAGGTCCAGCGAAACCGGAATGATGGGAGCATTAAACGTTGTCGTTCCGCCCTGTTGCGGCGGGTTACCAAGCGTGTTGAAGTACCAGTGATTCTGCGGATTCCCGTTCGAGTCCTGGCCTGCCGTGAAGTATTGCCCGTTGAAATTCGCCACGGAGTCTACGTTGGGAAGTCCGAAGCGCGCGTGGGCCATCCCATTTTTGGCGGTGTGGGGGCCGACGTGCGTGAACTTGAGGTGGGCGCCGGCAACGGTGGCTGCGGCGTTTGCGTCATCGTCCTGAGCGCGAATGCCGGCTGAGGATACCAGAACTACTAGGCATCCCAGCAAGAGCATCCGAAACAACTTACACACATACACATTTCTGGAAAGTCGATTCATTGAATACACCCTTTCTGTTCGTCGTATCGCGCGGAGATGCAAGAGGTCGTATCACGTTGATCGCGTGGCTGTCAATGTGGAGCCGTTCATTCAGGCGTCGCGACCGCAGCGCGAAGTGTTGGGGAAAAATCGAAAATCGAAAGCCAAGCGCTGACAGGTAAAAGGATCGGGACAAACCGAAGTTTATGGAATATGAGTTTGGCCGGGACTCGCGGTGTTTTGCGCGCAGAACCACGGCGCAGGCGTACGGTACTTTTGACAATGTATCCATAGCCAAAGGCGGGAATACGATGGACAGACCAAGCCGCATGCGAGGCCATCGAAGCGATCGGGCCGGTCGGGAAGGAACTGCCACATGCCAATTATTCTTCGTCAGCGCGAAAGAGTTTTTCATGTTTTCGGTGGAATCGCATTATTCCTGTGTTCCGGATTCTTCGGGCTTGCGGCTCCGACCTATAGCCAATCGCAAATTCCCGCAAAATCCGCGAATCCGTTCGACGCGGCAGTGGATACGCTGATCAAAAAGGTATCGCCGAGCGTGGTGCAGATTATCGTGACTGCTTATGCGCCGCTGGAAGAGACAGGGCGCGGGAATACGGGCGTCGTGCTGGGGCGGCAACGGGCGAGTGGTTCCGGGTTCATCATCGATGGGGACGGGTACATTATTACAAACGCGCATGTGGTGAGCGGCGCGCAGCGGGTGCAGGTGGTCCTGCCGCCCTCAAACCCCGACGGATCGCTGGCCACTGCGCTTTCGTCCAGGACGGATGTGGTTGCGGCGCGGATCGTCGGCGTGGCGAGAGAGAAGGATCTGGCATTACTGAAAATCGAGGGCACAAAGCTACCTGCTTTGGCGCTTGCCTCGTACCGGGAATTGCGACAAGGCCACGCGGTGTTTGCGTTCGGAAGCCCGGAGGGATTGCGGAACTCGATCAGCCATGGCGTGATTTCGGCGGTTTCGCGGCAATTGGATCCCGATTCGCCGCTTATCTATATTCAGACAGATGCTCCCATCAATCCCGGAAATTCGGGCGGCCCGCTTGTGAATATGGATGGAGAGGTCGTCGGAGTGAACACTTTCATCCTTTCGCAGTCGGGCGGCAATGAAGGATTGGGATTTGCGATTCCGAGCGCGACGGTGCGGACGGTCTACCGCCAATTGAAGGAGTTCGGGCACCTGCGGCGGCAAGAGATCGGCGTGGGGATTCAGACCATCACTCCCTCGATGGCTGCGGGGCTTGGGCTGAAGAGAAATTACGGAGTGATTATTTCCGATGTCCTGCCGGGAGGGCCGGCGGAGGCGGCGGGTTTGATGGTTGGCGATGTGCTCGTTTCGATTGATGGAGAGCCAGCGGATAATCTGCCCAGCGTGAACTACCATTTCCTTTTACGGGACTCTTCGGATAAAGCGCAGATCACTGTGATTCGAAAAAACGGCCAGGAGACATTCAGCGTCGCGCCCGTTGAGGAAGGGCAAGATATCGATCAGCTCATCTCGATGGCCGATCCGGAAAAGAATCTTGTGCCGGGGTTGGGGATTGTGGGCGTGGAACTGGACAAAAAGACCGCGGCGATGGTTCGCGGGCTACGCGACCCATACGGAATTGTGGTGACGGCGCGGGTGACGGGTTCGACCGGAGAAGTGCCGCTGCAGCCCGGTGATGTAATCCGGAGTTTGAACAAGCAGCCGATGACCACGCTGGACCGCCTGCGGAGCACCGTGAAAGCTATGGCCGCCGGTGCTCCCATGGTTCTGCAAATTCAACGAGACGGAAAATTGCTGTACGTTCCGATCACGCTGGAGTAAGCCTTCCCGCCGCCCCTACAGATAGCCACAAATCTGGCATGAAGACTTCATTTTCACAAAACACGCGCTACAATGCGGGCACTGAGCGGCAGGCTCGAAGGACTTCCACGACGCGGAAAGGATTGCGATTTGTGGATAGGCGCTGCCGAACCGAGGTGGTCAAGCATGAGCGAGGCGAAAGAGAAGCAGGGGGTAGTCCGGGAGCAGGGACTGGTGCGGTTTGGATTGGGATTGGCGAACTGGAGCGAGCGGTGGTTTCCGGATCCGCTGATCTTTGCACTGATTGGAATTGTGGTGGTGTTTGTGGCGGGATTGTTGCTGCGGGAGAGTCCCGCGAAACTGGCGATTCAGGGCGGGAAGAATTTCTGGACGCTGGTGCCGTTCACGATGCAGATGGTGATGATCATCATCGGCGGGTATGTGGTGGCGTCGACGCCGATCGTGTATCGGGCGATTCAGGCGCTGGCGGGAATTCCGAAGACTCCGCGTGGAGCAGTGGCGATGGTAGCGCTGTTTTCGATGCTGACTTCGCTGATTTCGTGGGGCTTGAGCCTGATTTTCAGCGGACTGTTCGTGCGGGAACTGGCACATCGCGTGAAGGGGATGGATTACCGGGCGGCAGGCGCGGCGGCGTATCTGGGATTGGGCGCGGTGTGGGCGATGGGGCTTTCGTCATCGGCGGCGATGCTGATGGCGACGAAGAGCGCGATGCCGGCGTCATTGTTCAGCATCAGCGGGCTGATTCCGCTGACGCAGACGCTTTTCTTGTGGCAGAGCGTTGCGACGACGGTGATTTTAATTGTGCTGTCCGTTGCGATTGCATATCTGTCGACGCCGTCGCCGGAGAACGCGCGGACGGCGGAATCATACGGAATTGCTTACGAGCCGATTCGCGCGAGCCTGGAAGTGAGGAGCAAGCCGGGCGAGTGGCTGGAGTACAGCCCAGTGCTGACGGTTCTGGTTGCGGCACTGCTGTGCTGGTATCTGGTGGACGTGTTTCGCACTTCGCCGCAGGGGGCGCTGGCGGCGCTGGATCTGAATACGTACAACCTGATGTTTATTACCGTTGGGCTTTTGTTGCACTGGAGGCCGAAAAGATTTATGCGCGCGGTGGCGGATTGCGTTCCAGCCACGGGCGGCGTGCTGATCCAGTTTCCGTTTTACGCTGTGATTTTCGGGATGATTGTGGGGACGGGCGTGGCGCCGGCGCTGGCGAATCTGTTCGCGACGATCAGCACTCACGGCACGTATCCCCTGCTGGTGGCGGTGTATTCGGCGGTGCTGGGCGTTTTTATTCCGTCGGGCGGGAGCAAATGGATCGTGGAGGCGCCGTATGTGCTGCAAGCGGCGAATTTGCACCAGGTGCATCTCGGGTGGGTAGTACAGATTTATAACGCGTCGGAAGCGCTGCCGAATCTGGTGAATCCGTTCTGGATGTTGCCGCTGCTGGGGATTCTGAAATTGAAGGCGCGAGACATTGTGGGATACGGAATGCTGCAGCTGGCTGTGCACGTGCCGGTGGTGTTTTTTCTTTGCTGGTTGTTTGCGCGGACGATTCCGTACGTGCCGCCGGTGAAGTAGGAGCGGCGGATTTCGAAACGGGGCCGAAAGGGCTCATACGGATACAAAGGCAAGAGGGAGGGGCGAGCCCCTCCCCACAGAGGAATCCGGGGCCACCTGAAGGTGTCCGCTACGGCTTGCTGCCCTCCAGGCAGTCACGCAATTGGTTCCAAAAAGCCGCGACCGATTCAGCGCGTTCGTCCTCGTCATGCGCAAACGCGGATTCGAAAAATTTCTGCCACTGGAGCGGCGCATCCTGCAGGAGTTCCGTTACCGGGCGGAAATTCGTTCCCATGATTGCGGCCTGCAACATTATCGAATCTTCGCCTGCAAACGGAGAGCATCCGCAAAGCGCCTCATACGCAATCACGGCCAGCGCCCACAGATCCCAGCGGGGCGAAGGCTGGCGGCCGCGCAATTGTTCCGGCGACATGTATTTCATGGTGCCGACCACCACGCCCGTAACGGTGTCTCGCGTTTCGTCGGCGGACAGCGGCAGGGTTTTGGCAATGCCGAAGTCGGTGATCTTCACGACCTCAGTCACGTCCTTGTGCGAGAGGAAGATATTTTCCGGCTTCAGGTCCCGATGGATCAGGCCACGCGCGTGCGCCGCGCCGACTCCGGCGCAAATTCCTTCAAACAGCTCCAGCGCTCTCGCCGCATCCAGGCGTCTCTTCGTTTGCAGCTCCTGCCGAAGGGTGATCCCCTGCAAAAGCTCCATCACGAGGAAGATTCGCTGACCGGCTTCAACGCCGAAATCATACACGGTGACGACGTTGGGATGAGCGAGGCTTCCGGTGAGCTGCGATTCCTGGCGGAATTTCTCGATGGCCTTCCGGTCGGCGAAGAATTCATCGCGGATCATTTTCACGGCCACTTCGCGATTCAGCGACATGTCGGTGGCCCGGTAGACCTTACCCATGCCGCCCTGCCCTAACCTCAGGTCCAGGCGGTAGCGGCCCGCCAACATCCGCGGAGTTGCGACCAGCGTCAAGGCCGTGCCTTCTCTGTCGCATCGCGTCGTTCCGGTGTCGTAACACCTCCCGCAACTGGGGCACTCCTCAAACGAGCGCCCCGGCTGAATCGCGCTTCCTCGCATCAACAACAGGGCGAGCGCGCCCGCCACGTTTTCCAGCAGCGCGGTGTCTTCCGCGCTGTAGGGTTCCTCCGACAGTTTTCCTCCCAGTACGAGCAAAGCCTCGGTGCTTCCCTCTTTCAGCGCAACCGGCACCAGCAATTCGATGCGCGCCTTCTGCAGGAATTCCTTATCCACTTGGGGAAGTTGCTGGCCAAGCCAGCCAGTTCCTGCTTGAGTGATCGGCACGGGGCACTCCAGCATCCGCACCAGCGGTATTAATTTGTTCGTCGCGGGCAAGTCCGTGGAGAGGGAGCCCGGCGGCGCCGCGGCAACGATGCGATATGCGTTTTCTCCCGGCTTGCGCACCAGCAACCCGCAGCCTTGAGCATGCAATGCCTCCGCTATGCGGCCCACGATCTGGTACGCGACCTCTTCGACGCTCTCCGCGCGCCGAACCTCTTCCACGATTTCACGGAAGAGTTGTTGCGCGTCATATTTGTCCCTGAAAAATTTGCGGTCCAGGGCCGAGAGCCATTTCTGCCGCTGCGTGGATGCCAGGGCCGCAAGCGCGGCGATGGCCACATAGCTCCCCGCATGCATCTTCAGCACGGAAAACAGCGGTTGCCTGCCCTGGGCGACGAGCGTTCCCACGAGCAGGCCGATCGCCAGCACCGGAATCCCCAGCAGGACCCTTCGCGCGAGGGCATACTGCACGCCTCGCCGGATGATTACCCGCACGTCGAACAATCGCTGCTTGAGGATCGCGTAGGCAAAGGACATGGGGAAGATCAACATGCCCACGGTGCACGCCATGTACACGTAGGGCGAATCGAAGAATTGGTAGAACCCCGGGCTGAGATGGATCAGCGAGGTCCCGATCACTCGCGGCAGATAAAAGACCATCGCGACGAGCGCGCCGAACACCAGCACGCGGAAGCGCCGCCGATCCGTTACGGTTTCCAGTTTCCAGTAGCTCAGCGGCAATACCACCAGCACCGCGGCGAGATATGCCAGGCTCTGCACGCCGACCACGAGCAACACCCACGGAGGTGTCAGGCCCGTCAAATGATCCGGGTTGTAGATCGTCAGGCCAAAGAGGTAAAGCGCGTAGAGTGTCGCGGCGATTGGCCCAACCCAAAAGGCGGCCCACAACCAGCGGTTCACGAACAAGCGCTTCGGGTACAAGCAGAAAAACGCCGCGAGCAACGGGGTGCGAAATGCGGCGCTGACGTACACGAGCATCACCGGCACTGCCAGGAACAACGGCAAATTCCTTGTGGCGGCCGAAAGCCCCCATTGGAAGCCTTCAAAAACCGTGGCCATCACTACCAGCACCCAGCCGCCCAGCCGCGAGACAAAATCCCGCGGGCGGTTGAACACGACGAACAATCCAATCATCAGCGTGATTAGTTTGTAGGCGAGAAAAATAATGTTGGAGGCTCGGAGCGTGTCATTGCGCTCGCCCCAGAGTGTTCCGTGGAGGGCCAGCGTCAGGTAGAGAGTCTTCAGTCCTCGTTGCACTCGGATCGCCACCGGCTGGTTGGCTTGAAAATTCATTCGTTGCGCCAGCCAGTCCACTACAGTTCCGATTGGCTGTCCGTTTACGCTTAAGATTTGATCGCCCGGCTGAAAACCGGCGCGTGCTCCGGCCGTGTTTTCCTCCACATCCGCGATCACCACGCGCCCGGATTGTTCGCCGATGTCCACGCCGTCGGAAGCCAGACCGAAGAGCAGGTAGTAGCCCAGATAGACATTTCCTATCAGGCTGATGGCCGCGATGGCCACGATGCGCCAGGGGTATCGCGAGAAAAGCACAGGGATGGCGGGATTATAGGTTCACGGCGCGCATCTTGCCACAAATCCGGCAGATGGAATGGCTGGCTTGGCTATTTGGGGGCATCAGCGGAGGACGCGTCCACTTGAAGGTGGACGCTACGGGGCACGGCGGGGCTGATTTCGGGTTGCTGGCGTACGTGGCGGAGGAATTACCCATCGTTCTGATTAGGGCAAGTCGCGGATTGAGCCACGGCGATACATAGTACCGTCTAACGAGGGCCGCGCCGCAAAGGTCGCCCTGCGAGGTGCCCCGGTATGGTGCAGATTAAGGGATCGGCTATCAAGGAAACAATTAACCAAATCAAGGCCCGCTCCGGCGAGGATGCGCTTCAGAAAATCTTTGGACTTTTGGACGAAGAAACCTTAAAGGTCTGCCAGGGTGAGATCTATTCTTCAACATGGTATCCCCTTGATCTTTTCACCCGTTTTCTTGAAGTCGAAATCAGGGTGCTGGCTGACGGAAAGGAAGAGATGGTGACGCGAGGCTCCGAAGCGGTGATCGAAAAGCAGTTGCGTGGAATTTACAAGGCATTTGTGAAACTCGGTTCGCCGGAATTTGTGATCAAGCGAATCGCGGCGGTTCATGAAACATACTTTCAGGGCGTTCCGATTGAGGTGCACGTGCAGGGGCCGGGGAAAGCGGTGGTCCGATACAAGGGATTTGAAAAGCAGCACCGCATTATGGGATTTGCGATTATCGGATTTTTCAAGAAAGCGCTGGAGATTTCGGGGGCGAAAGACGTGGCGCTGCGATTCACCGTGCCGATCGAGCAAGGCGGGGAGTTTGCCGAGCTGTCGATTGCGTGGGGGTAGACGTGGCGCGCGGCGCCCGCTGGTGAGGCGAAACAGTCGGGACAAGCCGCGTTTGGTGGATGCGCGCTGTAGGTAGGGACGCAACGAGGGAAGGCGCGTCCACCTGAAGGTGGACGCTACGGGAATTTTATTTGGGGGAGAAGATTTCGGGGTTGGCGGGCTTGGCGGCCGAAGAGGCGGCGACTACGTTGAGGGTGGCGTCGATGTCTTTGGTTACGGGCGGGAGGCAGATTTCGGTGCTGCAGGCTTGGTAGCGGAGCTTCATTGGGATGTGTTGGGGGCCTAGCGGGGCGGAGGCGAGCGCGGTGAGCGGCAGGAGGATGGTGACGCTGCCGGTGTAGACGTTCAGCTTTTTGTTTTTGGAGAAGGTGAAGGTTTGCAGCGCGCCCTTTGGATAAGCGACGGTGCCGAGCTTGAAGCCGGCGGGGACTTCTGCGCGGAGGTCGGTGGGGATCAGGTAGTCCTCGGTAACTTCGCGGGCGTTGACGTGGAAGCCGTTGCGGATTTTGAGGACGACGGCAACCTGGAAGGACATGCCGCGCGCGACGGGATCGTGAGAGGCGTAGGCTTCGGGAGCGACGACATCTTTGCCGGACGGAGTTTGCGAGCCGGCGGGAGAAGAGAAAAGTAGCGCGGCGGAGAGAAGCGCGACCGCGAATTTGGAGATGAAGTGGTTCACACGGTCACCTGCGAGCCGAGTTGCTGGGAGACAACGCGGCTCATGACGGCGTGAAGGTCCTCGCCGGTTTTTTCAAGAACGAAGGCGTTGCGGGTTTCGGACCAGCCTAGCTTGAAGCTGGTGGAGAGAGCGGAAATCCAGATTTCGCGGATCGGCGTGTTAGGAGAAATAACGAACTTGGCTGCCTCAGGCTCCTCGAAGATGACTTCGAGCTTGCCGCTTTCGCCTTCGACGTCGAAGCCGTGTTCATCGCCTAGATTCAGCAGGCGCTTTTTCAAGTCTTCGAAGGCGAGGTCGGCCTTTTTTTGAAAGTCGTGTTCGGAGAGCATGCGCGGGCGCCCTTTTAGAGTTGCGACTCGATGGCCTTGGTGAGTTCGTCTTCACTCTTGAGGCCCTGGAATTTGGTGACGATTTTGCCATCGCGCGAAATCAGGAAGCTGCTTGGGTAGCCGAGGATGCCGCCGAATTTGTCGGCCGCTTCATCGGTGCCGAGAAGAATCGGGTAGTTCATGGGAAGCTGTTGGCCGCTGACGTCGAAGCGCTCCTTATCGAGGAACGGCGCGACGACCGACTTGCCTTCTTCATCCATGGCGATGCCGACGACGGTGAAACCCTTGGGACCGTACTTATTCTGCATGGCGATGAGCCAGGGAATTTCCACGCGGCAGGGATCGCACCAGGTAGCCCAGAAATTCACGAAAACAACTTTGCCCTTGTAGTCGGCGAGCGAGAGGTCTTTGCCGTCGACGGTTTTCAGCTTGAGTTCGGGCTCGGGGGTGCCTGCGACCTTGGCGTCCATGCGAACGGCGCCAGCGCCGGAAACGCGCGTGGCCTTGTCCGCGTAGATGGTGATGCCGATAAGGACGGCGACGGTGAGAACGATCAGTGCGACTTTTTTCATAAGGATTTATTCCACCAATTTACATTGAGAATCGATTCAAGAAAGTCAGTTTACCCGAGAGCCAGGTCAGCTTGTTGAAGAAGACCAGGCCGCCGACAAAGAGAAGCAGCGCGCCGCTGAAGAGTTCCACGGCGTGCAGATATTTGCGGAAATTTTTGTAAAAGCGAAGGAAGGCGCCGAGGCCGACGGCGGTGAGAAGGAAGGGAACGGCGAGTCCGGCGGAATAGACGGCGAGGAGGAGCACGCCGCGGGATACCGTTTCGCTGGCGGCGGCGAGGGTGAGAACGGTGGCGAGGATCGGGCCGATGCAGGGCGTCCAGCCAAAGGCAAAAGCGAAGCCGAGAAGAAAGCCGCTGAAGATGCCGGGCTTGGTGTCCTGATTGCGGAGATGGACGTCGCGGTTGAGCCAGCGGGCGAGCTGCGGGCCCAGGAAGCCGATGATGGAGAGAGAGAAGAAGTGGCTGGCGCCGAGTCCGGCGAAAAGCGGGCCGTGGTGCAGTAGCGAGGCGACGCCCAGGGCGACGAGCACCACGCCGAGGACGAGGCCGGCGCGGAGATTGATGCGCATCAGGCCGCCGAGCAGGTGAAGCCCGAAAAGAATGATGAGCGCGCCAGCGACGGGAGCAAGCAGGGCGCGATTCTGGCGCAGAAATCCACCGACAGCGCTTGCGGACGCACCGAAGCCGATGAAGACGACTGAAAAACCCATCACGAAAGAGAGCGCTGAGGAAAAGAGGCCGGACTTCGGTGTTTCACCCTGGCGAAGTTGTTCGACGCCGATGCCAGAGAGCATCGAGATGTAGCCGGGAACGAGGGGAAGCACGCACGGGGAGAGAAAGGAGATAAGTCCCGCGAGAAAGGCTCCTGCGAGTGAGACGTCGGTCATGGTTGAGAGACTCGTGTCAGTGACATTCGAAAGTTGCCGTGCGCGGAGCGGCGGGCCCTGAGTTACCTGCCTCTCTATTCTCGCACAAAAACGCTAGTGAGATGTTTGAGAGGCGTCTGAGAGGCGTCTGCATGCAGATGAGTTAGACGCAGCAATTGGAGTAAGGGAGGTGGAGACAGGTTACAGGGACAAGTGGCGGAATTAGCTGGCGGTGGGGGCGAAGGGTGGATTGCAGGCTACTGAAAAAGAGGAGGTTGCACGGATTGTGAATGGGCCGGTCATTGCTTGGAACGTTGTGAGAGGAATTTTCCCGGCAGGTGCGCATGGTTTTTACACCGAACAAGGTGACGCTGTTGCGAGTGGCAGTGGGATTTCTGGCGGTCAGCTCTTTTGGCCATGGGGCGTGGATGAACCTGCTGGGCGTGGCGCTGACGGTGGCGGCGATTGCGCTGGATGCGCTGGACGGGCACCTCGCGCGGCGGAAAAAGATGGCGACGCCGGTGGGAGCGCAACTGGACATCCTGGGCGATCGCGTGATCGAGAACATGTTTTTCACGTACTTCGCGGTGGTAGGGATGGTGTCACTGTGGCTGCCAATGCTGTTTTTTGCGCGCGGGGCGGCGACGGATTTTCTGCGCGGGCTGGCGATGAAGGCTGGGTATTCGGGATGGGGCACGAACGCGATGGCGCAGAGCGGTTGGGCGAAAGCACTGGTGGCTTCGCGCTGGAGCCGGGGATTGTACGCGGCGATGAAGTGCGCGTGTTTTTGTTATTTGGGATTGGAGCTGGCGTTGACGCGCGGGCCGGTGGCGCTGCTGGGTCCGGTGTCGCTGGACATGCACACGGCGATTCGCGCGGGGGCACAAACACTGGCGTGGATGACGGGCGCGTTTTGCGTGATACGCGGGCTGCCGGTGCTGATGGAGGGATGGAGATTTCTGGCGAGCAACTTGTCCGTGACGAGCGCGGGAGAAGAAGCGCGGGGAGACGCGGGATGAGCGGCGAAGTGGAGCAGGCGCGGCGTGTTGGGGCGTTTTTCGATATTGACGGGACGCTGGTGCCGGAGCCGTCGCTGGAGCGGAGATTATTCCGGGAGTTGAAGCGGACGGGCGCGATACCGTGGGTGAATTACCTGCACTGGGGAGCGGAAGCGGCGCGGCTCCTGCCGCGAGGGCTGACCGCGACCGCACATGGGAACAAGCGTTACCTGCGCGGATTGCGGGCGGAGCAGATTCTGAAGGCGGCGGAGCCGATTGCGTTTTTCGAAGAAGGAGTGGCACGCGTGGAATGGCACGCGCGGCGAGGAGACGTGATCGTGCTGGTGAGCGGGATGGTAAAGCCATTGGCGAGGATGGTGGCGATGGCGCTGGAATGCGAACTGGAGGCGCGCGGGCTGGACCGCGAAGTGCTGGTGAGCGCGACGCGGCTGGAGGAAAGTGGGGGGATTTTCACGGGGAGCGTCCTGGGCGAAGCGAATTACGGGGAGGCAAAGAGGCGAGCGATGGAAGTGGTGGCACGAGCGATGCAGATCAATTTGAGGGAGTCGCATGCGTACGGAAATACCTTGCTGGACCGGGCCATGCTTGGCGCCGTGGGGCACGCGCACGCCGTGAATCCGGGGAAAGAACTGGCGGCGACGGCGAATCTGCGCGACTGGGCGATCTGGCATTGGCACCAGGAGAAAAAGTTCGCTTCAGAGAGCTTGCTGAAGGACAGGGTAAAACTCCAAACGATCGGAACACATCTATGAACGGTGAGAAGATGAGGGCGTTGGAAACGCGGGGAGCCGCGCAAATTTTGGCGGTTTCCGATGGGTATGAGGGAGAGGCGGGTTTTTTGGGAGCGGCACAGGGAATAGAGGATGGTGCGCCGGGATTGCTGCGGAGAGAAGCGGCGGCGGCGTGGGCGGCGTGCGGCGCGTTTGAACGGGCGGCGTTCGCGTATTTTGGCGTGTCGAGCGTGCCGATCGCGCTGTTCGCGGAGCATTTGCGGCACCCGCTGCGGTTGCTGGGTGTACGTGCGATCGTGGTCTGCGTGGTGCTGCTGCTTTGCTGGTTGCAGGCGCGCTCGGCGGAGCGCAGCCGCGTTCGCGGCGAATCGTGGGCGGGGCAGTGGTGGCATTTCTGGCGGCATTGGTATCCGCACCTGTTTTTCCTGTTTTGTTTCGAGGAGCTGGCGCACTTGATGACGCTGGTGACGCCGAACTGGCAGGACGCGAAATTGATCGCGTTCGATTATTGGATGACGGGCGTGCACCCATCGATCTGGATGGAGCAGTTCGTGACGCCGGGGCGGAATGAGTTCATGCAGCTGGCGTACCTGACGTATTTCGTATATTTGCTGGTGCTGGGCGGGATTTTGTATTTCCGGCGGGAGTGGAAGGCGTACTGGTCGGTGATGACGTACTCGATGGTGGGCTATTCGATCGGGTACATCATCGCGATGTTTTTCCCCATCGAGAGCCCATGGTTTTCGATGGCGGGAATGTGGAAAGCGCCGCTGGACGGGGGGCCGATCACGGCGACGATCAATTTTATCGAGCATTATGGGCGAGTGCGGGGCGCGGCGTTTCCTTCGGAGCATGTGGCGGGATCGATTGCGGTGTTGTGGGGAGCGTGGAGGTTCCGGCGGTGGTTGTTCTGGGTGATGGCGCCACTGGTTTTTTTGATGTGCGTTTCAACGATCTGGGGACGGTATCACTATGTCGCGGATATATTTGGGGGGATGGTTACGGGGACGTTGGGTTATGTGATTGGGAGTTGGGTGATGGAGAGGAAGAGGGCGGTGACGACGGATAGTGCGGGGATGATTAGTTTTTGAGAGGGAGTAAATGTGGCCCGCGCCGGATCGGGGTCGGTACAAAGGCGGGAGTAACCCAGGAGGGCGGAGCAAGCTCCGCCCCTACAAATGCGGGAAAAAGTGGGAGGGCGGCATAAAGCCGCCCCTACGACGGCAGGGGAAATCAAGAGCCCAGCCAGGAATGGCTGGGCCACCTGAAGGTGGCCGCTACGCGTGGGGGGCGGTTATTCCAGCGAGGTTAGGTCGGGGTGGGCGTTCAGGGGATGGGATTGTTCGAAGCGGGCGGCAAGTTCTAGGAGGAGGGATTCGCCGTGGACGCTGGTTGCGAATTGCAGGCCAGCGGGAAGACCGGCGGGTGTTAGTCCGCAGGGAACTGAGATGGCGGGGATGCCGCCGAGGTTTGCGGGGCGGTTGAGGCGCAGTAGAAGGGCGCGCGTGGAGTGGTCCTTGCCGGCGATGGAAATAGTTTCTTCGCCGATGAGCGGGGCGGCGATCGGCGTGGTTGGCGTGACGAGGGCATCCACTTCGTTTTCGAGAAGCGTGAGGTGGAACCCGGCGATGAATTTTTCGCGCAGGTCGAGCGCCCGCAGATAATCGAGCGCGGAAACCTTTTCGCCCATTTCGAGGCGCGAGCGGACGTCTTCGCCGTATTCGGCTGCGTGGAGAGGATACCAGCCGGCTTGCTGGTGGTAGTGAGTCGCTTCGGCCCAGGCGATCTGATTCCCGGCCTGCTCGGTTTCTTTCAGATACGGCAGGGATACTTCCTTCAGCTTTGCTCCCAATTTTTTCAGAGTGACCAAAGAACTCTCGAACGCGTGCTGAATTTCCGGGCTGACGATGTCGAGAAAGAAATGTTTGGGGATGCCGAGACGAAACTGCTGGCCGCGAGCGGCGCGTGGGCGGCGTTTGACTCCATCCGGAATGGGGATGGTATCGAAGAGCAAGGCCGTGTCCGCGACGGTGCGCGCCATGGGGCCGACGAAATCGAGCGTGGGGGAGAGGGGAATCGCGCCTTCGGCGCTGACGCGGCCGAGGCCGGGTTTCAGACCGACGATGCCGCAAAGAGAGGCCGGAATGCGGATGGAGCCGCCTGTGTCGGTGCCGATGCTGCCATAACAAAGTCCCGCGGCGAGCGCAGCCGCGGATCCGCCGCTGGAGCCGCCGGGGATGCGGTCGAGGTCCCACGGATTGCGGACCGGGCCGAAATGCGGATTGTTGCTGGTAACGCCGTAGGCGAATTCGTGGAGGTTGGTTTTGCCGAGGAGGACGGTGCCGGCATTTTTCAGCGAAGCGACAACCGCGGCATTCTGAAGAGGAAGAAAATCGCGAAGGAAGCCGGAGCCGCCCGTGGTGCGAAGTCCGGCGGTGTAGAGATTGTCCTTGAGCGAGATGGGGATGCCGTGAAGCGGTCCGAGATCGCCTGTGCTTTTGCGGCGGGATTTCGTGCAAAGAGCGGCTTCGGCGGCAGCGGCGTCTTTCAAGGCGGTTTCGGAATTGAGCGCGAGATACGCATTTAAACGCGGATTCAGGCGAGCGATGCGATCCAAAAGAAATCGGGTGAGTTCGATGGGAGAAAGCTTGCGGCGGCGATAGAGCTTTCCAATTTCAGCAATCGTAGAAAAGGCGAGGCCCGCGTCGAGAGGCATCAGTAAATCCGTTCCTGGTGTCTGAGATTTCCGAAGGTGCCCAGGTTGGCGAGGATCAAAGCGACACGAAACTGATTTTCATCGCGCACGGTGCCGAGATTGATGCGGCGGTATTCAACGGTGAGTCCGCAGCAGCCGCCATTGTAGCCGAGCTGGACGAACTGGTTTTGCAGGGTTCCACTGTTGATGTCGTAGCTGATGCCGGTGGAGGCGTTGAAGCCTTTGCTGTTCAACTCGCCATAGCCCATCATGACGCGAATCTGCTGGGTGAGGGGCTGGACGATGGGATCGCCCTGAAGGCGAAAATGCGCAAGGGTGAAGAAATATTGGCGGTAGGGCTTGAGCTTGAGGAGCGTGCCGATGGTGGTGAGCTTGTGGAGCTGGGTGTCGTATTCAAGGATCTGCTCGGCATCGTAGCGGCCGCCGGGGGTTAGCTTGACGTCACTAACGATGGGCGACCAGTTGCGGGGAGTGGAGGCGAAAGCGAAGGCTGTGATGGAATCGAGCGCTTCGAAGACATTGCGCTGGCCGGGAATGAGCGCGCCGCCGAATGTGGGATCGAAATAATGCTTCTGGACCAAGCGCCAGGAGAGGAAATCGACGGGCTGGTCGTCGCCGGATTTCACGAAGAGATGCTGGACGATGCCGTACTCGATTTCGTTGGTGTCGGTGAGGGTGGCGTTACTGTCGAAGCGGACGAAGTCGGCGAAGTTGTGAACGCCGGTGACGTAACGGTAGGTGGCTTCCGGTTCGATGGTGTGCTTGTAGCGGTGATGAGTGCGCGGGCGGTCGAAAAAGCGTTCAAGCGTAGCGGGGCGAAATTCGAGGGCGAATTCGCCCGTATTGCGGGTGATGGAGTTTCCGGTAAGGACGGAATCGCCGTTGAGCGAATCACCGTAATAGGTTGTGCGAAAGGCGGCGGTGGCGGTGAGACCGAAGAGGTCGCGGAAATGAAAGGGGATGGTAAGTTTGGGAGCGAACTCCGTGCGCGCGACGAAATTCGGGGTGTCGAGGAACTGGTCTTCGCGATGGACCGCTCCGGCAAAGGAGTCGAAAGAGAAATAGACCGGCAACTTCTGCCAGGGGGCCTGCTCGACGGAGCTGAAGCGCGCCTCCGGTTCGCTACGGAGATAGACGTTATTGGGCGGGCTGAGTTCCAGATAACTGCGATCGCTGAGGCTGGCCACGTTGAAACTGAAGCCATGGAAATTATTGGTCAGGAAGATAGCGCTGCGAATTTCGGAATTGATGGCGTCGCTGTAAGTGTCGCCAAAGGCGAGCTGAAAGGTGAGGGAAGAAAGCTGGTTAACGTCGGCGACAAAACGCCAGCCGTGATGCCAGAGGGATTGCACTTCCAGGGTCTGCTGATGGCCGCCCTGCTTGATTGGCGGGCCGGTGGGTTGCGGAATGCCGCGGTCGATCACGCCGAAATAGTCGTAGCGAATGGTTGTGCCCTCGAAGGGGCGGGCGCGAACCTGGCCGCGCTGCGCCGTGCCGCGGCTGCTGAAGTAATCGAAGCCGAGTGTGGTGTCAAACCAAGTGCGCGGAGCCCAATAAAAGGCGTCGCCGAAAACGAAACCTTTCTGGGTGCTGTTACCGATGAGCGGCAGGAGGAATCCGGATTCGCGAACATGCTCTCCCGCGGGGGCGGTGGCGTAGGGCAGCCAGACCAGCGGGATGCGGTAGAGGCGAAAATTGGAATTGACCATGGCGACGTGTTGCTGGACAGTGAGTTTGGCCTTCGGCGCGAAAAACTGCCACGTGGATTTCTGCGGATCGCAAATGGTGATCCAGGAATGCTTGAGGATGTAGACCTGTTCGGAGAGGCGGTCGACTTCTTCGGCCTGGAAGTAGAGGGGATTGCGTGAGACGAGGAGGCGGGGATTGGGGCGGCGCTCGAGCTTAAGGAAACCGTGGACCTTTTTAAAGACGCCCTTGCCGGTGGCTACGTTGTAGTCGGCTTCCTCGCCTTCGATATGCTGCGATTCAAAGTCGAAGATAATATGGCCGCGAGCCTTGACCTGGGAAGTCGTGTCGTCGTATTCGACGTGATCGGCTCGGAGCCGCATGCCGCCGTAGGAAATGTCCACGTCGTCGTCGGCAATGTAGGTGCTTCCGACGCGGCGTTGCGCGCCTTTAGCAGTAATTTCCGCGATGCTGCCGGGGGGCGGCTGCGGAGGAAGTTGTTGGGAGAAGGCGGGAGCGGCAAAAAGAGCGAGGACGAGAAAGGGCGAGCAGGAACGGAAGAGTTGTCCCGGAGCGGGAATGGAAAGAGAAAGGTTCACGCGGAGAATCAGTCCATCAAAATGAAATGCTAGCCTAGCATGGGGTTCGCTGGAATTGTAGGGATGCGGGAAACAAAGATGGGCTTGGGAGGAGCGAAGGCTGAAGTACGGTGCTAACTGGGTACATTTTTGGCGTGATTGGCCTGATACCAGGCGTAGGTACGCTCCAAGCCTTCCTCGAAGAGGACAGTCGGCTCGTAGCCGAGGAATTCTTTGGCGAGACGGATGTCGGCGAGGGAATCCCGGATGTCGCCTTCGCGAGCGGGCTCGTATTTTGTCTCCAGCGTTTTGCCGGAGGTTTTCCCGAGCATTTGGAGAACTTGGTTGAGCGAAACCGCGTGTCCTGTGCCGACGTTGAAGGTTCGGCCCGAGGCGCTGGGGGCTTCGCAGGCGAGAATGTTGGCCTGGACGGCGTTTTCGACATAGGTGAAGTCGCGGGTTTGCTCGCCGTCCCCGAAGACGATCGGGGAAGTGGAGTCGAGGAAGGCGGTCGAAAAGCGTGAAAGCACGCCGGAGTAAGGAGAGTCCGGGTCCTGGCGGGGGCCGAAGATGTTGAAGTAGCGCAGGCAGACATTTTCGAGGCCGTAACAGCGGCCAAAGGTCTGGGCGTAAAGTTCGCCGACGTACTTGGAGACGCCGTAAGGGGAGATGGGAATCGGCTGCATGTCTTCCGATTTTGGAAGGGTGGGAGTATCGCCGTAGGCGGAGGAAGAGGCGGCGAAGACGACGCGCTTCACCTTGTTGTCGCGGGCGGCGACTAGGACATTCAGGGTGCCGTCGACGTTGATGCGGTTGGTGTCAACGGGATCCTTGACGGAACGGGGTACGGAAGTGCGCGCGGCGAGGTGAATCACGTAATCGGCCTGGACCATGGCCTTCTGGACGACCTCGATGTCGGTGATCGAGCCCTTCATGAAGGTGATTTTGCTACGGACTTCGGCGAGATTGTCCTCCTTGCCGGAGGACATGTCATCGAGGACGACGACGCCGTGGCCGCGGCGTACAAGTTCATCCACAGTATTCGAGCCGATAAATCCGGCGCCGCCCGTAACCAGGTAGCGCATACAATCCGCCTCCTACCGCAAAACTCATCTTATTGTACGATGGGAGCGGCGGAGGGATACGCCGAAAATCGGGAGCGTCGCACAAACGGTATGGGGAAGAAAATTGTATTGGGGCTGCTGGTGGTTGCCTGCCTGGCGGCGGGCGTTTGGACCTATCGGAGGTACGAAGCGACGCGACCGGTGACCCTGTTTCCAGGGGAAGCCGCTAACGTGGTCGCGCCCCGTGGGACGGAGCCCCCCAATGTGGCGGCTGGCGGCGAGTCGATCACAAAAGAGCCTGTAGCGAATACGGCGGCGAGCGGCGAGGGGGCGGTATTTCAGCCGCGGACCGGGGAGACGCTGGACTTTATCGCGAATGTGCCGAAGCTCAACAGCGCGGTGGCGAATTTGAAGGTGAAAGTGGGCGAGCGGCGCAATGTGGCGGGCAAGGATGTGTGGCACCTGCAAGCGTTCGCGCATACGGAGAATCCCTACCGCATGGTATTTGAGCTGGACGACGAGTTCGATTCGTACAGCGAAATTTCGAATTTATTCAGCACGAAGTACGAGATGCACCTGAACGAGCGGGGACAAAAGATGGATACGGTGGAGCGGCTGACACCGTCGAGCCGTGAACCCGCCCCGGGAAATGAGGTTGCGGCGCGCGTGCTGCCCGGGACACGCGATCCGATCGGGATGCTGATGTACCTGCGGGGCGTGGATTGGGGCAAGACGAAGGAAGTGAAGTCGCCCGTGTTTGACGGTCATAAATTGTACGACGTGCGCGCGGTGCTGGTGGGGAAGTCGCAGAGCGTTACGGTGGCGGCGGGGAAATTTACGACGACGAAGATCGAGATTCACGTGATAGACGACGGGACAGAGATGAAGGACGCTCATTTTTTGCTGTACCTGGCGGATGGGCCGGAGCGGTTGCCGGTGTTGCTGGAAGCGGTGTTGCCGGTGGCGACGGCACGGGTGGAGTTGGTGAAGGCGCGGTAGGGTGGGGCCTGACGGGGTGGGTAGGCTGGTCCACCTGAAGGTGGACGCTACAAGCAAAGACGCCCGCCTCGGAAGGCGGCCGCTACAAATGCAAGCCCGATAGAAAATGAAGGAAAATTTAGTTGGCGGCTACGAGGTGCTCGATGAGGGAGCAGACTATGTGGCCGATGGTGATGTGCGATTCCTGGATGCGCTGGGGATCGCGCGAAGGAACGTCGAGAAGGATGTCCACTTTGCCGGCGAGCGCGCCGCCGGTTTCTCCCGTTAACGCGACGAGGAATGCACCGCGCGAACGTCCCGTCTCCATTGCCTTGACGATGTTCGGACTGGTGCCGCTGGTGGAGAGGGCAACGACGATGTCGTGCGGGCCGACGAGCGACTCCATCTGGCGGGAGAAGATGCGTTCAAATCCGTAATCGTTTCCAGCAGCGGTGAGGACGGAAGTATTGGTGGTGAGGGCGAGGGCGGGCAGGCCAGGCCGTTCCGTGCGCAGGCGAACCACAAGTTCGGCGGCGAGATGCTGGGCGTCCGCGGCGCTACCTCCGTTGCCGAAGAAAACGAGCTTGCCGCCGTGGCGGATGGCGGCGGCGGAGCGCATCGCGAACTCAGCGATGCGGGCGACGAGCGCGTCGGAGAAGCTTTGCTTGACGCGGGCGCTTTCCGCCAACTGCCGACGGATTTCTTCAATGTGTGCGGACATGCAGTCCTAGCAGAGCACGATTTTCGCGCGGTGACGGATCACCCGGCGCGTGGCGTTGCGCGTGTCAATGACGAGTTTCGCTGCATCCACGATGGCGCCGTAGTCGTAGCTGGAATGGTCGGTGGCGATCAGGACGGCGTCGTACTTGCCGAGCGTGTCCGCATTCAGGGGCACCGACTTCATGTTCGAGTAGTCGTAGTGGCGCATTTTGTGGAGTTGCGGGAAGTAGGGATCGTTGTAATCGAAATCGGCGCCGCGCTTTTTGAGAATTTCCATGATTTTCAGGGTTGGCGATTCGCGCAGGTCGTCTACGTCTTTTTTATAAGCGACGCCGAGAACGAGCAGCTTGGAGCCGCGCAGGCTTTTTTTGTGAATGTTCAGGGCTTCGGAGACGGAATCGACGACGTGGTAAGGCATGGAGGTATTGATTTCGCCGGCGAGTTCGATGAAGCGAGTGGAAAAATCATACTCGCGCGCTTTCCAGGAAAGATAGAACGGATCCACCGGGATGCAGTGGCCGCCAAGGCCGGGCCCCGGATAAAACGGCATGAAGCCGAAGGGCTTGGTGGAGGCCGCGTCGATCACTTCCCAAACGTCCACGCCCATGCGCAGGCAGAGAAGCTTCAGTTCGTTGACAAGCGCAATGTTGACGCAGCGAAAAATATTTTCAAGGAGCTTGGCCATTTCCGCTGCCCGGGTGGTGCTGACCGGGATGACGCGGGCAACGACCTGGCCGTAAAGAGAAATCGCGGCGCGGCCGCTAGGAGGATTGATGCCGCCGACGACTTTGGGAATCTGCGCGAGGCCGAACTGCTTATTGCCCGGATCTTCGCGCTCGGGGGAAAACGCAAGGAAGAAATCGAGCGGGACATTTTCGTTTTCCGGGCCGGTAACGATAGGGCAGCGGAGGCCGCTTTTTTCCAGAATCGGGAGGACGAGTTCCTCGGTGGTGCCGGGATAGGTGGTGGATTCTAGAACGACGAGCTGGCCGCGGACGAGATGAGGTTGAATGGATTTCGCGGTGTTTTCGACATAGCTTAGATCCGGCTCGCGATATTCGTTCAGGGGTGTGGGGACGCAAATGATAATCGCATCGGCTTCGGCGAGCTTGGAGAAGTCCGTGGCCGCGTTGAAATGGCGACTGTTCACGAATTGCTGAATCTTCGTCTGCGGGATGTGTTCGATATAGGACCTGCCGGCATTCAACATGCGGACTTTTTCGGGATCGGTGTCAAATCCAGTCACCTTGTGGCCCGCTTCCGCGAAGCGAAGTGCAAGGGGAAGGCCGACATAGCCACAACCGATGATGGCGACCTTGAGTTGGCCGCCTTTGAAGAATTCGGGGCGTCTGTCCGTAGCCATGAGGGGAAACAAGCTCCTAGTCTTTAAAAAGAGGTGAGGGCCCGAAGGCCAACGGGCCGGAATGCCCTTTTAATATAGCAGTTTCCCAGGCATCTCCAGAATGGGAGAAGGAAATGTTCTCAAATTTTCACGATTTGGTAAGCCTGCCCGCAGGGGAAGCGAATTGCCATGCGGGGGGAGGAGAAGGCAAGATAGACGGCGCATGATCCACTGGAGAGAAGGCAGAGTTCTGCCGAGTGTTGCCATGCCTTTGAACAGATGACGATTGTTCCCCTCATTCTGCTGAGTCTTGCCGTGGGAATCCTGGTGGGCCTGCTGGGCATCGGAGGCGGGGCGGTGCTGGTGCCGGCGATGGTTTACCTACTGCACTACGACCAGCACATGGCGCAGGGCACATCGTTGTTCATCCTGCTGCCACCGATCGGGCTGGGCGCGCTGAGAGAATACTGGAAAAATGGGCAAGTGGATCTGCGCGCGGGAATCTATTGCGCGTTGGGGTTTTTGATCGGGGGATACGGCGGCGGAAAGCTTGCGGTGCCGATGCCGACGAACGTGCTCAAGCTGATTTTTGGGTGCTTCCTGATGGTGTCGGGGGTGCTGCTGTGGCGGAAATCTTCCACGGCGAACTCCACGGTTCTGGAAAAGGAAGGCCCCCACGCCGGAAATCCATTGTGGGCGTTGGGGATTTTTGTGATGGCCGGAATTTGCGGAATTGCCGCGGGGTTGGTGGGAATCGGGGGCGGGGTATTGCTCGTGCCTTTGCTGAGCCTGTTCTTCGGGTTCAGCCAGCACAGGGCGCAGGGCACGAGCTTGATCGCGCTGATTCCGCCGACAGGGCTTCTGGCGTTTCTTGCCTATTGGAAGGCGGGTTACGTGGATTTGCACACTGGCGTGCTGCTGATCCCCGGGGTATTTGTGGGTGGAATTCTGGGCGGAATGATGGCGCGGCGCTTGAACCCCCGGCGGATGGGGGAAGTATTCGCGGGGCTGATGTTCTTGCTGGGAGTCTGGCAAGTCTTTTCCGCATGGCGCGGATGACGCATACTACCTGAACATGGTTGACCTACACTGCCACATTCTGCCCGGAATCGACGACGGGGCCCAGACAATCGAAGATTCATTAGCGATGGCGGAAGATGCCATTCGGGACGGCATCAGCCATGTGGTGGCAACGCCTCACGCAAGCACGGAATATCATTTTGATTACGCGAAGGTGCGGGCTGCCCGGGACGAGCTGCAAACGCGGCTGGATGGACGATTGACGATCGCGACCGGTTGCGATTTTCACCTGAACCCGGAAAATCTGCTGGCTTTGAGAGACAATGCCGCGCCTTTCTGCATCAACCAGAAAGATTATCTTCTATTGGAATTCAACGAGTTTTCGATTCCGCCGGCCATGGATCAGACTTTGCACGAATTGCATCTCATGGGATTGCGGCCGATCATCACGCATCCGGAGCGTAACGGAATTCTGCGGACCCAGCCGGAGCGCCTGCTGAGTTGGGTGCGACTGGGATGCTTTGCGCAGGTGACCGCCGGCTCACTGACGGGAGTCTTTGGAGTTGGGCCGCAGGAGGATGCCTGGGCCTGGATCAGGCAGGGCCTGGTGCATTTTGTGTCGAGCGATGGCCACAACACGGCGAGGCGCCCTGTGAAATTGGGGTTTGCGTACGAGGCGATCGCCAGGGAATGCGGCAAGGAGTTGGCCGAAGCCCTGCTGGTGGAGAATCCCAAGGCGGCATTTGAAGGGGAGCCGCTGCCGTACGTGCCGGAAGTCGCCTCGAATCAAGGGCGGGGCAAGAAGAAGCGGTTCTTTTTTTTCTGAAAATTCCGGGCATCAGGATTTGGCCGGCTGCAAGGGAAGTCCCGCCCAAGCATTGAGCAAGCCCAGAACTTCGCGCACAACGTCAAGAGCGTTGCCGCTGGTGCGCCACCAAAAGACGGAATCGTACCCCTCACCGGAAGCGCCACGCACGATGGCCTCGCCATCCCTGGCAGAGAGATGTTGCCAAAGGACGGCTGCGCGGCGGGTGTGAACCTTCGAAGTTACGAGAATGATGCGATGGAGATTTTCCTTGCGCAGGGCCTGCCCGAAAGTGCGCATTTCGTCGGCGGTGTTTACGATAGGGGGCGCAAGAACGTGGATGGCGCTATCCGGAACGCCCTGATGAAGGAGGAGGAGACGGTCATAAAATTCCTCGCCGGCGTAGGGGACGGAATATTTTTCGAGCGTGGCGCCGGGTTCGACGGAATAAGAGAGCCAGACTTGCGGCGCGTAGCCGAGATTGTAAAGTCGAGCGGCTTCGAGCGCGCGGGAAGGCATGCGGCCGCTGAGAACGGCGATGGCGGCGGCCTTTTGAGGGGGATCTTCCTTGTCGAGCCAGCGGCCGAGGCTGAGGAAGGCGAGCAAAACGAAAAAGAAAATCGAGCCGATAATCGAAAGCCAAAGGCGCGGCTTGCGGGCCACGGCGTTGGGTAGAATGGTCGCAAAGATCATTGGGATATGGAGATTATACCCAGCAAGGTGAAAGCTTGCGCGGGTTCCCGGTCGTTTCTGGAAGTCGATTGGCAAAGGCTCCCCGGAGCAGGCTACACTTAGGATTTTTGGAGCGACGTGGAGGCGGAATGAGAGCGGTGGTCACTGGCGGAGCGGGATTTCTTGGGTCGCACCTGTGCGACCGGCTGTTGGCGGAGAGCTGGGAAGTGCTGGCGCTGGACAACCTGATTACGGGCAGCGAAGCGAACATCGCCCACCTTGGGGGCAATGCAAAATTCCGGTACGAGAAAAAGGACGTCAGCGAACCGCTGCGCGTTGCGGGAGAGGTGAACTACATATTTCATTTTGCGTCGCCCGCCAGCCCGCCGGATTATCTGAAATTTCCGATCGAGACGCTGAAGGTGGGTTCGATCGCGACGATGCACGCGCTGGACCTGGCGCTGGAGAAGAAAGCGAAATACATGCTGGCTTCGACGAGCGAATGCTATGGAGACCCGGAAGTTTCCCCGCAGAGCGAGTCGTATTGGGGCCGCGTGAATCCGGTGGGGCCGCGGAGCGTTTATGATGAGGCCAAGCGTTTTGCGGAAGCGACGACGATGGCGTATCACCGGCACCATCGCGCGGACACGCACATCGTGAGGATCTTCAACACCTACGGACCGCGAATGCGGTTGAATGACGGGCGGGCGCTGCCGAATTTTGTTTATCAGGCGCTGAGCGGGCAACCGATCACAGTGTATGGGGAAGGGAAGCAGACGCGGAGTTTCTGTTACGTATCGGATCTGATTGACGGGATTTACCGGCTGAGCCAATCGGAAGAACACTTTCCGACGAACATTGGGAATCCGGCGGAGTTGACGATCCTGGAGTTCGCGGAACGCATCCGGACGGAATTTCCGAATGCGCCGAAGATTATTTATGAGCCGTTGCCGGAGGACGATCCCAAGCAGCGGCGGCCGGACATTTCGAAAGCGAAGCGGCTGCTGGGTTGGGAGCCGAGAGTGAGCCTGGAAGAGGGCTTGCGGCACACACTGAAATATTTCAAAGAGCAGTATGCGAAGATGACGCAGGCGCGTTAGCGGCTTTTCCTCGCCACGTAGACCTTACAGAACTCAACAGTTGAGGTCCTTCGGGCATCCTTATCGGATGCCCCTCAGCATGGCATTTTCGTGGGCAATTAGATCAGGAGCGGCCGAAGGAGTAGTAGTCGAAGCCGAGCGACTGCATTTTCTTGGCGCTGTAGAGATTTCTGCCGTCGATCACCAGTCGGCGGGCCATCACATGGCCGGCCTTTTCCCAATCGAGCTTCCGGAAGAGGGGCCACTCCGTGCAAACCAGCGCGGCATCCACGCCCTTCAGCGCTTCGTAGGGATCATCGAAATAGGAAACATTGGGGAAGAAATGTTTCGTGCGTGCGATCGCCTGCGGGTCAGTGGCGTTCACCTGCGCCCCTTCCTCAAGCAAGCGGCGAATCACCTCGAGCGCGGGGGCGAAGCGGATGTCGTCGGTGTTCGCCTTGAAAGCCAGACCCAGAACCGCCACGCGCTTGCCGCGAATCACCCAGAGAGCCTTGTGCACCTTCTCGAAGAAGCGGTCGATGCGCTGCTTGTTGACACGCTCGGCGGCTTTCAGCATGTCGAAATCGACGCCCACTGTGGCGGAAAGGTGAATGAAGGCCTGGATATCTTTCGGAAAGCAGAAGCCGCCGAAGCCGAGGCCGGCTTTCAGGAACTGCGCGCCGATGCGGGGATCGAGGCCCATCGCGCGGGTGACTTCTTCGACGTCGGCGCCAATGCGCTCGCAAAGGTCGGCGATCACGTTGGCGTAGCTGATTTTGAGCGCGAGGAACGAGTTCGAAGCGTGCTTGATGAGTTCGGCGCTGCTGATGGTGGTGACCAGGAGTTCGCCGCCCGCCCCCGCCGGGCACTTGCCCGCATGGACCGGGCAATGGAATTTCTTTTCGAGGATGGGGGAGTAAATTTCGCGGAGGGTGGCGGCGCTTTTTTCGTCCTCGACGCCGACGACGATGCGATCGGGATGGAAGAAATCCTCGACGGCGGTACCTTCGCGCAGAAACTCCGGATTGGAAGCGACCTGAAATTTAGCGCCGCCGTCCGGGGAATAAGCCGCCAGCGCTTTCTGCAACTGGACGCCGGTGAGGGCGGGGACGGTACTTTTCTCAACGACGAGTTTCGGGCTGCGCGCCTCGGTGGCGATTTGCCGCGCCACGTGATCGATGGCGGAGAGATCGGCTTCGCCCGATTCCTTCGGAGGAGTGCCAACGCAGATGAAGATGACTTCCCCCGCGCGAATGGCTTCACCGGCGTCGGAGGTGTATACGATTTTCTTTTCTTTAGCGCCGCGCTGAAGGACTTCGTCGAGGTGTTCCTCGTAGATCGGAACCTTGCCAGCTTTCAACTGGTCAATCCGATTTTCGTCGATGTCCGTGCAGAAGACTTCGTGACCCGCAGCGGCGAGGCAAGCTCCAGTTACCAGACCCACGTAGCCACACCCGATTACTGTCAATCGCACTTGCGTGTCTCCTTTTTATTTTCAGGCCGGTTGAACTGCGTGTCGCCCTGGGCATTGCCGTCTCAGTATGCCTAAATTCGCGCCCCGGGGAAAATGATAGCAACAGACCGTGCCCATTATCGCTTGCCGAGGAGAAGTCCACGAAGGCCAAGAAGGACGAGTTTCGGCTGGCGGAGGATGACGTTCCAGAGAAGCCGCGTGGATTCGTCGCGATTGATTTCGCCGAGGGACTCGCGAGTGGAATCGTTTAACAGGTCCACAAGCTCCGAATAGTCGGCCTGCTTGAAATGGTGCAGCGCGCGGCGGATCAACCAGTGGGTGCCGAGTTCCCGGCGAAGCGTGCGAAGTTCGGAGCCGCCTTTTCGCAGAATGGCGTCGGCCACGCCGTGCGCGCCGCGAAAGCCGGTGACGATTCCGCCGACGGTCGAGACTTTCACCTGAGCCGCGGCATCGCCTACCAGATAGACTTCGCCCTTTCCGACCGTGCGTTGAACGGGGACCCATCGGTTGTAAACGGGAATGCGCGCGCCCTGCCATTCGAGCGGCTCGAAGCCTTTTTTTTCCAGGAAGCGGTCGAAGAAAAGCTTCGTGGAGCGGCCGTGCTCTCCGATGACACCGACTGCGGCACGTTCCGCGGATTCAGGGATCATCCAGTAAAAATAAGGAGTGTCATCGGGGATGAACCATACGCGGGTGGTGTCCTGGGGGCAATCCTTCGGAAGCTTCACGACGGCTTGAACCAGCGGAACGGTTTCAACGGGGGGCCAGCCGGCCGACCGTGCGACGCGGCTCGTGGCGCCATCGGCGCCGACAACACTGGCGGCGTGAAGTTCTTCGCGCTTGCCGGCCTGATCCACGTGGACGTGGAGGCCCGAGGCGTTGGGCGAGAGATCCAGAAAGCGCGTGTCGTAGCGAAGCGTAGCGCCGGCATGCACGGCTTCCTGTGCCAGGGAGCGAATCAGGCGCGAGCGCTCGATGATCAGGTCGGGTTGCTTCAGCGTAACTTGCGCCGAGCGCCCGTCGGTGAACAGTTCAAAGCGGCGGATTTCATTCAGAATGCTGGAACGAGCGGCGGCGCTGATCTGGTTCTTGAAATAGTCGGTGACAATCAGGGTGCGCGGCGCAGGATCGGGCGTTGCTTTCGATTCCAGCACGCTGACGCGCCGGCCGCCCCGGGCAACGCGAGCGGCGGTATAAAGCCCGGCCGCCGAGCTGCCAATGACAACTACATCTTCGGTGTCCCCAGTTTTTAGGGACCTGGATTTTTTGTCTTCCAGCAACGCGCGCAATCCTGTTAAAGGAGAGTTCTTTCGTTCGTGCCGTCAGGCCAGAACTGTTGCGTCACCAGCCAGGGAGGCAAAACAGGCGGGCAAGCAAACAAGATTATAACGAATCCCCCTGCGCACACCAAACACAGGCCGAGGCGGAAAGTTCCGTCGCTGAGAGAGCGATTGGGTGTTCCTAAGCGTTGGCTTTCGGCGCTTGCTTCTCGTAAGGAGCGCGCTCCAGCCAGGCGACGGCGAGGAGCATGGCGAGGAGCACGCCGAGTCCTGCAAAAGCAGCGGCGCGGTTGGAAAGATACGCGACGAAAATAGCGACGGCTCCACTGATTGCGCCTATCAGGTATATCGTCAGGACGGCGCCGCGTTGGCCGAGCCCGAGATTTGCCAAACGATGCGCGGAGTGATCTTTTCCCGGCGTTGCGAAGGGAAGCAAGCCGCGGCGAGAGCGAGAGATGGTGACAAGAGTGGTGTCGAAGATAGCGGCGCCGAGAACGAGCACCGGGGCCATCCAGGTGGCCAACGAAGAAGCGTGGTCCAGGCGGAGTTTCAGGGAGAGGGTGGCCATCAGAAAACCGAGAAACATCGCGCCGCCGTCGCCCATGAAAATCTTGGCCGGCTTGAAATTCCAACGCAGGAAGCCGGCGGCAGCACCGAGGACGGAAGCGGCCAGGGTGGTTACCAGCGTCTGACCGTTGAGGTAAGCGAGAATGGCGAAGAAAACAGCGGCCATGGCTGCGACGCCAGCGCACAGCCCGTCCATGTGATCGAGAATGCTGAAGGAGGCGGTGATCCCGACGACCCAAACGATGGTGAGGGCGGCGTCCAGCCAATAACCCACGCTGCCTTGAACGAAGAGACTGAAAAATTGCGCATGAATGCCGCTGAGGAGAAGAATGACCGCGGCCAGAGGCATGGCGGCAAAAAGTTTTATCTGGTGATGCAACCAGCCGCGGTCGTCGAGGAAGCCGACGACGGTGACAAGCGTGGCACCGCTGACGATGCCGACGACCTGCGCGCGCGCGGCGCCGTCGAAAACGATCAGAATGGCCAGCATGACGCCGCCATAGATCGCCAGGCCGCCGAGGAGCGGGATGGGTTTCAGGTGAACTTTACGAGGCCCGGGCAAATCCACCATGCCCACGCGAATGGCCAGCGCCCGGACGGGTAACGTAAGAAGGAGAGATGCCGACGAAGCGATCAAAAAAGCGAGCAGGCCCGCACTCATTCATCCTCATTGCTCGTTCTGAGGAAACTGGCAGTGGGCTGTTTTGCCAGTGATTCACAGAGACGTTGCCGGTTTGGGATCCGGCTCCCAAGTCACGCTCATGGATGACGGCTTAGAGAGAGCCGCCGGTGCTGCCCCACGCAGCGTAATTAAATTAGCGCGAAAGAATGCGAACCGCCAGTTGAAAATTGAGGGCGACGAGTTGTGATAACCAGTTCGTGAACAGAGTCGTAACCACAATATAAACAGGCAGGATTGAGGGGAAAGTTATTTTCGATGCGGGCCGCTGGTTGCCGCTTCATCCAGAATGTTCACCAGTTTGCGAAGTTCGGCAGAGCGCTCGTAGTCCGGAGCGGCGGCGAGAGCGGCCTGGCCCATTTCTTGGAGCTTCGCTGGACTGTGCGAAAGTTCGCGGACGAGTTGCGCAAAGCCGGCGGGGTCGTCGGGGTCGGCGGAAATCGAGAAGCCCATTGCCTCGCCAATGGAGGCGACGTCGCATTCGCGGGGTGCCACGGCAAGGATCGGCTTTCCAGCGGCGAGGATGCCGTACATTTTGCTGGGGACGACAACTCCCTCGAGCCCGCGCTTGATGGTAATGATATGGGCGTCGGCCGCAGCGAGAACCGAGGAGATTTTGTTGCCGGGAAAGAAGGGAAGGAAGCGGACGTTAGGAATTTGCGCGGCGGCGGTTTCCAGGCGGAGGCGTTGCGCGCCGTCGCCCACGAAGACGAGGCCGACGCCATCGGCGGCGAGAGAGGCGGTGCCCGAAAGTAAAGTGTCCCACGCGCCGTAAAAACCGAGATTGCCGGCGTGCAGAAGGACAAAGCGGAAATTTCCGCGAATCGCACGGATTACTTCGGAGTCGAGCGTGGGAGCGGGCGCAGCCGTCGGAGCGATATCCGCGCCGTCGCGGACAATCACAACTTTGGCGGCATCGACATCTTTGGACAGGATGCGATTGCGCATGTCGTCGCCAAGCACCACCACGCGCGTGGCGCGGCGCAGCGCCCAGCGATGCAGCTTTTCCCAGACGCGCGCGAGCAAGCCGGGCGTGACGATGGAGCCGCCGACGGCCATGTCGGGATAGAGATCGCGGATGTTATAGACATAGGGCTTGTTTTTCAACATGGCGACGAAAGCGCCGACGATCCCTTCGAACGGAGGATCGGTCATGGCGAGGATCACATCACAGGGGTGAAACAGCGCGCGAGGCACGGCGAGGAACACATAGCTGAGGTAATTGAAGACGCGCTTTTTCATTTGCGAGCGCGGGTAATCCGAGGAGCCGGCGCGAAGAATTCGCACGCGGCCGGATTGTTCGGATTGATAGAGGCGCCAGGGAAGCCGCTCCGTGGGATCGTAGGAGGGCCGGCCGCAGAGTACGGTGACGTCGTGCTTATCCGCGAGGGCCGCGACGACGGTTTGCGCCATTTTCGCCGTGGCCGAGGTGTCTGGCGGGTAGTAAAGATTCAGAAGGAGAACGCGCACCGAAAGATTGTACAGGGGAAGGAGAGGCGACTGAAACGCGGGTGCCCTCTAGAGAGCGCGGCCAGTTGGCCGAATTCTGTGCTTCGGGACAGTTTCGGAGGGAGCGCCGGAGCACTACTTTGCTTGCATCCATTTACAGAAGTCGGGGAGGTTCGGATGCAGAAGAACTCTTTCCCGGGACTGGGAATTTCCCTACCTATCTTCGTACTGTGCTGGGCTAGCTGGAGCGCGTGGGCACAGCCGGCCGTGCTGCCGCAAGCGGTGGTCAACGCGCATACGGTGTTCATCCAGAATGAGACCGGATTCGTCGAACTGGAGTACGCGACGATTCTGGAGTTGAGCAAGTGGGGGCATTTTGAAATGGCGGAAAGCCGCCAAAAAGCCGACTTGATCATCAGGCTGGACGGCAGCTCGCGTGTGCGCCAGGTTCCCGATGGCGAGTACCTTCCAGCCGCAAGCACTGCGCCCGTGGAGAATCCGGTGCCCCCCGGCTACACGCGTATTTCGCTGGTACAGCCGAAGACCGGGCAGGCGCTCTGGTCGGGCCAGCACAAGACAGAAGGCGGCAAGATCAAGAACGGGCACTTGTTGGATGAGCTTCGCGAGGCGTTCAGGGAGTACGAAAAAGGGAAACGCTGAGGCCGCGTTGTAAATCGCGAATGCGGCCCGTTCCTTTGCCATCGGAAGAATCGCGGATAGCGCGCGGCGCGTTTGTCAGTAGATGCCGCCGGTGACGCGGATGGTTTCGCCAGTGAGGTACTTGGAGTCGGACGAAGCCAGGTAGACCGCGGTCGGCGCGATGTCGTCGGATTGGCCGATGCGGCCGAGGGGCGATTGCGCTTCCACCCATTTGCGAAAATCGCTTTCGGTGAACCCGCCCGTTTGAGTGCCTTCGGTTTCGATCATGCCGGGGTTGATGGAATTTACACGGATCTTGCGCGGGCCCAATTCCTTGGCGAGCACGCCGGTGATGGAGTCAACGGCAGCCTTGGTGGCGGTGTAGACGGAGCTATTGGGCGGGTTGATGGTGCTGACGCCGGAGCCGATGTTGATAATGCTGCCGCCTTCGGGGCCGATCAACTTCACGGCTTCCTGGGTGGCGAGCAGCAAGCCGAGGACGTTGAGATTGAAATGATCGTGGAAGAGTTTTTCGGTGACGCTTTCGAGCGGCGCGAACTGATAGATGCCGGCGTTATTCACAAGGATATTTACCTTCCCGTAGGCTTTCTTGGTTTCGGCGAAGAGGCGGGTGACGTCGGCGTGCTTCGACACGTCGGCCTGGACGGCGATGGCTTTGCCGCCCTTGGCGGTGATTTCTTTCACGACGCGGTCGGCGCCTTCCTTGCTGGAAGCGTAATTAACGACGACGGCAGCGCCCTCGGCGGCGAGCGCGATGGAAATTGCGGCACCGATCCCTTTGGAGGCGCCGGTTACTACAGCAACCTGATTGGTAAGCTTTCCCATGATGTTCCTCGATTCCTCAGCTTTAGATCGCCGGGACAGTTAGACGGCCGTCTAAGTAGATGAAAATCGGGCGTGATGGTTACACACGATTTTCTGGCCGGTGGGTATTGGGCCGAGAGTGTTACGAAGAGCCTCTATCCAACTGGGCATGGAAGAGGCTGACGGAGATTGCAGTTCAATGGGTGAAATTAGGCTATATTGGGCCCTGGGCTCAGGAGCGACGATCACAGGAGGGATTGGGCCATGCGAAAGACTTTTCACCGGTTCGAACTCGTTTCGCTGCTCGCCGGCGCGAACATGCTATTTTCGTTCGCTGCTCGGGCGCAACAAGTGCCGGCACAAATTCAGGCGCCCGCCAACGAAAAGCTACTGCTGCAGGTTCATGCGAAGGGTGACCAGGTGTACATCTGCCAGGAAGGCGTCACGCAATTTGCGTGGACGCTGAAGGCACCCGACGCACAGCTTTTCGATAAGGACGGCAAACCGTTTGGGAAACATTTCGCCGGGCCGTCGTGGGAGGCGAGCGATGGCAGCCGAGTAGTGGGTAAAGCTGTAGCCAATGCGCCTTCGCCGGACGCGGATTCGATTGCGTGGCTGCTTGTGAACATTGTCAGCCACGAAGGCAGCGGCGTGCTCTCGCCTGCAACCACGATTCAGCGCATTAACACCAAGGGCGGCAAAGCCCCCGCTTCGGGCTGCGATTCCGCGCATGCCGGGCAGGAAATTCGCGTGCCGTATTCGGCTGATTACGTTTTCTACGCCCCCAAATAATCGAACAGCGAAAATCGAAATTAGAAAATTGAAAATGGCCGGCTTCGATGATGTGGGTCATTGGCGGCTGCGCTGCGTTCTGCTATACGTAAATCGAAATACGCTTTTGCGGCAAATGGAGGAGATGCGATTGCCGGGAGGCCGCGACCTGCTCCGGGAGGGAGACTCGCATGGAAGTGACGGTAGAACATCTGGGGTCCGTGCAGTTTGAGATACGCTCGCGCAATCACAGCGTGATCAGCGATCAATCGATCAGCGACGGCGGCTTTGACGAAGGGATGACTCCGCCGGAGTTGCTGCTGGCTTCGCTGGGATCATGCGCGGGCTTTTATGCCGCGCAGTACCTTCGCAAGAATAAATTGGCCACTGAGGGTACGCGGGTGAGGGTGACCTGTGAAAAAGTGAAGGATCCGGTGGCGCGGATGACGAATTTCGTGATTGAGGTGGACGCGCCCGTGGAATTGAGCGCGGAACAGCGAAAAGGCGTGGAAGAAGCGGTGGAGCACTGCCTGGTGCACAACACGCTGCTGCATCCGCCGAAGATCGAACTGAAGGTAGCCGGGGCGGTAGCGGCGAAGAAGTAGGCGATACTTTCCCTTACTCAAAATACAAGCAACGGTTGTCATCCTGAGCGGCGCGTTGTTTGCGTGGAGAAGGATCTCAACTCATGCGGCTTGCGCGGATTTGACGTTGAGGTCCTTCGCCTATCCTCGTCGGATAGGCTCAGGACGGCAACGTTCCGGGGTCGGATGGCAGTTTGCTTCCGCTGAGATATTTTCAGGGGAAACAGGTTCGAAGCGTTAACCGGCGAGCATTTTGCCGAGGAGTTCTTTTAGGATTTTGGCGACGACGGTGGCGGTTAGGCCGGTGGAATCGCGCGAGGGATTGAATTCGACGAGGTCGGCGCCGATGATCGGGCCGGGCAGGGCGTGAAGATAACCAATGGCTTCGCGCGTGGTGAGGCCGCCGGGTTCCCAGTGAGAGACGCCGGGAGCGAAGGCAGGATCAAGCGCGTCCATATCGAAGGAAACGTAAATGGGTCCGGCAAGATTTAGATGCGTTGGGTCGGGCAGGTCCTTTATTTCGTAAATTTTCGCGCCGTATTTGTCCGCTTGCTCATGCTGGTGTGCGTTCAGGGTGCGGACGCCGATCTGGATCAGGCGGTGAACGAGCTGCTCTTCCATGATTCGGGAGAAGGGGCTGGCATGGGAGTGGGGGTTGCCTTCGTAATCGGCGTAGAGATCGGGATGCGCGTCGAAGTGAACGAGGGTGATGGCGGGGATGCGCTTGCCGATGGCGCGGAGAATTGGGTAGGTGATGGAATGATCGCCGCCGAGGCTGACGGGGCGCTTGCCGGCTTCCACAATTCTTGCGATCGCGTCTTCGATACGCGCGAAGGCGTCTGGGGATTCCATTGTGGGCAAGTCGCCTGCGTCCTCGAAGATTCCTGGAGGACCGAGGTCGACATGGGTTTCGGTGGTTTTGTTCCATGCGTCGGAGCGAAACGCTTCACGGATGAGCGGAGGTGCTTGTCCGGCACCGCGGAGAAAAGACGAGTTGTGGTCGAGGGGAATGCCGAGGAGGACCGGCGAACCCCAGGGGGCGAGTTTTGGTGTGAAAGGTTTCATGGGTGGGGTTTCATGGGCGGGTGATCAAGATGTTGCCGAGAACGAGCGCGTCCATTTGGGTCCGCAGGAAACAGTCTAGCGCTTCTTCGGGGCGGCACACGATGGGTTCATTGTCGTTGAAGGAAGTGTTGAGAACGACAGGCACGCCGGTCTGGCGGTCGAATTCGCTGATGAGGGCGTAATAGCGCGCGTTGGCTTCGTGGGTGACGGTTTGCAGGCGGCCGGTGCCGTCGACGTGGGTCGGCGCGGGAATTTTGTCGCGCTTTTCGGGGAGGACGGAATAGGCGAGGTTCATGAACGGGGAGGGATGGGATTTTTCGAACCACTCCCCGGTTTTTTCGGCGAGGATGGAGGGCGCGAAGGGGCGGAAGATTTCGCGGTGCTTGATGCGGCGGTTGAGAATTTCCTTCATTTCGGGGCGGCGCGGGTCGGCGACGATGCTGCGGTTGCCGAGTGCGCGCGGGCCCCATTCGGCGCGGCCCTGGTACCAGCCGAGGATTTTCCCTTCGGCGATGATGGCGGCGGTGCGGCGGAGGAGTTCTTCTTCCTGCAATTCGGCGATCGTGTAGCCGCCTTGCGAAACGCTGCTGGCTTGGACGGCGGAGCGAACTTCTTCGGGAGAATAGCCGGGGCCCCAGTAGGCGTGATTCATCACGAAGGAACGCGGCTTGCCGAGAAGTTGGTGCCAGACATAATAGGCGGCGCCGACAGCGAGGCCGGCATCGCCCGCGGCGGGATGCACGTAGACCTGTTCGAACGGCGTGGCGTCGAAAATTTTCCCGTTGGCGACGCAGTTGAAGGCAACTCCGCCGGCGAGGCAGACGGCTTTCGCGCCGGTCTTTGCGGCGAGTTTTTTCAACATGCCGAGGTAAACCTCTTCGAGGCGCGCCTGGAGAGTGGAGGCGAGATCGTGGTGGCGCTGCTCGAGCGGTTCATCGGGCTGGCGCGCGGGAGCGCCGAGTAGGCGCGGCATGGCATCGGAAAACATTTTGCCGAGAACGGGAGTCTGATCGGATTCGGCCCAGGACATTTCGGGGCCGGTTTTGTGGTGCGTGAAATAGTCGAGGCCGAGTTTGAAGCCGAAATCGCCGCCGTTGCTGCTGAAGCGCAGGATGTCACGGAAGGCTTCGAGATAGGCGGGCTGGCCGTAGGCGGCGAGGCCCATCACTTTGTATTCGTCGCCGAATTTCAGGAAGCCGAGATACTGCGTGACAGCACTGTAATAGAGTCCGAGCGAATGGGGGAAGGCGATCGCGCCGTCAATGCGCATGCGATTGCCAGTGCCAAGTCCCCACATGGAGCTGGCGAAGTCGCCGAGGCCGTCGGCGGAAAGCAGCGCCGCGTTTTCGAACGGGGAAACGAAGAAAGTGCTGGCGAGGTGCGCCTGGTGGTGCTCGACGCGATGAAACTTTGATTTGGTTCTTGCGGGGTCAGCGTCGAAGGCGGCGGCGAGCGCCGTGGGAATGCCGGTGAATTTGGTGAGCACCTTGGCGCGTTCGCGTGCAAACGAGGGCATGCGCAGGGCGTAGAAGAGTTTCGTGCCGAGGCGGGCGTAGGGACTGCGCGGCACGGCGACATGATCGAGATCGGCCAGCGTGATGCCGGCTTCCTTCAGGCAGTAGCGTATCGCGGCGGCGGGAAAGCCTGCGGCGTATTTCACGCGATTGAAACGCTCTTCTTCGACGGCGGCAACCAGCCTGCCGTCGCAAACGAGGGCGGCCGAAGCGTTGCCGTGGTACGCATTGATCCCGAGAATGTTCATCTCTGAATCATTCAGTGTACCTAAATCAAGGATTGCGTGTTACCTATCTGGCCGATAGGAAGTAATTGCAGAGGAAAACTTTCGAGCAGCCGGCCAATCGGGAATTTTGTCGGATGGCGTTCACAATCCGAGAAAATACCGAATCGAACCGAACCCAATGCCCAGGAGGATCAGGGGAATCGTCTTCCATTTGAGTTTCTGGAGCAGGAAGAGTGACAGCAACACCCAGATTAGAGCGACCGCATCGAGTTGCTTGAGACCGACGACACCTGATGGGAAGATCGCGGCCTTCCCGAGAAACAGCGTCAGATCAAGGATCGAGGCGACCACGACTGCGGTGATCATCTGCAAAACGCAACCGATCATGGGTTTGTCTTGCGTTCGTTCGACGAGCGGCGCACCGGCGAAGACAAAAAGGAAACATGGAAGAAACGTATAAAAACTTGTAGCCACAAGGCCCAGAGCTCCCATCCACAATGAGCCGTGAAAGTGGTTGTACGCGGCCAGGAAGCCGACAAAAGCCACCACGATAATAAGAGGTCCCGGGGTTGTCTCGGCCAGTGCAAAACCGTCCATCATCTGGGACCTGCTCAGCCAGTGCAGCTTCGTAACCGCAACCTTGGCCACGTAAGGAATCACCGTGTACGAGCCGCCAACGGTAACGAAGGCGGTCTTCGTAAAGAACAGTGTGAGGTCTCGCCAAAAATGGAAGTCAGCGACAAAAATGTAGAAAAATGGCAACGGCAGAAGCCAGAGAAAGAACGCGCTCGCAGCCACCTTCGCGGCAGGTTTTAGCAGAGGGGTAGGTTCCGGCGCTATCGAACCGCGGTGGATGTAGTAGCTTTCTTCGTCCTCTCCAGCCGCCGTTTCTCCAGTGTGGTGGAGAAGCCCAGGCCGCAGCGCCCCCAGGACGATTCCCAGAACAACTGCGCCAAACATCACCACCAGCAGCGAGACATCAAAGAAGAACATTGCCGCAAATGCCGCGACCGCAGTAACACTTTGCACGGGACCCCGCAGGGCCCTTCTGGAGATTTTTTGTAAGGCAACTATTACCAGAGCGATGACGACGGGTTTTAAACCGCTGAAGATCGCGGCAATCCAAGCCAGGCTACCGAACTTCGCGTAGATCACGCTCAGCGCCAGCAGAACAAACATGGAGGGCAGCACAAAGAGTGTTCCGGCGACAACGCCGCCGCGTTTGCCATGCAATTTCCAGCCGATGTAGATGGCAAGCTGCTGCGCTTCCGGGCCTGGAAGGATCATGCAATGGCTCAGGGCATGGAGGAATCTTCCGTTGCTGATCCATCGTTTCTTCTCGACTAACTCGTCGTGCATGATGGCGAGGTGGGCGGCCGTGCCGCCGAAACTGATCCACCCAAGCTTGAACCAGAAACGGAGCGCTTCCGCGAAAGAAGGCCGCTGCGGGGCAGGGAGCCGCTTATCCGGCCGAATTTCAGTTTCCAGGAGCAAGGGGTTCATAAAGAATTCCTCAAAGGCTGTAACCTTCAAGACATTATAACATCATAATGAAGTGTGACGAGACGTCAAAATCAGGCCTACCTGGTTTCGCGCGCTCGAGTGTTCGACATGAATAACGAAGGAGCTTTTCACCTATGAAAGATCTTCGCCCATCCTCGGAAGGGGAAAGCAGCAGCCGTTTTGCATTCTTAAAGGGGCCGTTGTTAGCCCGCTGGGCCCCGATTCCGCTGCGGCTGATTGTCGGCTACGGCTTTATGGAGCACGGGTTCGCAAAACTTGCGAAGGGGCCCGAAAACTTCGCCGCCATCCTGCATGCACTGAGCGTCCCGGCGCCTCATTTCATGGCATGGCTTACCGTTCTGACCGAACTCATCGGCGGCCTCGCCATCTTACTCGGAGCATTTGTCCCTCTTGTTAGCTTGCCGATGGCCGTGCTTCTCTTCGTAGCGATTTTTACCGTCCATCTACCGTACGGATTCAGTTCAATCAAGCTGATGAGTGTCGCGGCTGGCCGGGCCCAGTTCGGGCCGCCGGGCTACGAGTGCAACCTGCTTTATCTTGCTTGTCTTGTGGGGCTTGTGTTCGGTGGTTCCGGGCCAATGGCGATCGACGAGTATCTCAAGAAGAAGTGATAGCGGATTGACCACAACGCGTGGGATACGCCGTTGGAAATTTGCTCAACGGGGCGCCTTTCGGACCAGTCGAGTGACGAACTGGACGAGATCCCCTCTGTAATGCAGCTTCTCGTAATCGACTGGACGGCTGCCTGTTGAGTAGGAAGTTCGTTCAATGCGAAAGATCGGGCTTCGTTGCTTGACTTTTAGTGCCGCAGCGACTTCGGCCTCGGCTTCCACTGCGTCCAACTTGTACTCGGCCTCAATCAGCGGAACACCGTATTTGCGTTCGAGAAGCGAAAAGATAGGCTCGACCTTCAAGTTGTCGGTGATGATTTTCTTGCCGATCTCCAAGGGCAGATAGGTCACATCGAAGGAGAGGGGAATGCCATCCGCCAGGCGTACACGACGGATTCTGACGACGCGCTCGCCCTTTGTCAGTGCAAGCTGCGTCGCCACCGTCGCATCGGCGGTCACAATTTCCTTGCCAATTACGCGGGCCGTCGGCTTGCGGCCAAGCGCGTGCATGTCCTCCACGAATCCGCTCAGTTCTTTAAGGTCGTGCGTGATCTTCGGAGCAGCAACGAATGTGCCTTTGCCGCGACGAATCTCGACAAGACCGCGGCTCACAAGATTCTGAATGGCTCGGCGAACTGTGATGCGGCTCACCCCGAATCGAGCAATCAGGCTGTCCTCGGTAGGCACCTGGTCGCCGACCTTTAGGTCTCCATCGGCAATCTCGGTGGCGAGAACCGTTTCGACGCGCGAATAGAGAAGAGAATCATGCGCGATTGGCATGAAGACATTATAACGTCGTATCGGCAAAGGGATTGGACATCCTGAAGGAGTTACCGAATGCCGTCAATAATCCGAACTAGTCCACTTGCCTGAGAAATACATAGAACGGAATCCGATCCACGGGCGGCCTCTCCAATTGCTTGGAGGTTCAGGACAAATGGCGGCGGCACCATTCGTTTAGGACGTAGAGGGACCAGGGGCGGGACCAGGTGGTGCGGGAGTGGAGGAAATTGTCCCAGACCATTTGGACGCCGGCGGAATGAAGATGTGGCGCTAACGCTGGCGCCAGGTTGGCGAAGCTGGCTTCTAAGCGGGGTCGGAGCGCGGTGCGCATCCAGTTTTCCCAGGGGAGGGTGAAGGTACGCTTTTTTTGTTTGAGGATTTCGGCAGGAAGTAGGCCTTCGAGCGCGGCGCGAAGCAGGGCCTTGGGAGTTTCGGGGCGGACGCGGGCTTCGTCGGGGAGGGCGCACATGAATTCGACGAGCGGAGTGTCGAGGAGCGGAACGCGGACTTCGAGCGAGCGAGCCATGCTGACGGAATCGGTGTCGCGCAGGAGCGTGCTGGCCATGTAGGTGCGGAGCTCGAGCCAGGAGATGGCGGCGACGGGCTCGAATTCGCGGGACTGGTCGGCGATGCGTTCGAGCCAGGCAAGCCAGGTGGGATCGAGCGTGACGCCGTCGGCGGCGACAGTGCTTTTACGGAAGCGCGGTTCGGTGAGGCGCTGCAAGTCCGAAGGCGGGAAGAGCAGGCGCGTGAAGAAATAAGGATGCGGCAGGGCGTTCGGCATGCGCCAAGCGTCGCTGGCTTTACGCATCGCGTCGGGGGAACCCTGCTTGCCCAAGAGGCTGGACATAAGGGGCGTGCTGATGCGGCGAAACGCGGCGGGCACAAATCGCGAGAGAATTTCCATGCGTGCGAGCTTTGGCGTATCGGTGAAGGTGGAGTAGCCGGCGAAAAGTTCGTCGCCGCCGAGGCCGGAGAGCGCGACTTTCAGGCCGACCTGGCGCGCGGCCCAGGAGACGAAGTAGGTGTTGACGCCGTCCATTGTGGGCTGATCGAGAGCGGAGACGGCTTCGTCGAGGCGGGCGAGCATGTCCGGGCCGTGCAGCGGGATTTCGGTGTGCTTTGTTCCAGTTGCTTCGGCGACGCGGCGGGCGAGCGGGGCTTCGTCGTAGGGGGTATCCGGAAACGAGAGGGTGAAGCTCTGAATGCCTTTTTGCGCGCGGGCAGCGAAGGCGGCAATGGCGCTGGAATCGAGGCCACTAGAAAGAAATAGACCGACGGGAACGTCGGCGATGAGGTGAGCGCGCACCGCGTCTTCCAGGAGCGTGCGGGCTCGAGGGACAGCGGTGGTGAAATTTCGCGGACGCCGCGGATCGCGTGCCGCGGCGCTGCGGCGCGGATCCCACCAGGGGCGCGCGCGAGGCGTGCGGCGGCGGTCCGGAACGTGCAACAACAGACGATGACCGGGCGGCAGGGAAAAAACATTTTCGATCAACGTCAGCGGCTCGGAAACGCTGCCGAAGAGCAAATAGCTGGTGAGCGCGTCGGAAGAGAGCGAGCGCGGAACGCAACCCGAAGCGAGCAAGGCGCGAAGTTCGGAGGCAAACGCGAAGCCTTCCTCGGTTTGCGAGTAGTAGAGGGGTTTGATGCCCAGCGGATCACGGGCCATGAAAACGAGGGGCACGGTGGCGAAGTGTTTTCGCAAATCGAGTAAAGCGAAGGCGAACATGCCGCGCAGTTCGTCAAGCAGGTCTTCGCCCCACTCTTCCCAGCCGTGCACAAGAATTTCCGTGTCGGATTTGGTTTGGAAACGATGGCCGGCGAGGGTCAGGCTTTCGCGCAGTTCGCGATAGTTGTAGAGCTCGCCGTTGAAGACGACGGCGACGTCGTGCGATTCGTTCCAGACCGGTTGATGGCCGCCGGGGAGATCGATGATGCTAAGACGGCGCATGCCGAGCGCGAGGCCGGGGACGCGGGAGTCTTCGACGAGGAAGCCTTCGTCATCCGGGCCGCGATGCAGCATGGCCGCAGCCATAGAGCGGACGCGGCGTTCGGCATCGTTGCCGGCGGGGGCATAGGCGAAGCCACAGATCCCGCACACGCTCTATTTCATCTCCGGAGTTGAAAAAAAAGTCGCGGTGGCGCGGGTGAGGCTGTTGCGCAGGCGAAGCCGCGGAATCCGCAGGCGGTGATCCGCCAGCCAGGCGAGTACGATGCGCAGGAGCAGGAAAAAGAGCAGCGCCCAGACCGACAGGAAGAAGTAGGCGAAGGAGCGACGCTCAAGGATCAGGCTCCAGTCGAGGGATTCATCCCATCCGGGGAATACGACATCCAGCGCCCGGCGAACGCTAGCGCCGAGGAACGGCAGGGCGCCGACGCGCACGTGGGCCACTCTTTCGTAAGAGAAGGCGGTAACGTAACCGGGAATGAGGGAAGTTGCCTCGTGAAAGACACGAGGATCCTGGAGATCGGCGCGAGTCAGGAGCTTGCCCTGCGTGTCTTTCATGAACACGCGGTAAGTGGCGTCGACGATGACCCAGCGTCCGTCAAGCCGAACCTCTGCAACCACGTGCTTGGCGGTGCGATCAGGACTGAGCAAGAGCAATCGACGCGCGTCGAGGCCTGAGCTCCGGGAGAGATTCAGGAAGGCGTTGGTGGCGCTGCCGCAGACTTCCAGAAGCTGGCGGTAATTCAGGGTGTCGGTGGGATCGTGCGCGGAAAGTGTGGCAGGGTCCGGCGCTTCCAAACGCGGCGGGCCAAATCGCATCCAGGTAAGAATGGCTTCCGCTTTTTGCCGGGGCGAGGAGGCTTCGGGAATGACGGCGTCGGAAAAGCCCTTTAGATATTGGCGAACGGAGTGTTCCCAAATTCCCGTGGAGATGGTGCCGAGGAGGGAAAGGGCAAGAAGTGCATTGGTCGCCCACCAGAAAGGCCGGAATACGCGATGGCTGCCCACAGATTTAAGGTCGACTCCCGAGTGCCCGCTCCTGCTGAGACGCGGTGAGACTCGCCAGCTTTCTGTACAACGAATCCATTTCGCGGATGGGCAAGCCCCAGTCTAAACGCTGCACGGCGGTGGCGCAACCATTCTTCAATTGCGCGTAGAGGGTGGGATCGTTGAGGAGATTGGAGATTGTTTTGGAAATCGAGCTTACCGAATGTTGGACGGCGATGCCAGCGACGCCGTCAAGCAGGGGGGCGATGCCGCAATGCTCGGTGACGATTGCCGGAGTGCCGGCGGCGACGGATTCGGCGGCGGTGTTGCCGAAGTTTTCGTTCTGCGAAGGCAGGACGAAAATATCAGCGTCGCGGTAGGCCGACCATTTCGACTCTCCCGAGAGCGGGCCAGAAAAATGAACTCGCTGGGACACAGTTAGGTGTGCAGCCATCTCGTTGAGGCGGGCGCGCATGCCTGCCTCGTCAGGACCGACGAAAGCAAGATGGACTGGAGAGGAGGAAGGGGGAAGTTGTGCGAAGGCCTGCAACAAGAGATCGGGGCTTTTTTTTTGCGAGAGGCGGCCAAGAAAAAGAATCAAGCGGGAGTCAGCCGGGAGGTTGAGAGAAGTACGAAAGGCGCCACGGGCGGGCAGGGAAGCGGGCACGCTCACGCCGTTTCTGCGGAGGACGATCTTGTCGGTTGGAATTCCGCCGGCGATCAACTCCGACTTTTCCTGCTCGGCGGTGGCGATGATGGCCGAGGCATTTTGCAGCAGGCGCTTGCCGTAAAGCCGGTGATAGGTGCGTTTCAGAAAAAGATTGCGAACAATCGGCACGAACATGCCGATGGGCTCGACTACGTAAGGAATGTTTCGTTGCCCGGCGGCCGCAGCGGTGCGCGGGCCGAGAAGATCGTAGAGACCGAAAATGTGGACAATGTCGAAATTCTGCAAGCGGGCGCGCAAGTAGCGCGGTAGGGCCGGATTCCAACTGGCGGCGTGGTAATTCAACCAGTTGGCGAGGTAGATCGCCTTGACTCCGCGGACTTCGCGCTTCTTGCCGAACGGGCCGTTTTCGGCGGGCGGTTCTCCGGGGAGCTCAGCCAGCCGGCGTTCCAGGCCCCAGTCTGCGGTGAGGACGGTGACCTCGTGGCCGAGTTGCGCGAGGCCTTCGGAAAGAGCGCGGACCTTTTCTGGCGGGCCGCCAAACTCAAAAAACGGCGCGTAGCTCTGAGTGACGTTCAGGATTCGCATAGTTCGCGGAGAATTTTCTTGAATGCCTTGGAAAAGATATTGAAGCGGTATTCGTTGTCCACGCGCTGCCGGCCGGCTTCGCCCATGCCGCGGGCATGTTCGGGATTCGAAAGCAAGGCGTCGATGGAGGTGGCGAGTTGTTCCGTATCGCCATGGTTGACGACGTATCCAGTGACTCCGTCCTGGATGACTTCCGGCGCGCCACCGTGCGCCCCGCCGATGACGGGTTTGCCGTGAGCCATCGCTTCGAGGTAGACGAAGCCGAATCCTTCGCCGCGGCTGGGCAGAGCGAAAATTTCCGCGGCTTCGTAGCAGGCAGCGAGTCCACCATAAGAAATGTCGGTCAGGAAATGCACGTGGCGCTGAACCCCGGAGTCCCGCGCGACGTGTTCGAGCCAGCTGCGATCGTCCCCGGAACCCACGATGGCGAGTTGCAGGTCAGGCCAGCGGAGCAGCAGGCGCGACATGGACAGGATCAGCGTGTCCATACCTTTATAGCGTTCGGTGGCCAGCCAGCGGCCGACGCTGAGAATCACTCTGCCTGGTGGAAAATCCGGGGGAAGAGGCGCAGAGGAAATGCCCGTGAATTTGGTTGCGAAATCGGGATCGAGGGCCCAGGGCAGAACACGGACGCGATCCTGGGCGACGCCCTGCACGTTGATGAGGTGGTCCGCAGTGGCGCGGCTGGGAGCGAGGACCATCGTGGCACGGCAGAGCGCACTGCGGCGGATGGAGGGCAATGGCTCCCAAACTTCGATTCCGTGCGTGCAGATGATGGTTTTCATTTGTGGCGCGAATAAACCCATCGCGCGGCTAATCGGGGCGAGATTGGGATGCGCGGCGAGCACGAGTTTCGGGCGGCGGCGGGTGGCTCGCATGGCGTTGACGGCGAACTTCAGCTTGCCGCGGTCCGCGCCGGTGAAGACGAATTCGCGGTCGCCGACGCGCATGCGATGCAGTTCCTGCGTGTCGTTCAGGCTGAGGAAGCGGGATTCCATTTTGTGAGAGGCTGCGTATTCGCTCATCACGAACGCGAGATGGCGGCCGGCGCGTTGGATGCCGCCGGGTGCATTCAGTTCGGGGAAGAGGCCAATGAGCACGCGGTGAGTCTGCCAAACCCGGGAGGCGGAAGGCAAGCGCTCGTTGCAGAGGAGATGCGCCGCCCAGTAGCGGCCACCTTCAGGTGGCCGCGAAGCCCTATTGAGTGCGGGAGCAAAGCTCCCGCTTTTACGGTGCAGTCGTTTCGCCCAATTTGAATTTTGCAGTAACGGTTAGTGCTCAAAAGCGGCAGCAGAGCTGCCGCACTCCAAATGAGAGCGACGGAGTTGAATGGTCACACTCTTGGCTGCCTCTTGGCCACCTGAAGGTGGCCGCTACTGGAGCGTCAGGGCGGCGATTTCCCGGAGGCTGTCGACGTAGAGGTCAGCGGGCTGGGCTTGGCGATCGTGCTGGCCGAAGCCGTAGTTGACGCCGATCGCGAACATTCCGGCGTTGCGAGCGGTTTTTATGTCCACGTCGGAGTCGCCAACCATGGCGGATTCCCGCGGGTCGGCACCGAGATTCTTCAGGATAGCCAGCGCGCCGGCCGGGTCGGGCTTTTTCTTTTCGAAGGTGTCGCCGCCGTAGACGGCGCGAAAATATTTCAGGAGGCCGAGGGCTTCGAGAATTTCGACGCTCATCTTCGCGGGCTTGTTGGTGAGCACCGCCATGGGGCGATCTTGAAGCGATTGAAGACCTTCAACGACGCCGGGATAGGCGCGGGTGGCGTCGAGACTGTGTTCCGCGTAGTGCGCGAGGAAAATTTCGAGGCCACTCTTGCGGTCGGCTTCGGAAGCCTCGGGACCTAGCGCGTCGGCGACCAGACGGGGCGCGCCGTGCCCGATGTAGCTCGCGACTGTTGCGAGGGGCAGGACTTCCCGCTGCATCTCCAGCAGCATGAAATTGACGGAATTTACGAGGTCCAGCTTTGAATCGATCAAAGTGCCATCGAGATCGAAAAGAAAGACGCGTACAGAAGAAAAGTTCGCAGTGGGCATACTCTTTTATTGTAATACGCGACCGGCGAGGAACTCACACCCTGGAGCAACGACGGGAAAGAGAGTCGCCAACGGTCGCGCACGGGTTATCCCAATAAAAGCGGCAAGCCCTAGTGGGAATTGAAAACGGGCCGGGCCATTTCTTCCGGAGAGGATGTCTCCGGGTGCTCGGACTTCCAACGCATGGCGGCGGTGATGCGGGTGCGCCCGCTTGGGTGATCGAAGAAGATGATCTCCTCAAGAGGCGACGGGTCCATTTTGCGATACTCTCCCAACAACAAATCCACGTTGGCTTCGCCGTCGGGCTGACGCGCGGCATTCAAGCCGTACATGTCGGCTTCGAATTCCATGTTGCGGGTGATGGTGTTGTTCACTGGCGTCATGAGCAGAAAATAGATGGAAAGCCCGATCGTCGCGAGAGGAAGAACAGCGACGTCGGTGATCCCGTGGATGCCCCAGTTTTCTCCCCATCGGGCAAGGCCGAAATTAATGAACCAGTTCAGAAAAGCGAAACCGAGGACCACGACGACCCCATACATGAAGATGCCTTTGGTTGCGTGGTTCAGGACGTAGTGGCCCATCTCGTGGCCCATGGTGGTTTCAATTTCGGGCAGGGTGCAGCGGTTCAAGAGATTGTCGTTGAGCGAAATGCGCTGGGTCTTGCCGAAACCGCTGACATTGGCGCTGACGCGATTGGATTGGCGGGAAGCGTCGAACTCGTAGACATCGGTCGCAGGGATGCCGTTGGCGCGAGCCATGCTGAGGATGGGGTCTTTGATGCGGGCGTCCTGGAGCTTGGTGTACGTGTTGAAGAGGGGAAAGATGTAAACGGGGGCGATCAGGCTGACGAACATCAGAAAGAGGATGCTAACGACAGAGCCCCAGACCCACCAGTTCTTGCCGAGGCGGCGCACGATTCCAAAGAGCAGCATGACGAGGATTCCGCCGAGCAGGATGTTCACGACCAGCGCAATGGCCTGCTCGCGCAACCACGGCCCGAAGGATTGATTCAGCAAGCCGTATTTGTGTTCGCGGAAATATCCTTCATAAACGCCGAGAGGAAAGGTGACGACAGAGACGAAGAGAATATATTGCAGCCAGTAGAGAGCGGTCTGGAGCGGGCGAAAACGGGTGATGCGCTCGGCCAGTTCGCGCATTTTCCGGGACCATCCGAACTTGAGCAAAAGCCACATCACCGCAACGGTCAAAAGAAAATCCCACAGTTGCAGCCAGTAGCCGCCTTCGAAATAGGAATTGGAGCGGGCGCGTTCGGCGGGAGGCATCTTCGCGAGATAGAACTCGACGGCGGAGTTGACGTCGAATGATTTCGCCGACGGCTGCGAAGCAGGAGCGGGCTGCGCGGAGGCGCGGTCGCCGGCAGCATTCTGCGCAAATGCGACGCCTGCGAGAAAAGCGCAGAGCAATGCGACCCGGAAAATAGATGAAGTTACGCGAAGCATTCGTCCCCCCTTACGCAATCACCGGACTTCGTTTGCCTGTTTTGAAACCAGAACAATGCCTTTGCAGGAATCCGGAACAGCTTTCAGTGCGTTGCAAAGCAGTCTCGCGCGCTGGTATTTGAAAAGTGAACCCAGAGCCAATCTAGCGTCAGGTGTTATAGCACGGAAACAGCAATTTATCCGGTTCACAGCTGAAGTTTGATCCGTTTGAGCATCGGTAATCACCCTAAGGTAGTTGCATGCGCTTATTTTTCGGATGAGTGGGAGTTCGCGTAAAATAGGGGGCTCACGTTGTTGGGAAATTTCATATGGAGAACTCATGGCCTTGATTTATCCGTTCCGCGCATACCGTTATAACCCGGAGGTCGCTCCGTTCGAGCGCGTGCTGACACAGCCGTACGACAAGATTTCGCCCGCGCAACAGGAGAAGTATTACGCCGCCAATCCGCACAACCTGATCGCGGTGGAGAAGGGGCGAACATCCCCGAATGACATGCCCCAGGATAATGTGTACACGCGCGCGGCGGCAGCGTTAAGGGGATGGATTGCTGCGAACGCGGTGCAGCAGGATGCGACGCCGGCGTTTTATGGCTACACGCAGGAGTTCACGGTCCCGGGAACCTCGACACTGAGGACGCGGCGAGGGTTTATCGGCGCGGGGCAACTGGAGGATTATGCGAATAACATTGTCTTCCGCCACGAGCATACGCTTTCGGGGCCCAAGGCCGACCGCCTGGAACTTTTGCGGCACACGCATACGCACACCGGGCAACTGTTCATGATTTATTCGGACCCGGAGAAGCGCGTGGACGCGATTCTCCGCGAAGTGGAATCCACAGAAAAACCGGTGACGGAATTGCTCGATGAGTACGGGGTGACGCATCGCTTGTGGATGATAGCGGATCCCGCGCGGATTACCGGCATTCAGAAAGCCATGGTCGAGCAGAAGTTGGTGATTGCGGATGGGCACCATCGGTACGAGACTTCGCTCAATTTCCGTAACGAATCGCGAACGAAGGCCGGGAAACTGATTCCTGACGCGCTCTATGAGCGTTCGATGATGACGTTCGTGAACACGCAGAGCGAAGGGCTGACGATTCTGCCAACGCATCGCGTGGTGAGCAACCTGAGGGATTTTTCGTGGAGCGCGGTGCGGCGTTACCTGGAGCCGTGGTTTGCGACAGAAGTTTTTTCATTTGCGAATGATGCCCAGCGCGCGGAGGCGCTCGATAAATTCCGGAGCCGGCTGACGCAGGCGAGGGCACAGCGGGCCATCGGCGTTTACCCCGCTGCGAGTGCGGGGTCCCAGGCTTTCTACCTGTTGACGCTTCGCCCCGAGGCTGGGCTGGCGCAAATCCTGCCCGGCCTCTCGCCGTTGCAGCGGCAATTGGATGTGGTGCTGCTGCACCAGGGGATTCTGGAGCCGGCGCTGGGCGTTACTCCGCAGGCCGTAACCTCCGAATCGAATCTGTCGTATGAGCGGGAATTCACAGCTGCGATCGACGCCGTGGATCGCGGGGCACAAGTGGCGTTCCTGCTGAATCCGGTGGATGTGGACGTCGTGATGAAAGTTGCCACTTCCGGGGAAGTGATGCCGCAGAAGTCGACGGACTTTTATCCGAAACTTTTGAGCGGGATCACGATGTACCGCGTGGTGGAATAAAAACGGGCGGACTAAAGTCCGCCCCTATATTCTCTGATGAAAATTACTTGGAGAAGCTGGCGACGGCTTCGGCTTCGGTGTTGTAAACATCGAAAATGGTCATCAGCTTTGTGATTTGCAGAACTTCGGTGAATTTCGTGCCGAGGTGGCACAGCCGCAGGGACGAGCCCTGCGCCTTGGCGCTGTGATGCGCGGAAACCAACGTTCCGAGGCCCGCGCTGTCAATGAACGTAATGTTGTCCATGTTCAGTACGATCTTTTTCTTGCCCTCGGCGATCAGCGATTTCACTTTTTCGCGCAGTGCGTTGGATTCTTCGCCCAGCACGATCCGGCCGTCCATTGCGATCACGGTGACGCCGTCCACTTCCCTTGGTGTCATCTTCAAAGCCACGTTAATTTCCTCCTGGTCCGTACGCAGGTCCGGCGGCAACCCGGCCCGGAACGGCAAAGCATATCTGCTTTTTGTCTATTTCGCAAAGCGGTCTTTTGAGGTCTCCGGACCGCCCGGCGATACTCAGTAGTAGTCCGCGCAGGACATGTAATACCCGCACACGTTGCAAATCAGCTTGCAACGCCGCGACTCCAGTCGCTGCGAACATACAGGGCAATACCGTGAGGCATCTTCGTGCGGGTGAGTGGAAGTTTCGCTTGCCGACTGCGCTGACTGGCCAGACTCCCCGAACACCGCGCCCCTTGCTGCCGCAAGGGCGATTTCCTGCTGAACGCTAGATTTCACGGCCCCTCGGTTATAGCACAGTCCCGGGTGACGTGAAAGCCCAGCACCTTCGGGAATACTGCAAAGCGCGAGGGACAGTAACGTTGCGGCGGGTACCCGCGTCTAATACAATGAGGCGCAGTCAAGGCCTTATTGGGGAAGCAACCATGCGGCGCACAATCCTTCTTTTCGGTGTTCTCTGTACATTTCCGCTCGCCAGCCAGGCCCAACGCGGTGGTGGATCAATGCCGTCCATGGGCGGTGCCCATGCCTTTGTTGCCGCCGCACCCAGGGGAGTTGCACATGCCGCGCCGGCACGCACGGCCATCAGCGCGCGGCCGGCGGGTCGCACAGGAGTGGCTGGCGCGCGATTGAGCTCCGCGCCAAGAGCGAGCCGTCCGACTGGGTGGAATCGTACAGTCCACGCCAATAATTTTTCTACAGATCCCGTGTTCCCGAACGGGGGCTTTTCAACGGGAGGCAATCCTGTTCCCGGCCTCGGGTTTGATTTCCCTCACTTTTTTGCGGTGCACCCGAACGCGGGGCGCCATTTCCGCCGGGACTCCGGGTTCGTGATTCCATTTTTTGACGGCGGATTCTATCTGCCTGTTCCGATGGACGCGGACGAGGGCCCGGAGGGGCCAGCGCCGGAAGATGTTGCGGCCGCGAATCAGCCGGGGCCGCCGCCTCCCCCGGATCAATCGTCAGCCCGGGAGAGCGATAGCAGCATAATCCGCCGGATGCGCTCGGAACCGCTCCCGCCGGAGCAGACCGAGTATGTGTTTGTGCGTCAGGACGGCAGCTTGATTTTTGCGGTGGCGTACACTGTGATTAACGACCGGCTGCAGTACGTCACGGCGGAGGGCCTGCGCCGGACGATACCCCTGAACACCCTCGATATCGGCGCCACGCAGCAGTTCAACGATCAGCGCGGTGTGCCAGTGCGCCTGCCCGCGTAAATCCGGAATCCAGCCGGCACAACTGTTCAATTAATTTTTTCGTATCGGCTCGGGCATTACATAGCCCGAAGAAGCGGGCAGCCCCGCTCGCTCAAGCTGCACGGTGCTGTGTTCGATCTGAAAATCTTCCGCAAGCTTCTTGCGAATGGCCGCAATGATCTTTTCGCACTGGTCCATGTGCATGTCCGGGACGCGGGCGTGGCAGCTTAAGGCGTTGTGCGAGCCGCCGAGCGACCAGATGTGGATGTCGTGCACTTCGTAGACATTTTCGATGGTGAGTATGGCCCGCGCCACTTCTTCCACTCCAGCGCATTTGGGGCGGCCCTCCAGAAGGATGTGGGCCGAATCGCGCAAAATACCGATGGAGGAATAGAGAACGAGCAGGCCGATGGCGAGGCCGAGAAGCGGATCGATCCAGGCGGCATGCGTGTACTGCATTACGATTGCGCCGGCGATAATGGCGATGTTGGAGAGAGCGTCGCCGAAGTTGTGAACCAGGATGCTGCGCAAATTCAGGTCGCTGTGGCCGCGAACCAGCGCCAGCGTGATGCCGCCGTTGACCATCAACGCCGCGATGGACGTCCAGATCATCCAGCTTTCGACGACTTGCACCGGGGAGCGCAGCCTGTCGATGGCTTCGTAACCAAGCCAGAGGGAAAGCAGAACCAGCAGAATCGCATTCGTAAAGGCGGCCAGGGTGCCGGACCGGTGGTATCCGAAGGTTTTTTCCGAGTCGGCCGGGCGTTGCGCCCATCGCATGGCCAGCCAGGAAATTCCAAGCGCCGGGACGTCGCTCAAATTATGAACCGCGTCATTCAGCAGCGCGACCGAGCGGCCGAGAAAGCCGCCGAAGACCTCCGCGACGACCAGGCCGAGGGTGGCAACCATCGCCCAGGCAAGAACGGACGGCCGCATGGGCGGGTGGGCGTGGTCGTGGCTGTCGCCATGAGCATGCTGGCCCGCATGATCGTGTGTGTGGGTTTGGCCGGGGCCATGGGAATGGGTGTGCATCGGTGGCAAACCCATTCTACGAGTTTGCCTGTCAGGCTGCATCCCCAAGTCTCAAGCTGTTATTGGAAACTTTGACAACAAGGCCAGCGAATTCGTTGACGCTCTTAGCTGCGGCTGCCACTATCTCAGCAGGGCAAGCAAGGGACGGATGGGTGGCGTAAGCGCCGCTCATGTCGGGGTCATCCAGGCGCCGCGCAGAGACAGATGAGCAGTCCTATAGCCAAATTGAGCTTTTGGGGAGTCCGCGGCTCGACGCCGACCGTCGATCCGGCCACGTGGCGCTATGGTGGAAACACGCCCTGCCTGGAATTTGTGGCGCCGGATGGTACGAAATTTATTCTGGATTGTGGCACCGGCCTGCGGGTGCTGGGAAATCGTTGGGGAGCGGACGGTTCTGCAACTTCCGCCACGACCCACATTTTAGTGACCCACTATCATTGGGATCATATTCAAGGGCTGCCGTTTTTTGCGCCTCTCTACGATCAGAAGAATCAATTCCAGTTTTATAGTTTCCGCTCGAAAATCCTGGGGTCCGATTCCCTGAGGCAGGTGTTTGAAGCGCAGATGGCCATGCCGTATTTCCCCGTTGATATTTCGGCCATGACCGCCCAGCGGAAATTTCGCGAGTTGGAGGGAGGCGAGGCCTTTCAGATCGGCCAGAATAAGGTCACCACGCGCTGGCTGAATCATCCTCAGGGCTGCCTGGGATTCCGCATTGAGACCCCCGCGGGGATCGTGGTGTATGCCACCGATAATGAACCGGGAGTGCCGGCGCTGGACATGAATTTGCGCGAATTGGCGGCCGGCGCGGACATCTTTATTAATGATGCGCAGTATTCACCGGAGCGGCTTGCCGGCGACCGCAAGGGATGGGGGCACTCTTCGTGGAGCGAAGGAGTGAAGGTTGCGCGCGACACGGGCGTAAAAACGCTGGTGCTGTTTCATCACGATCCGGATTCGACGGACCGGATCGTGGATCATCTGCTGCGGCAGGCGCGAGAGGAGTTCGATTCGGTGTTCGCCGCCAGCGAAGGAATGGTGATCACTCTTGGCGCCGCCAGCGAGCCCGTACAGGCGCACATGCCCGGTTCGCGCACGGCATTGCGGCGCGAGGCGCAGTTTCCGGCTTCCGTGACCGGAGTGACCGCGGAAGGCCAGAAATTCGAGGAAGATACGCAGGTGCGAGATCTTTCGATTCAGGGCGCGTTGATTCCCTTGCGGCACAGCCCGCGCATGCAGTCGGAAGTGCGAGTGGTGATGCGGGCGCCTGGAGCGGATGGCATGCAGGAAATGATCTTGCGCGGCTACGTGGTGCGCATTGAAGAGGGTGCGGAGAAGGGAACAACGGCGGTGGGAGTGGTGTTTACGGATTAACCCCAATCGGACACCTTCCGAGGGGTGCAGCAAGTTTCCTTAAAATCAGCTGAGTTGGGAAATCTTCTGGTCGAGGTGTGCCAGAGCGGCTTCGAGGGATTTTCTGTGATTGGGATTCGTGGCTACTTCCAGGTCGTTGACGATCCTGATGCGGGAGAGCTGAAGGTCGCGGCATTCCTGTTCGCGGCGCAATTCCTCGGGGGTTTTCGGGCCCTTGCCAGGAGATGCGCTCATAGACTTTTTCGCTTCCACTTGAGGCTCGACATCTTTGCTCTCCCAGCCGCGTGCCATGACTCTAGTTTGACACACTTTCCGCGAATGATTCGAGGCTGCAAATTGCGGGTGTTCCCAGGCTTAGGCACCCGCCGCCCGTTGCTTCCGGGCCATGCTCGCAGCCGAGGGGTTTGCCGCGAGGATCGATTCTTGTGCCAATTTTGCGAAGCGTTCCGCAAAGATACCGTGATAGGAAAATTCGGCCTTGTGATCTCCCCACCGAACCTGCAACAGCCAGCCACTGGCGGCGGGTTCAAGGCGCATGCGGGAGATCTCGGTAACGGGAATGACTACCAGGGGGTGAAAGTGGCTGTCGAGCGCCCAAACGTGCTCGGGAGAGATAAACAGCCGGACAGTTGCAGCGGGCGCATTTCCCGGCTGGTATTCGCCGCCGCTTACAACCGTCTGGGCGCCAAGTTCGCGTGCTTTGCGGTCGGTGCTTGATTCGGTTGCGGCAGGTGGCAGAAGGATGGCGACCACGAACAAAGCCAATCCGAAGATCGCAGTAATCCAGCCATTCCAGAGGCTCAACGGGAGAACCACGACAGCGGCGCCGAGGCATGCCAGCGCGAAACGGAACAATGCCCAGGAACTTTTGTTGCGGTGAAGTTGCAGCAGCCGAGGAAACCTGCGGAGAGCCAGGAAGAGGGCCGCGCCCAAAAAGCCGCGCATTCTGGGCAGGAATTTTGCCTGTTCGGCGGCGATGGCTGTGGGTGTCGTGCTCATGGCAGGAACGTCCTTTATTTTACATCAGGCTGAAGCCCTTGTATCTCCCTCATTCTGGCAAAGGCCCGGCGGACGTGGGGGATGGCGATGGAGCCTCCGACGACCAGGGCGACATTGAGGGCGTCGATCACTTCGGCGCGTTTCCAGCCGACCTCGCCGCAGCGCACCAAGTGATAGGTGATGCAGTCGTCGCACCGCAAAACGGCGGAGGCGACGAGGCCGAGAAGTTCCTTGGTGCGGGCGTCGAGCGGGCCGGGGTCGTAGGCCTGGTTGTCGAGCGCGAAGAAACGCTTGATGCCGAGGTGCCCGCAGTTGAGGATTTCCTCATTAAGTTCCGTGCGAAACTTTTGGAAGTCGTTTACTTCGTTGGCCATGAATCCTCCGCAACAACCGCAACCGCATTGTACCGCCGCCGAAACTCTCCTAAAAAACTATAGGACGGCCTCCGTCAGGGCTTTGTGGGCAAGATCGGCGGCGCCGGGTTTTCCAGCGAGAACGAGATTGGCCCATTCGGCGCCGGCGCGGGAGATGCGGATGGCTTCGCTGGTGAGAGATTCCGGGCCTCCCGAATCGGAGTTGCCGAAGAAGATGCGATCCATCGGGCGTGAGGCGATCATGCGGTTCTTCGTGAATTGGCCCGGGACAGCCATGAACATCGGATGGCCGCGGCGATAGATGCGGATTTCGACGGGATCCACGTTGAATTCAGGGAGGAGTCCCTGAAAGTCCTTCAGGACTCTTGCCGCGAGCGTTTTGCAATCGCCTTCATCCAGAAGAGTGGAGCGTTCGGATTCGCGGAGCGGCGTGTAAAAGGTGAGGATGTTGTATTTGGGCTTGTAACCGGGATTGTTGCGGATGGTCCAGTCGGCGACGATAAAGTCCGTGAAGGATTTGCCTGGGCACCAGTTGTCGTAGCCCTTGCGGTAGACGGGCTTGTCAAAAATCATGTTGATGATGGGATAGGGCGCGTAGCGCGTGCGGCGCATGGCCTGCTTCTGCTCGCTGGGGAGGCCGGCGACCAGCCGCGAGGTGATGTATTTTGCGGTGCACATCAAAACTATTTTTGCGGCGACGGTGGTGATTTTGTCGCCTTGTGCATAGGTGACACGGACTTCGTCCTTGTCGGAGACCACCGAAACAACGGTGGCGTCGCTGAGCATGCGCTCGCTGTAGTGCGGCTTGAGGACTTCCACCAGCTTGTGGGTGATGCAGCCGAGGCCGCCGGGAAGAATCACGCGCTGGTCGTCTAACCCCTGAACCAGATATTGGGTGTCGCCTATGCCGATAAGTGCAGAGGTGTCTTCGGAGAATGCGCCCCAGTTGGATCCACCGTAGGCGTCCCACAACTTGGTAACTTCCGGCGCGTACGGCGCAAGATATTTGGTGAAGGGTTCCTGGTCGAGTTCGAGCATGTTTTTCTTGATGTCGATTTTCATGATGGCGTCGCGATACTTCTTGAAACTCGCGACGACTTCTCTCGGATACGGAAGATCGTCGATTCCCTTGCGCCAGATGTCCGGGGAGTACTTGCCATTGACAATGATGGGGTCGGGCATATTGATGAGCGGCAAGTCGAGGCCGATCTCTTTCGCGAGCCGGTCGCCGTCGTCGCCGCGATAGCCGTAAGCGGCGCCCGTGCCGAAAATCTGGCCTTCGTACTCCTCCTGATAAGCGTTGCCGCCGAAGTGCTCTTCTTTTTCGAGCAGCAGCCAGTCTTTCCCCTTGAGGAAATAGGCGGCGGAGAGGCCCGCGACGCCCCCGCCGACAATGACAACCTCCACTTTCTTTGTGGCGTCGGGCCTTGGAAACGAATGGCCGTCGCGCACCTGGTGGCAGACGCCGAAGTGTTCGCCTTCGACGAGCGGTGTTGCTGAAGCGCCGCCGGGCTCCTCGAGAAGCGCTTTGTCGATAGGGCATCCGGAAGCGATCGAGCCGGCCACAACGTATCTGATGAAATCGCGGCGTGTTTGGGACATGGGATTCTTTCTCCTAGGGGTGTTCCAAAAGTTCTTGGGCTTCCTGGCCGGTGGTGCGAGTGCGAATCCGGTACCAGATCAAAATCAGAATGACGGACACGGCAAAAATCAGGGTGGAGATGGCGTTGATCTCCGGAGTGATGCCGCGGCGCAAGCGAGCCCAGATTTCGAGCGGAAGCGTGTTGTCGCGGCCTATGAGGAAGAAGGTGACGGCGATTTCGTCCATCGAAAGGGTGAAGATCAGCAGGCCGGCGGCGATGAGGGAGAGTTTCAGGTTTGGCAGCGTGACGCGCCAAAAAGTTTGCCAGGGAGTGGCGCCGAGATCGAGGGAAGCTTCTTCCTGTGCGCGGTCTATCTTTTGCAGGCCTGCGAAGAGTTCGGTGGTAGCGACGGAGAGGAGCGCGGTTCCGTGGCCGAGGAAGACGGTGGCGAGGCTGAGCTGCCTTCCGGCGGAAACCGCGAACATCAATAGGGAGAGGCCCGTGATAATGCCGGGAAGGATCAGTGGAAGAAGGACCAGTCGGCGAAAAACGGATTTGCCGGGGAAGGTGGCGCGATCCAGGGCCAGAGCGGCGAGGAGTCCGAGGGTAAGCGAGAGAGCGACCGCGCCGAGGGCGACTAGCAAGCTGTTGACGACGGCATCCCAGATCGAGGAGTCGCTGAAGAGGAGGCGGTACCAGGCGAAGGTGAGTTGTTTTGGCGGAAAGCCGCCGACGCCGTCACGATTGAAGGAGTAAAGAATCAGCACGACAATCGGCAAATAGAGAAACGCGAAGACGAGGAGCGCGTAGATGCCGAGCAACGGCGAGCGGCGGGAGGATTGGGAAGCGCGGCTCATCGGAAGGACCACCGTTTTTCAAGACGCTCGGTGAGAAAGAGCAACGAGATGGTCAGCAGGAGAATGCAGACGGAAACCGCCGCGCCCAACGGCCAATCGTATGCCGTGCCGAAAAGACTTTGGACGATATTGGCGATCATGATGCTGGATGGACCGCCGACGAGAAGCGGAGCGAGAAAATCGCCGAGGGTCAGCACAAACGCGAACGTCGCGCCTGCCAGCAGGCCGGGAAGCGAAAGCGGCAGGATGACCCGCAGGAAAGTGGCGCGCGAGCCGGCGCCGAGATCGTGCGAGGCTTCGACGAGATTGCGCGGGATGTGTTCGAGCGAGGCGTAGAGGGGGAGAAAGACGAAGGGCGTGTAGATGTGCGTGAGCGTCAGGACGACGGCGAAGGGGCTGTAGAGGAAAAAGCTGACGGGCTCTTTCGTGACGTGGATGTACTGCAGAAAACCGTTGAGGACGCCTTCGGAGCCGAGAATTGTTTTCCAGGCGTAGCCGCGAACGAGATAGCTCACCCAAAGAGGAACGATCACCAGTTGATAGAGGAGTTCCTTGCGCACACCAGCGCGGAAGGACATGTAATACGCGAGCGGATATCCGAGGAGCAAGGAGAGCAGGGTGACGCCGGCGGCGATGCGCACGGTGCGGAACAGCACGTCGAGATAGACGGGGTTCTGGAAGAGCCTGGCGTAATTTTGCAGGTTCCATTGGCGGACAATCATGCCGTCTCGGACAAGCCAGAAACTGTGAGCGAACATCAGCGCGTAGGGAAGGAGCAGGAAAATCGTCACCCAGAGCAGAGGTGGCGTCGAGACGATCCATTTGTAGGCGCGCGAGTACATTTTTTATTTCACTCTCGGACTGCTATGGCATCCGCGGCTGAAAACCAGAACTCCTGTTCGCCGGAAAGCGGCCCGCGCGCCGGAATCCTGGCACGCAGCAATTGGCCGGCGAGTTGAAGCTCCAGATGTTCGCTGGAACCTGAGAAAATTTGCTGCCGTATCACCGCGCGGAAGCGAACCGCATCGGCGGGAACGGATCCATCCGGCGAGAGATGAATCGCTTCGGGACGCAAGGAGAAAAGGGCGGCGGCCGTTGGGTGCATCGTGCTCCATTGCAGTTGGCCGCACGACGCCTCGTTGTTTTTTATTTCCGCGCGCAGCAGGTTGGTTTGCCCGATGAATTCGGCGGTGTAACTGGTGGCGGGGTGAGCATAGATCTCGCGCGGCGAAGCGATCTGCTCGAGCCCGCCGTTTTTCACCAGGGCGATGCGGTCGGAGAGCGCCATGGCCTCGTCCTGATCGTGGGTCACGAAGAGAAAGGTGATTCCGAGTTCGCGTTGCAGAGATTTCAGTTCGCCCTGCATTTGTTTGCGGAGGTTGGCGTCGAGCGCGGAGAGCGGCTCGTCGAGCAACAGGAGTTTGGGGCGATTGATGAGTGCGCGCGCGAGAGCGACGCGCTGCTGCTGGCCGCCGCTGAGCTTCGCGGGGCGAGACGCCGCGTATTCCTGCATCTTCACCATTTGCAAAGCCTCATTTACGCGAGAGGGAATTTCCGATTTTGCCGCGCCGCTGACTTGCAGGCCGTAGGCGACGTTTTCCTGCACGGTTAGATGCGGGAAGAGGGCGTAGTTCTGGAAGACGGTGTTCACGCGGCGCTTGTAAGGCGGCAGGGTGTCGAGGCGCTCACCGCTCATCCAGATTTCGCCGCTGCCGGCTTGCTCGAATCCGGCGATCAGGCGAAGCAGCGTCGTCTTGCCGGAGCCGCTTTCGCCGAGCAAGGTGAGAAATTCGCCCGAGGCAATTTCGAGGGAGATGCGCTTCAGCACTTCGCGCGCGCCAAAACTTTTGGTGATGTCGCGGACTTCGAGCAGCGCGTTTCCAAAAGCTGCACTTCTGGCTGGTTGCTCCACGTTGGAAACCGGTTGCGTCACGGCGCGGCTTTTACCTCATTCCAGATTTCGATGTACTTCGCGCGGCGCGGTACATCCTGCCAGAAGTAGATGCGCTGCATGTAGGCGTCGGGATCGTCGAGATGCAATCCTTTTTTCTCCGCTTGAGTCATGAATTGCGCCGCCCCGGCGTTGGCGGGAGTGTAGTGCGTGACGTCGGTAACTTTTTTCTGGGTTTGCGCCTGGATCATGTATTCGAGAAATGCGTAGGCGAGTTCCTTATGCGGGCTGGAGCTCGAGATCATCAGGTGGTCGATCCAGCCAGTGGTGTTTTCTTTGGGAATCGTTTCACCGATGGGGAAATTCGCCTGGTGCAGTTGGTTGGTCATCAGCGGCCAGCCCATCGCGGCGATCACCTCGTGATTTTCAAAAAGGTTTGTTAACTCGCCGCCGGTGGACCACATCTTGCGGACGTTGGGTTTCAGCGCCAGGAGTTTTTGCTTCACCGCGGCGAGTTGATCGTCGGAAAGATTGTAGAGTTGCGCGGGATCGGGCTTGTCGAAACCGAGCATCTGCGCGGCCATGTAAAGCGTAGAAAGATCGTCCCAGACGGAGATTTTGACTTTGTATTTCGGGTCCCAGAAGATTGCCCAGGAGTCCGGAGGCTGCGCGAAAACACTCGCGTCATAGAGGAGCGGATTCGGGCCCCACATGAAGGGAACGCCAAACGTTTTGCCATTGGACTTTACGAGCGGAAGTTCGCGGAGTTTCGGAGAAAGCTGCGAATAACTCGGAAGTTTGCTCAGGTCGAGCGGCTCTGCCAAGCCGGAGTGCGCGATGGAAGCGGCGACGTCGCTCGAAGGAGAGATTACGTCGTAGTTGGCGGCGCTGCCGCCGCGAAGTTTTGCCACCAGGTCGTCGCTGGAGCCCATGTAGGACGCGGAAACTTTGCAGTGGTGCGCTTCTTCGAAGGCGTGGATGAAAGAGGGATCGGCGTATCCCTCCCAGACGAGCAGGCTCAGAGACTCCCCTTTTTTCTGGCAGGACGCGAGCAGCATGGCGTATGCGAGCAGAGTGGCCGCCATACCGAACACGCGCAACTTATTCTGCGTCGGCTTCATGGACGATCTTGGCCTCCAGGATAGTAACGACAACCTTTGTATCACCGATGGTGTGCGGATCGATTTCAAGCATGTGGATCTCCCTCAGGAATACGTCGGTCGGGGCAGACTGCCGGGCAAACACGGGGTGAGTGACAGCGGGCACAGCGGCGAGCAAGGCGATTAAGCTAAACAGTGAACGTGGTCTCAAGCGATCCTCGAAACGCATGGCATAGCGGCTAGTCCCCGCGGGCCGGGCAACGATTCTAAAAAGTGGGCGGCGTATTTACCCATAAAACCCACGCTTCCGAGCGGCCCGGATTTTTCCAGCGATGCGGCGTGGAGCTTTCAAAGTACAGGCTGTCGCCCGCTTTCAAAAGATAATGGCCCTCGTTATGCAGCCAGAGTTCGAACTCGCCGCGCAACACGTGAAGGAATTCTTCGCCGTCATGGGAGTAGGATTCGCCGCTACCGCCGCCGGGTTTCACGCGGAAAAGGTGCGGCTCCATGGCGGTGTTGCCCCAGGCGAGAAGCTCCATGCGGACGTTGGGACTGGTTTCGAGGATTTTGCGTTGCGCGGGGCGGACCAGGCGCTGAACTTCGCCATTCGTTTCGAATAGGGAAATGATGTTTGTTTTGTAAAAGCGGGCGATGCGGCGAAGCGTGCCGATGGAGCAACGCATCTGTCCGCGTTCAAGGGCGCTGAGGAAACCCACAGACACGCTAGTGGCGCGGGCGACCTGGGCGAGGGAAAGTTTGCGACGCACGCGGAGCCGGCGAAAGCGCTGGCCGGGAAGCTGCGGCGCGTCGGCGGGGGCGGAGACGACGCCCTGTTTTTTGAGGACGTGAACGATCGCGGCAGGATTCAGGCCGCGCGCGCGGCGCAGAAAAATGGCGCGCTGAAGCAGGCGGACGTCGGTTTCGGTGTACATCCGATAACGGCTTTCGGTGCGCCGCGGCGAAACGAGGCCGAGCACTTCCCAGGCGCGCAAGGCGGAAGAGGAGATCGCGAGCCTGCGCGCCACTTCAGAGATGCGCAGCAGCGGCGGGCGGTCCGGAGTTTTCGATGGGCGCGAGAAATTCTTTCTGCTTGACACGGGAACCGGCTTTCTCTAAGTTTACTGGATTATAGTAAGGTTCCGCGGGCAGTAGCAACCACGAAGAATCTTGTGCCGGGGCAGGAGACCTTCGAGGAAACAGGGGTGAGTCCAAGATGAAAACCGCCAAGCGCGTTCAGCAGCTTCGGTCTGTCTGTTGCCATAATATTCTGTTTGCCGCATCCATAGCACTCTTCAGCTTCTTCATCACTGTATCGACTGCCAGCGCGCAGAGCACCGGCGGCCGCATTCGCGGCACGGTGACGGATGCCAGCGGCGGCGCGGTGGTCGGCGCCAAAGTAACCCTGGTTAACGAGGGCACGAATCTCACGCGCGAAGCGCAGACCTCGAGCAACGGGGAATACCTATTTTTGGAAGTGCCGGTTGGCAGCTACGAGGTGGACGTCAATCAGACCGGATTCAAGAAGTACGCCCGCAAAGGAATTGTTCTCCTGTTGAGCGAAATTGCGACGGTGGACATCCCGCTGCAGGTGGGCTCCAACGTGGATACGGTGGAAGTGACGGGTGCGCCGCCGGTGATTGACACGACGACGACGCAACTTGGCGCGGTGATGACCGACCAATCGGTGCGCGAACTGCCGCTGAATTCGCGGAATACCTACCAACTGCTGCAATTGCAGCCGGGCGTGCAGTCGCAGTTGGGCGCGGACCTGTTCTACGGCAGCAGCAACCCGGGCGTGGTTTCGGTGAACGGCGGCCGCGGGCGCTCCAACAACTACATGGTGAACGGTGGCGACGGCAACGACATTTTCGTGAACGGCCCCGCGATTCAGCCTTCGCCGGATGCAATTGAGGAATTTCGCGTGCTGACCAACACGTTTGACGCCGAATATGGCCGCAACTCGGGGTCGGTCGTCAACGTGGTAACAAAGTCCGGCACCAACAACATCCACGGTGACGTTTATGAATTCTTCCGCAACACGGTGCTGAACTCGAAGCCATTCTCCTTTGTTCCAGCGGAAAAACCGGATTACAGGCAGAACCAGTTCGGCGCCACGTTGGGAGGGCCGATCAAAAAAGACAAGACATTTGTCTTTGCCTCTTATGAAGGAAACCGTCTCGCTCAAGGAATTTCCTCGGGGAGCGTGTTCCTGCCGACGGCACAGCAGGCAGCGGGGGACTTCTCTGCGGAAACGCCATTTGCGGGTACGCTCACGGATCAGACCTTTGCAAACGCTCTAATCGCCCGTCCCGGATGCCAATCCGCGGTTTCGGCGGCGGGTGGTGGAACTATCGCAATCAACACCCCATATTCGACCCTATTCCCAAACAATCAGATCCCGACGGCGTGTTTCGACCCCACGGCGAATGCTTTGTACAAGAACTTTGTGGCGCCAGTGGGGACAGGACAGGTAAACCTGGTGCCGAATCAGAACGAAAGCTCCAACCAGTTCACCGTGCGATTCGACCACAATTTCAGCGCGACCCAACACTTCAGCGCCTACTACTACTTCAACGACGACGACACCACCGTTCCCTTCTCCAATTTTCAGGCGGCAGGCGCGAACGTACCCGGCTTCGGCGCAATCACAAAGACGCGCGTGCAACAGTGGAACATTTCGCACACCTCAACGATTGGATCGTCAGCCGTCAATGAATTCCGGTTCAATTATTTCCGGGAAGGGCAGGGCAACCTGAACCATCCGGTGAATACCCTGGCGAGCCTGCATGATGCCTGCGGGACCCTCGTCTCCGCCGCTAACTGCTTCGCTGACCCCACCAATCCTTCGTCCGGGATCACGACCAACATTCCGGGACGCGAAGGCGTGCCTTTCGTGAGCGTCGCCGGTGGATTCGTAATTGGAAACAACTTTGAAGGAGAATTGCCGCAGATCGGAAATACCTTCCAATGGTCGGATAACTACAGCAAGGTGATTGGCACCCACAGCATCAAGTTTGGGGGTGACGTTCGCCGACAGCGCTTTGACCAGTTCTTGTACTTCAACATCAATGGAGATTTCTCCTTCCAGCCGGGGAGCGCCACGAATTCACCCGCTGGCAGTGACGGTTATCCCGACTTTTTCCTCGGAACTCCGACGAGCTACTCTCAGGGTGCCGCCCAGGGCGAAAATATCCGCAACACCGGGCTGTACTTGTTTGCGCAGGACAGCTGGAAGATCAAATCCAATTTGACATTGAATTACGGCTTGCGGTGGGAGCTGAACACTCCGTACGTTGACACGCAAAACCGCATTCAAACCTTCCGGCCGGGCCAAAGCACCACTCAGTACCCGTGCGAGATCTCGCCGGCAGGGGCTACCACGATCAACAACGGAAATGTGACCGGCGGGCCTGCTGTGGTGCCGGGGAGCTGCCAGCCCGGTACTCCGCAAAGCGCGTATTTTCCGACCGGGCTTGTTTTCCCGGGAGATCAGGGAGTACCGAAAGGGCTGACCTCCACGTATTACAAAGCGTTCGCGCCCAGAATCGGATTGGCGTACAGTCCGAGTTGGTCCGACGGCTTTCTGTCGAAGCTCACCGGCGGACCGGGGAAATCAACGATTCGAGGCGGGTACGGGATTTTCTACAATCCGATTGAGCAGCTTGTCCTGGAACAGTTCAGCGCCGAGCCGCCTTTTGGTGTCAGCGCGCTGCTATCCAACCCGCTATTCAACACGCCCTACATTTTGCAGAATGGAACGCAAGTGCCGAATAATGCAGGCGCCATCATTCACCAGACGCCGCAAACTCCTTGCTTCGATGGCACCGGCCCGAACGGCTGCGTGGATTGGTCGCTCTTCCGCCCCATTCTTCTCTTCGGCGAATTCCAGCCACATCTGCGGAGCCAGTATTCCGAACAGTACAATCTCACAATCGAGCGCCAGTTGAGCTCCAGCATGCTGTTCCGGATCGCCTACGTCGGAACCCAGGCGCACCACCTGTTGGCTTCCCGCGACTTGAATTACGGGAATGCCACCACTTGTCAGGACATCAATACCATTCAAGGGCCGGGAAGCTGCGCACCATTCGGGTCTGACAGCTTTTACAGCGTTACGGTGCCCGCAGGAATGCAATTCCACTTGCCTTATGCGCCCGGACCAACGCCGGGTGCGCAGAATATTCCTTGCCCACAGGTCGGCGCTCCGTCCGCTTGCACGATTACGGGTGCGCCGGGTGGAACGCCGCTGACTCTGGTTGGATTGCGGCCGTATTCGTCACCGAACTGCAATCCTCTCAACGGTGTTGGCTGTCCGGCCGATGGCACGCCGATCTTCAGTAATATATTCACGGAAGACACTATCGCCAATTCCAACTACAACGGCTTGCAGATTTCCGTCGAGAAAAACTATTCTCACGGTTTGCTCTTCCAGGCCTCCTACACTTTCAGCAAGGCGATTGATCAGGGCGCATCGTTTGAAAACGAACTGAATCCGATCGATCCCCGCGCGACCCGAGGCATCTCCCTCTTGAGCGCCAAGAACCGTTTTGTGTTCAGCCCGGTGTGGGAACTGCCCATCCCGAAGAAGGAAGGATTCGCCGGCAAGGTCGCCAATGGTTGGCAGCTTTCGGCCATCATTACCTATCAGAGTGGATTCCCGATTCGCATCCAGACACAGGATGACGCGGAACTCCAGAGCAGCTTCTTTTTCGAAGATGCCAATACGCCACAGGTCACTGGAAAAGTCCAATTCGTGAATCCGAAGGCTAACAACGGGCTTTGGTTCAACACGAGTAACATCGCCGATCCCGCTCTCGGCACGTTCGGCAATATGCCTCATGCACTTTGTTGCGGTCCGGCGTTGAGCAACACCGACCTGGTGATCGCAAAGAGGACGCCGCTCACCGAAAAAATTAACACTGAATTCCGCGCGGAGTTCTACAACACGTGGAATCATACGGAGTTTGAAAACCCCGACGGAAACTTCACGGATTCGACGTTTGGTCAAATACTAAAGACACGCGATCCGCGCGTGATGCAGTTTGCGTTGAAGATTCTCTTCTGACGTACGGAAGAGCGGACTCTTGCGCGGAAGCGCCTAGCCAGGCCGGGGCGTTTCCGCGCGAAGAGTTGAGACCGGCCGCGATGACCGTCCGCGCGGCTGCGGGAAATTGCGAAAGTGGCGTAAACTGGTAAGCGTAGTTCGCCGCAGGAACCACGCTGTTTTCCTCGCTGAAAGAGGCGGCCTAAAGCTGCCCCTACACAGAGGTGGCAGAAGGCCACCCATACACTGACCGCAGGGAAGAGACCTGCCACAGGTGACCACGATCGGAAGGCCTACCTGGATGGAGCAGCAAATGCACGACACACTACAGAAGGAAATCGCCCTATACGAGAAGCGCACGCCGAAATCGGCGGAAGCGCACAAGAAGGCGCAGAAACGAATTCCGCTTGGCGTGGCCAGCAATTACCGCGCTTACGATCCCTATCCGATTTTTGTGGCGGAGGGGCACGGCAGCAAGATCAAGGACATCGACGGAAACGAATACATTGACCACAACCTCTGTTTCGGCACGCTGATGGCCGGCCACGGGCATCCCGCCGTGGTGAAAGCCGTGAAGGCGATGGCCGACAGCGGCACCACGTTTGGCATGCCGCACGGCATGGAGCTGGAATTGGCGGAAGAAATTTGCGCGCGGTATCCGGTGGAGATGGTGCGGTTCGGCAACAGCGGCACGGAAGCGACGATGCACGCCTGCCGCATCGCGCGCGCCGCAACGGGCCGCGACAAAATTCTGCGCTTTGAGGGCGCGTATCACGGACTGCACGATACGGCGCTCGTCAGCGTAAAGCCTAAGCTGGAAGATGCCGGCGACATTCACGCGCCGAATTCCGTACCGGGCGGGCTGGGCGTCATCAAGTCGGTGCTCGACAACGTGTGCGTGTCGACTTTCAACGATATCGCCAGCGTCGAAAACCGTTTCAAGCAGTTCCCGAGGCAAATTGCCGCGATCATTCTCGAGCCCATACTGATGAACGTCGGCCTGTGCATGCCGCAGCCCGGCTTCCTGGAAGCCCTGCGCGCAATCTGCACCAAGAACGGCGCGCTGCTGATCTTCGACGAGGTGAAGACCGGCGCGAAGCTGGGCTGGGGCGGCGCAAGCGAATATTTCGGCGTGAAGCCGGACATAATCACGCTGGCCAAATCCATCGGCGGCGGCGTGCCGCTGGCGGCGTTTGGCGCGAGCAGGGAAGTGATGGACCTGATCGTGCAGCACAAGGTTTTCCATGGCGGCACGTACAACACGAATCGTTTCGCGATGGCGGCGGGTCTGGCCGTTTTCCGCGAGGTGCTCACGCGCGAAAATTACGCGCACGTGGACAAGCTCGGCAAGAAGCTGACCGACGGATATCGCGCCATCGTGAAGAAAAATGGCGTGCAGGCCTACGTCGTCAGCGCGGGCGTGAACGGCGCGCTGATGTTCTATCCGCAGGAAATTCGCAATTATCGCGACTGGCTGAAAATCGACGTCGACATCTGGCGTCAATTCTGGTTCGGCATGGTCAACCGTGGCGTGCTGGCAATGCCGTACTGGTGGGACGAGCAGTGGACCATCTCCGTGCAACACACCGAAGCGGACATCGACAAGCACCTCGCGGCCTTTGAAGAGGTCGCCCCGGGCCTCGCGAAAGCTCAACAGGAACGCGGCGCGCAGTTTGTGGGCGCGGCCGGACACTAAGGAGAACACAGTTTGAGTCACGAGGCCGCGCCCATGGAGGCTGACGTTTCGCCTTCTTCCAACGGCACCACCCATCTGAAGCGGGTACTCGGGAAGCGCGACCTCGTGCTGCTGTTTGTCGTCGCCGTTTTCAACCTGAACGTTCTGCCGTCGATTGCCGCGAACGGCGGCGTCACGATCTGGCTGTGGATCATCTCGCTGATTTTGTTTTTCTGGCCGCAGGGGATCGCGGTGATCGAACTGGCGCACCGGTATCCCGGCGAAGGCGGAGTGTATCTGTGGGCCAAGGAAGTGTTCGGCGACTTCCACGGTTTTCTATCGGGTTGGTGTTATTGGACCAACAACATGATGTACGTGCCGACGATCATGCTGTACTTCGTCGGTGTTTCCGTTTTTGTGCTGGGGCCGGGCCATGCGTCACTGGGTGACAACAAGCCGTTCGCGCTGGCCGCGAGCGTGGTGCTGCTGAGCGTGCTGGTGATTTTGAACGTGATGGGACTTGGCGTGGGTAAGTGGATCAATAATCTGGGCGGCATCGGGACGTTTGCCGCGGCGTTCCTGTTGATGGGGCTTGGAGTGGTCGTGTGTGTCCGGTTTGGCACGTCCATTCATTGGGCGGATTTTCGGATTCCAGCGAATCCCCGGTTTGTGCTGAATTCGTTTGGCGTGATTTGTTTCGGACTCGTCGGGCTGGAGCTTGCCTCGATCATGGGCGACGAGATTGAAAATCCGGCAAAGACTTTGCCGGGAGCGGTGGCGTGGGGTGGAGTGCTTTCCGGGATGCTTTATGTTGGAGCGACTTTGACACTGTTGATCGCCGTGAGCAAAGACAGCATTAGCGTACTACAGGGAATTGTGCAGGCGGTCAGCCACATGGCTGGGCAGGTGGGAGTTCCCTGGATCGTGGTGCCGTTCGCGTTCCTGCTGAGCTTGTCGATTGCTGGCATTGGCTCTGCGTGGCTTGGGGGCTCGGCGCGAATTCCGTTCGTCGCGGGGCTCGACTCGTATCTGCCGTCGTGGCTCGGCAAGATTCATCCGAAGTACGCCACTCCGTATCCTGCGCTGCTGGTTCACGCGGGTGTCTCGCTGATCCTGGTGATTCTGAACTTCACGCTGACGGGTTCCGGCGTCCAGGAGACTTTTCAAAAGTTGCTTTCGCTGGCGGTGGTGCTGCAACTGATTCCGTTCCTCTATATGTTCGGTGCGCTGCTGAAGATCGCATTCGATGAAAAATTCGTGCGCGGGCACTATGGCCGGGGAACGCTGGTATTCGCGGGGGTTTGCGGGATGTTAACGACCATCCTTGGGATTGCGCTCGCGTTTTTCCCTGCGCAGCAGATCACTTCGCTTGTTTCCTACGAAATCTGGATGTTTGGCGGCACGGTCGGCTTCATCGGTCTGGCGGCGTTTTTCTTTTTTGTGTATGGCAGCCGGAAAGCGGCGCGGAAATTGGCCGAAGGCTCGACGGCCGCGTGAAATTTGAATTGGGAGGAGATTTATGTCCAGTCCAGCGAAAACCGCGGTGAAAACCTACCAGAATTATGTCAACGGCCAATGGGTCTCGAGTTCAAATAGTGAAACCTTTCCAGTGTTCGATCCTTCCAATGAAGAGGTGATCGCGCACGTCGCGGCGGCGAGCGCGAGCGACGTGGACAAAGCAGTAAAGGCCGCGAGGGCCGCGTTTGACTCCGGGCCGTGGCCGGCGACGACGGCACAGGATCGCGGGCGCATTTTGTTCAAGCTGGCGGAAAAGATTCGCCAGAACCAGCCCATGTTGGCGGAACTGGAATCGCGCAACACCGGAAAGCCGATTGTTGAGGCGGAATTCGACATCGCCGACGTGGCGACGTGCTTCGAATACTACGGCGGCCTGGCCAATAAAGTGAATGGCAGCGTGATGCCGGTTCCGGCGAACGCCTTGAGTTTCACGCTTCGCGAGCCGGTGGGCGTGGCGGGGCAGATTATTCCATGGAATTACCCGTTGCTGATGGCGGCGTGGAAACTGGCGCCAGCGCTCGCCGCAGGTTGCACTTGCGTGTTGAAACCTGCAGAGCAGACGCCTCTGACGGCCCTGGAATTTGCAAACTGGCTGGAGGAGGTCGGGTTGCCCCCCGGCGTGGTGAACGTGGTGAACGGCGTCGGCGAAGTTGCGGGCGCGGCGCTGGTGGGCCATCCCGGAGTGGACAAGATCGCGTTTACCGGCAGCGCCGCGGTGGGAAAGATCATCGTGAAGAGCGCGGCGGACACTTTGAAGCGCGTGACGCTGGAACTTGGCGGAAAATCTCCCAACGTGTTTTTTGCCGACGCCGATTGGGAGGCCGCCGTGGATGGGGCGCTCTTCGGCGTGTTCATCAATCAAGGCGAAGTTTGTTCCGCGGGCAGCCGCATTCTTGTCGAAAAAAAGATTTACTCGAAATTTGTCGAGGCCATGACGGAAAAGGCCAAGCGCATCAAGCTGGGCGCGCCGCTGGACCGGGACACCAAGATGGGGCCGCTGGTCAGCAAGGAACAGTACGACCGCGTGACTTCGTACATGGAGATCGGCAAGAAAGAGGCGAAGACCGCGATCGGCGGAGGGCGCGCGAAAGCATTCGGCAAGGGATTTTACGTGGAACCGACGATTTTCTACGATGTCGACAACTCGGCCCGAATTGCGCGGGAAGAAATATTTGGCCCAGTGGCCTCGGTGATTCCGTTCGAGAACGAAGCCGACGCGATCAAGATTGCCAACGACACGCCGTACGGCTTGGCCGGCGCGGTCTGGACGCGCGACATCTATAAGGCGTTTCGCATCGTGAAGTCGATGCGCGCGGGAATTATCTGGGTGAATCATATGCAGCCGACTTACGTCGAAGCGCCGTGGGGAGGCTACAAGCAGTCGGGCTTTGGGCGGGAGCTCGGGCCGTGGGGACTTGAAGAGTATCTTGAAACGAAGCAGGTGTACGTCAATCTCGATGAAACGCCGATCGGCTGGTACTAAGCCGGCAAATTTTTCTGAATTGAAAAGAGGGAAGTGAGAGCTATGAAGACCATCCAATTACGCACCGAAGTTCCCGGGCCAAAATCGAAAGCGCTGGTGGCGCGCCGCGAAGCCGCAATTCCGCGCGGGCCGCAGCTCGTGACGCCGATCTTCACAGCGAAGGCCGAGGGCGCGTGGATCGAGGACGTGGACGGCAACCGCTATCTGGATTTTGCCGGCGGTATCGGCTGCCTGAACACGGGGCACCGCTCGCCGCGCGTGGAAAACGCAATCCGCGCGCAGTTGGAAAAGTTCCTGCACACGTGTTTCGGGGTTACGCCATATGAGTCGTATGTCGCACTTGCGGAAAAGCTGAATGCGCTGGCGCCGATGAGCGGAACGAAGAAAACTTTCTTCGTGAATACGGGCGCGGAAGCGGTGGAAAACGCGGTGAAGATCGCCCGCGCACACACCAAGCGGCCGGCGGTGATCTGCTTCGAAGACGCCTTTCACGGGCGCACGCTGTTGACGATGACGCTGACCAGCAAGACCAACCCGTACAAAGTGGGCTTCGGCCCGTTCGCGCCGGAAATTTACAGGATTCCCTACGCCAACTGCTATCACTGCTCGTACGGCCTGACGTATCCTTCGTGCAAGATGACCTGCGCGCATCACCTGGAAGATACATTCAAACGGGTCGTTGCTGCCGATCAAGTTGCGGCGATCATCGCGGAACCGGTGCTAGGTGAAGGCGGTTTCGTCGTACCGCCGAAGGAATTTTTCCCGGTGATCCGGCAGATCTGCGACAAATACGGAATCCTTTTCATTGCCGATGAAGTGCAGAGCGGCATTGGGCGCACCGGAAAAATGTTTGCGATCGAGCATTGGGGTGTCGAACCGGACCTGCTGATCACTGCGAAATCGCTCGGTGGCGGCTTGCCGATTGCCGCGGTCACGGGCCGAGCGGAAATTATGGACTCGCCGATTCCCGGCGGGCTTGGCAGTACCTTTGCCGGGAATCCCGCGTCTTGCGCGGCGGCGCTGGCCTCGCTGGAAACCATCGAGAAGGATGGATTGCTTGCGCGGTCCACGGCGATCGGAAAGCGTTTCGAAGAGCGCGCCAAGGCCTGGCAGCGGAAATGGCCGATTGTCGGCAATGTGCGTGGACTCGGCGGCATGTGCGCGATGGAGTTGGTGAGCAATCCGGAAACGCGCGAGGCTGCCGGAGCGCAAACAAAAACGCTTTCGAAATACGCGTACGAGCACGGCTTAATCACGATTACCGCGGGGACGTATGGCAACGTGGTGCGCATCCTGGTGCCGCTGGTGGTCACGGACGAGCAACTTGACGAGGGGTTGGATGTGCTCGAAGCGGGCCTGGCGGTCGTGTCGGAACAAAAGCAGGCTGAGCTGACGCACGCATAATCCATTTCGCGTGGAACCCTGCGTTGGGAAAACAGCGCAGGCGTTTCCACGCGCTTGCGAATGAACGAGGTGTTGTATGTCGAGCACGGCTACAAATTCGGCGGTCGCCGCGGTTGATTTGAAGGACATGCGATTGTTTCGCGAAGCCTGCTATGTGGATGGGAAGTGGGTGCAGGCGGCGGGCGGCGGTACGGTCGGCGTGGATAATCCCGCTACGGGCGAAATCATCGGCAAAGTTCCGAAGCTGAGTGGGGCGGAAACGCGGCACGCGATCGAAGTGGCGAACGAGGCCTTTAAGTCGTGGAGCGCGCGGACGGCGAAAGAACGTGCGAATGTGCTGCGCAAGTGGTTCGACCTGATGATGGAAAACCAGGAAGACCTGGCGCGACTGATGACGCTGGAGCAGGGGAAGCCGCTGACGGAATCACGCGGGGAAGTGGCCTATGCGGCGGCGTTTCTGGAATGGTTCGGCGAAGAGGCGAAGCGCGTTTACGGAGACACGATTCCGGGCCATCAGGCTGATAAGCGAATCGTCTTGCTGAAGCAGCCCATCGGCGTGGTGGCCTGCATTACGCCATGGAATTTTCCGCTGGCGATGATTACGCGCAAGGCCGGCCCCGCGCTGGCGGCGGGATGCACGGTGGTGATCAAGCCCGCGGCGCAGACGCCTTTCTCGGCGCTGGCTCTGGCGGAACTTGCCGAGCGCGCCGGAGTGCCGAAGGGTGTGCTGAACGTGATCACCGGTTCGGCGAAAGAAATCGGCGCGGAACTTACTTCAAATCCGATTGTGCGGAAGCTTTCGTTCACGGGTTCCACCGAAGTTGGAAAAGTATTGATGGCGCAGTGCGCGAGCACGATCAAGAAGCTTTCGCTGGAGCTGGGTGGGAATGCGCCGTTCATCGTTTTTGAGGATGCGGACCTGGACGCGGCCGTGGAAGGCGCGATCGCTTCAAAGTACCGCAACACGGGACAGACCTGCGTGTGTACTAACCGCGTGCTGGTGCAGGAGTCGGTCTACGATGCGTTCGCGGAAAAACTGGTGGCGGCGGTGCAGAAGTTGAAGCCCGCGCCGGGGTTGGAAGCGGGCGCTTCGCAAGGGCCGTTGATCGACAACGCGGCGGTTGAAAAAGTGGAAAGCCATATTAAGGATGCGGTGTCCAAGGGCGCCAAGGTCATCGCCGGCGGGCATCGCCACGCGCTAGGCGGCCGTTTTTTTGAACCGACGATCCTGGCGAACGCGACGCCGCAGATGGCGGTGGCCCGCGAGGAGACGTTCGGGCCAGTCGCGCCGCTCTTTCGATTCAAGACGGAAGCCGAAGCGGTTGCGCTGGCAAACGACACAGAGTTCGGCCTGGCCGCGTATTTTTACGGGCGCGACCTCGCGCGCGTGTGGCGCGTGGCCGAGGCGCTGGAGTACGGAATCGTCGGCATCAACACCGGAATTATTTCCACCGAAGTTGCGCCGTTCGGCGGCGTGAAAGAATCGGGCCTGGGGCGCGAAGGCTCGAAATACGGCATCGAGGAATTTCTCGAGATCAAGTATCTATGCATTGGCGGAGTCAAAGCGTAGTTCCATGCCGCGATGGCTCCTTCCCTACAAGGTCAAACAGCAATCGTCACCGGCGCTGGCAGCGCCACGGGCATTGGATTTGCGATTGCGCGGGAGCTTTTTCGGGGAGGCGCGTTCGTGGCTCTCGGCGCCACTTCGGAGCGCATTCACGACACCGCCAAGCAATTGGATCCCTCCGGTGAGCGTGTTTTTCCTTTCGTTGCCGATTTGACGGAGGAAGGGCGTGCGCACGAGGTGGTGGGAACGGTTGCAAGGCGCACCGGCCGGATCGATATCCTGGTGAACAATGCCGGGATGGCGCAGAACGGCAAGCAGCCGGCGAACACCACGGTCGAAAAAATCAGCTATGCGGATTGGCAGCGGCAACTGGCGATGACGCTAAACACCGCATTTCTGATGACCCGAGCCGTGTTGCCGATCATGAAGAAACAGAAGTACGGCCGCATTGTGAACGTGACCTCGGTGACGGGCCCGCTGGTGAGCAACTCGGGATCAGGGGCCTACGGCGCAGCCAAAGGTGCGATGGACGGATTGATGCGCGCGGTTGCGATCGAACACGGAATGGACGGCATCACGATCAATGGAGTGGCGCCGGGTTGGATTCAGACGGGTTCGTCGCTGCCGGAAGAATTGGTGGCAGCCACCTATACGCCCATGGGCCGCGCAGGTCGGCCCGAAGAAGTGGCGGCTGCGGTGGCATTCCTGGCGTCAAAAGAAGCGTCGTATATCACCGGGCAGATTCTTGTCGTCGATGGCGGAAACATTCTTCAGGAAACGAAGCGAGCAGCGCTGTAGCTCACCCCTTCAGGGGTGAGGCTTTCCCAAGCGCCGGCAACATCCTGTGCCGCCAACCAGAATCGTTCCAACATCGGTGAACTCGTGCGGTCGCAATGAAAAGCCTCAGGCCTGGAAGGCCGCAGCTACAGGTCATCAGAAAAGCAGGCTGCAGACTCAGCGTTTCTGAACTAAAATGAAAGCCAGGGGCTCGTAGCTCAGCGGTTAGAGCAGCGGACTCATAATCCGTTGGTCCCAGGTTCAAATCCTGGCGGGCCCACCAAAATTTTCCAGTTCAATCCAATCCATCGCTGTTGGCCTTATAGCGAGTTCGTCGAATATCAACACAGTTGAACGCCGGCCGTGCTCTTTAATTGCCGCGGGATTCCATTCAAAAATAAAGCTTTAGGGGAAAATCGATCTCCCGTCTTTTCTGGCACGTGACACGCATATTCGCGCCCGTTGTTGTAGCATGCAGTCGGATCCCCTGAATAATTTCAATAGCCAAAAAGACCCGGCAAGCATCTCATCCGGGAACCGACACGCAGGCCCCACTTCCTTGTTGTCAGGGGACCTCAAAATTGATATTAGAACGATTTCCGGCCAGTAGTGTGTTCTAAAGCCCGAGTCTGGGTAAACCGGGGAAACATGCGAATGAACTTGCGCGAGACGGAAGGCGAAGGTGTCGCGGGACGAATCGCGGGAATCCTGTTGCTATTTCTCAGCTTGCTCTTCGCCGCGGGTTTGTGCGCCGCCCGCCCGCAGGGAGACAATCCGATTCCCAACATTTTCGAGCCGCACTCCACCCCGGCGGACTCGATCCTTCACCTGTCGATTTTCGTCCTCACCATTACGGGGCTGATCTTTCTGGTTGTCTTCACACTGCTGGTTTACGCAATCGTGAAATTCCGCGCGCGGGCAGGGGATTCACCGCACGAACCTCCCCAGGTTTATGGCAGCACGCAGATTGAACTTGCCTGGACCGTGATTCCGACGTTGATTGTGGTCGTGTTGTTCCTGGCTACGACGAGGGTACTCCACGCGATCCAGGATGCGCCGAAACCGGCGAGTGCGGTGGAAGTGATCGCCATCGGCCACCAGTTCTGGTGGGAATTCAGGTATCCGGAGCTTGGCATCGTTACCGCCAACGAGTTGCACATTCCCGTAAGCGATCCGGCGAATCCGACGCCGACTTATTTGAAACTCCTCTCCGCAGACACCGATCACAGCTTTTGGGTGCCTCAGCTGGCCGGCAAGACCGACCTGATTCCCAATCGTGTGAATCGGATGTGGGTGGACCCGCACCGCACGGGCGTTTTCCTCGGGCAGTGCGCGCAGTATTGCGGGACGCAGCACGCAAAAATGCTTCTGAAGGTATCGGTGGACAGCGCTGAGGATTTTAAGAGCTGGGTGAACGCACAACAGCACCCGGCGATGCAGGATGATTCCGTAAGCGCAGGACGCAAAGTGTTCGAAACGACGGCTTGCATCAATTGCCACGCAGTGGGGGGCACGCCGGCGACGGGACGCTTTGGGCCCGACCTGACGCACATGATGAGCAGGAACACGATCGCGGCCGGCGCGGCCGAAAACACGCGGGAAAAGCTGCGCTTGTGGATTCAGAATCCGGAAGCGATTAAACCCGGCTCACTGATGCCGGCGATGAAATTGAGCGACACCGATCTGGACGCACTGGTGAGTTATCTGGAGACACTTCGATAGCGGAAGCTTTTGGGAGAACTGCAATGTCGTCGGATGCGATAGCCATCGGAGTTGCGGGCGCCGGGGGACGGTCCTGGGTGGAGGAACTGCACGATTGGGTCACCACGGTTGACCACAAGCGGCTGGGCATTCTTTATATCCTCTATGCCCTCTTATTTCTGGTCATCGGCGGGCTCGAAGCAATGGTGATCCGCATCCAGTTGATGCGAGCGCACAACGACTTTGTTTCGCCACAAGTCTTCAACCGGATGTTCACGATGCATGGCACGACCATGATCTTCTTCGTGATCATGCCCGTAATGTTCGGATTTGCGAACTACCTCGTTCCACTGATGATCGGCGCGCGGGACATGGCGTTCCCACGGCTGAACGCATTCAGTTTCTGGCTGACGGCGTTTGGAGGATTTCTTCTCTATTTCAGTTTTCTTGGGGGTAGCGGGCTTTACGGCGCGGGCAATGCTCCCGACGTGGGATGGTGGGCGTACGCTCCCCTGACATCGCGAGCGTTTTCGCCGGGCCATAGTACGGACTACTGGACCATCTCGGTGCTGGTGTCCGGCTTCGGCAGTATCGGGACGGCTACGAATATCATCGCGACGGTTCTTTCCATGCGTTGCCCGGGCATGACGCTTGGCCGCATGCCGTTGATGGGGTGGATGACTTTGGTCATGTCCGGCCTGGTGCTGATTACGATCAGCCCGCTCACGGCGGCGCAGGTCATGCTGATCGTGGATCGTTATCTCGGCGGACATTTTTTCGATACGCAGGCGGGAGGCTCCGCGGCACTCTGGATGCATTTTTTCTGGATCTTTGGGCATCCGGAGGTGTACATCCTGGTGATTCCTGCTTTCGCATTTGCGTCGGAGATTATTCCGGTTTTTTCACGCAAACCGATTTTTGGCTACCCAGTGATGGTGGCTGCAACCGTGGGCATCGGGTTCATCAGCATGAGCGTGTGGGCGCATCACATGTTCACCATCGGGATGACTTCCACCGCGAACACTTTTTTCGTGCTGACGACGATGGCGATTTCCGTCCCGACCGGCATCAAGATATTCAACTGGCTGGGTACGATGTGGGGCGGAAAACTCCACTTCAAGACACCGATGCTGTTCTGCGTCGCATTCCTGTTCCAATTCCTGGTCGCGGGCCTCACCGGCATCATGCTGGGCGCGGCGCCGTTCAATTGGCAGCTTAACGGCTCGTACTTTGTGATCGCTCATTTTCACTACGTGATCGTCGGGGCGATTTTCTTTTGCATTCTTGGAGCGGTGTATTACTGGTACCCCAAGATGACTGGAAGAATGCTGAATGAGACTCTGGGCAAGCTTCATTTCTGGCTGTTCGTGATCGGGTTCCACATGACGTTTGACTTGATGCACATCCCGGGTTTGCTCGGGATGCCGCGGCGCATCTACACCTATGAGCCCGGCCGCGGCTGGGAGAGTTGGAACATGCTCGTCACGATCGGCACGTTTATCCAGGCTTTTGCCACGTTGATTTTTCTTGTGAACCTCGTTGTTTCTTATTTCAAAGGACCCAAAGCGGGGAACGATCCCTGGGATGCGTGGACGCTCGAGTGGTCGGTTAGTTCGCCGCCGCCCGCGTACAACTTTGCCGTACTTCCAGAGGTCGAAAGCCGTCGTCCATTGTGGGATCGCAAACATCCCGAAGATCCGGATAGCCGCTATGACTAAGGGGAGCGTTCGATGAGCGAAGCCACACTTTCGATGGCTCAGGCGGCGGGTGCGTGGAAGCTTCCGTACCGCGGCAAGGTCGGGATGGCCTGCCTAATCATTGCGGAATCGGCCATCTTTACGATTTTCGTGGTGGCGTATCTTTATTACGCAGGGAGGAGCCTCAGCGGCCCGACTCCTCGGGAAGTGCTGGAGACGCCCATATTCTTCACGATTTGCCTGCTCTCGAGCAGCCTGACCATTCACTTTGCGGAGAAATTCCTGGAGCGGGGATCGCGCGGCGGCTTTCTCGGGTTCTGGTTGCTGACATTTATTCTGGGCGGATTATTCCTATTCGGCACCGGGCACGAGTGGCACCGGCTGATTTACGAGCACGGCCTGACGATATCGACCAATCTCTTTGGGACTACCTATTATTCGCTCGTAGGGCTGCATGCCTTTCACGTTACCGTGGGACTGATTATGCTGGGCATCGTTTTTCTCTTAGGGCTGGCCGGGCGCGTCGGGGCGGAACAATCGGCGCGAGTGGAAGTGCTTTCGATGTATTGGCATTTTGTGGACGCGGTCTGGGTGGTGGTGTTTACGGTGGTTTACATACTGGGGCGCTGAGGAGTAACGATGTCCACGCATCTGACAGTGGAAAAATTGGAGCATGGCTCACGGAATCCTTCCGCGATCGAGTTGCCGGCGCCGACAGCGTGGCCAATCGTGCTGGCATTTGGATTCACGCTGATGTTTGCCGGACTTCTGACCGACGTATCTGTAACCGTGCTGGGCACGGTGCTGTCAGTCGCGGGCTGCGTTGGCTGGTTCCGGGAAGTGTTCCCGCACGAGCGGGAAGAATTGGTGGTAATCCTTCCAGAGGATGCTGAGATCGGCACCGAGCGCCAGCGCGTGGAAAGGATTCACATTGACGAAGCCATCGTGCGCGCGTGGCTGCCGCTCGAAACATACCCGGTCTCGGCCGGCGTGAAGGGCGGTTGGGCAGGCAGCGTGGCAATGGCCGTGCTGGCGTGCATTTACGGACTGCTGAAGACGGGAAGCATCTGGTATCCAATCAATCTTCTTGCGGCCGGAGTTTTCACGCAATCCGCGAACCTCGAACCGGCACAGCTGAATGCGTTTCACCCGGGCATGTTTGTGGTGGCCTTGATTCTGCACGGGCTCGTGTCCACGCTCGTCGGGTTGCTCTATGGCGCGATGCTGCCGATGTTTCCCCGGCAGCCGATTATTCTCGGCGGCTTGATAGCGCCTGTGCTCTGGTCGGGATTGCTGTACTCCATTCTCGGTTTGTTGAATCCGGTGCTGGAGAGCCACATCAATTGGTTCTGGTTCATGGCTTCGCAAATCGGGTTCGGTGTTGTGGCGGGCCTCGTGGTGATGCGGCAGTCGCGGGTTCCTACGCGCGAAAATCTGCCGTTCGCCGTGCGGGCGGGGATCGAAGCGCCGGGAATGATGCGGCAAAAGGAAAATGGAGAAAAACGCCCTTGAGAGCGCGCTTGCGACCCTGCTACTGGCTTGCGTTAGGAGCTTTGCTGCTCTGCGGCTGCGATTTGTCCCACGGGAAGCCGGGCAAGGATTCGGACGTGCCGGCGCCGGATGAAATTCTGGACTTCAACATTTTATACGCGGAAAACTGCGCGGGTTGCCATGGAGCAGCTGGGCGAGGGGGAGCGGCCATCGCGCTGGCCGATCCCGTTTACCTGGCGATTGCGAACGAAGAAGCGATGCGCAGGGTGACAGCTGAGGGTGTGCGTGGCACTTCAATGCCGGCGTTTGCGCAGAGCGCGGGTGGCATGCTGACCGATAAGCAGATAGACGTAATCATTACTCAAATCCGGGCACACTGGGCTCGCCCGGGAATTCTTGCTGGAGTCGAAGCGCCCTCTTACGAAAACCTGCGGAAATCTCCAGGCGACGCTGCGAGCGGGGGACTGGTGTACAAGACCTACTGTGAATCGTGCCACGGCGCGGAAGGCCGCGGTAGCCAAAAAGGGAGCGCGATCACCGATGGCGCGTTTCTCAGCTTGGTGAGCGATCAGGGATTGCGCACGATTGTGATCGCCGGCCGCCCCGAATTGAATGCGCCAGACTGGCGCGGCAATGTTCCGGGCAAGCCGATGTCGGATCAGGAAGTCACGGACGTGGTCGCGTGGCTTGTATCGAAGCGGGTGCAGAGCCCTGGGCAACCGTATCCCGCCACGCAAAACACATCAACGCCAGGAGCCAGATGATGGCCGACGAAAACATGCTCACTCGCCGCGGGCTCTTCATGAAGCTGGGAATTTTGTTCAACGGCCTGGTTGCCGCGGCCCTGACGGTGCCGATTCTGGGCTATGTTCTTTCGGCGTTCACGCGCGGCCGTGGGAACGCTTATTTTGAGTGGGTTTCCCTCGGGAAGGCGAGCGAATTTCCAGAAGGCGAAACGCGGCTGGCCACGTTTCGAAATCCGAACGTGATGCCGGCGGACGGGAAGACGGTGGATACGGCGTGCTGGGTGCGGCACATTGAAGGCGAGCAGTTTCAGGTTTTCGCAATTAACTGCGCGCATCTTGGCTGCCCGGTGCGCTGGTTCCCGCAATCGGGATTGTTCATGTGCCCCTGCCATGGCGGCGTCTATTATCAAAACGGCGCACGCGCCTCTGGCCCGCCGGAGCGCGGGCTTTTTGAATACCAATACAAAGTGAAAGACGGGCTCATCACGATACAGGCAGGCGAAATTCCCACTCCGGGTGCGCCAAGCGCAGCGCTCGATTCGGAGAAGCCTCCATGCGCCTGATCTCCGAAGTCGGCGAATGGTTCGACCGGCGGCTCCAATTGGCGGGGGCGATCCGCGAAACGGCGGAGCATCACGTTCCGCGAAACACGGCCAGCTGGTTTTATGTGTTCGGAAGCGCGGCGCTGGTGGTTTTCATCCTGCAGGTTATCACCGGAATTTTGCTGGCGATCGTTTACGTTCCGTCCGCGGCCGAAGCCTGGAACAGCCTCCAGGTGCTGAATCATGACATCACGCTGGGCTGGTTCATCCGAGCCTTGCATGGCTGGGGATCGAACTTCATGATTGCAATCGTCTTGATCCACATGGTGCAGGTTTTTCTTTTCGGCGCGTACAAATTCCCGCGCGAGCTGACGTGGATCGTGGGAGTTTTTCTTCTGCTGATGACTTTGGGTATGGCGTTCAGCGGGCAGGTGCTGCGTTTTGATCAGGACGCGTACTGGGGGCTGGGCATTGGCGCATCCATTGCCAGCCGGGTGCCCATCATGGGCCCGGCGACAGTGAAACTAATGCTTGGCGGACCAATCATAGCCGGCGCCACGCTTTCCCGCTTTTTTGCGCTGCACGTTTTTGTGATACCCGGACTGCTGATTGTGCTGGTGAGCTTGCACCTTCTGATGGTGCTGAAACTTGGCATCAACGATTGGCCGATGCCCGGGCGACTGGTGAAGCGGGCGGCCTACACCACGGAATATGAAGAGCTCGTGAAGAAAGATGGCGCGCCGTTCGTTCCTTACGCGGTGTGGAAGGATCTTTTCTTTGCGGCATTCGTATTGCTCGCCGTTGCCGCTTGCGCGGTGTATTTCGGTCCGTTTGGGCCCAGCGGACGCCCCGACCCGACGATTATCCAAACCGTGCCACGGCCGGACTATTTTTTCCTGTGGCTATATGCGCTGCTTTCCTTGCTTCCCCCGTCGCTGGAAACTCCGGCGCTGCTCGTGGGTCCGGTGGTGGTGATTTTCGCTTTGATATTGCTGCCATTTTTATTCGGCGAAGGCGAAAAGAGCTGGCGGCGGCGGCCAATTGCGGTAATGAGCATCCTGCTGATTGCGGTGTCCCTCGGAACGTTGACACATCTTTCCGGCTTCACCCCGTGGAGCCCGCACATGAACGCCTGGAGCAGCGATCCGGTGCCGGAGCGCTTTCTGAGAGGGACAAGCGCGTTGGAGCGGCAGGGCGCTCTGGTGTTTCAGGTGAAACAGTGCCGCAACTGCCATTCGCTGGGTGACCTTGGCGGTCAGCGAGGCCCGACGCTGGATAGCGTAGCGGTGCGCCTCACGCGGGACCAGTTGATTCGCCAGGTGATTCAGGGCGGCGGCAACATGCCTGCCTATGGAAAGAACCTGAGTCCGGCGGAGACGACGGCATTAGTCGCATTTCTCGCGACACTGCACCCTCCGGGACAAACGCCCGCGCGCAATGCGGCGTTGGATGAAAGCCAGACGCTGGTTCCGCCGCCGCAACGATAGCGCGACATGCCAGAAGCCGATCAATTCGTGTCCGCTTCCTGGACAATTTCAGTCCCGCTCTCGATCTTCGCCGTACTTGTGAGCATCGTCTATCTGCGCGGGTGGCTGCATCTTCGCTCGACCGTCGTGGATGAGGTGCCTGCGTGGCGCGCCATCAGTTTTCTGGCAGGGGTGTTCCTGATTTGGGTGGCGGTGGGCTCGCCTGTTGCGCATTTGGATGAAGCCTCGCTGACGGCCCACATGGTGCAGCATTTGCTGTTGATGACCTTCGCCCCGCCGCTGATACTCGCGGGGGCGCCGGTGATGGCCATGCTCCCCGGCCTGCCGAGGAGCATGGCGCAATTTGTTGTGGCCCCGATTTTCCGGTGGCCGGTGGCTCAATGGGTTGGGCGGGTGCTTTCGCGGCCAGCGGTTTGCTGGTTCGCCGCTACAGCGACGCTCGTCGGATGGCACATTCCGGCTGCATTCGACCTGTCCCGCCAATCGATGGCCTGGCACATCATTGAACACAGTTCTTTTCTCGCGGCCGGGCTTCTCTTCTGGTGGCCGGTCATTCAGCCTTGGCCGAGCGTCCCCACCTGGCCAAGATGGTCTATCCTCCTTTACCTGTTTTCGGCTACGCTTCCCTGCGACATTCTTTCCGCCTACCTGACGTTCTGCGACAAGGTGGTTTACACGGCTTATCTCAGTGGGCCACGGCTCTTCGGCCTATCCGCGTTGGAGGACCAGGAGTGCGCCGGGGCCCTGATGTGGACTTGCGTGACGATCGTTTACCTGCTGCCCGCGGCGCAGATTACGATCCGATTGCTGGCTCCGAATTCGAGAAGAGGAGAATTCGAGGAGCTTGGATTGGGTCGTTCAAGTTCCAGTAGTCATGGGACTCATTTGTGATTCTTTCATTTCAGCGTTGCTCAATTGAAGAAGGCAGGACGCTAAATTGAGAAAAAGATTGCATAGGCGCCGACCAACGACCTTCCTTGTACAAGTTAAGCCGATTCATTGTATGGGTTTGTGAGTGGCTTGTGCTGCAAGGATTGGTGATGGAATTGCAACTTCTCCGCTGATTGATGTGGCTCTTAGATACGAACGGGGGTAGGTCGTGAAAATTACGCGCTTATTGGTCTTGGTTGCCTTTTTTGGAATTTTCAGTACTGTGGCGCTGGCGGACAGCACCAACGATCCAGTCTTCAAACTCGGCGGCGGCGGCGGCTCCGAAGTCCTGACGACGGACACCTTCACCTTCACCGTGAATCCCATGAACGAGGTTTCGTGCAACGACGGCCATGAATGCGTCAGCTTCGACTTCATCAATTTCACTCATGCGACCGTTGGGGCGCTGAATTTTGTCGCGCCCGCAACCTTCAGCTATTCCTGCGATCCCTCGGGGGACCCGTACTTCAATAATTGCACCCCGCAGTCGCCATCGACGATTGGAACAGGCACCACCACGATCAGCTTCTTCGGCTTGGATGACACCCACCCCGGGATTCTTTCTGCAAATTCGATAAGCGGCAGTTGCGACAATGACAATGACAACGATGCAGACGACAATTGCATCGCTGACAACGGTTCCGCCTCCGATTTCCTGATCACCATCGACTTGGGTATCCAGGGTGCGATTACAACTCCATTCAGTGTCCAGGGAACGATGGTGCCAGCTCCGGAGTCAGGGACTCTCCTCCTTGTTCTTGCGGGCGGCTTGGGCTTTCTGGCTTTGAAGCGCTCCGGCTTGACGGTTTAGCTCGAGTCAAGCGAATAAATCCTTCCGGCCTGTCTTCCTAAAGGCAGGCCATTTTTTTTGCCTATCCCCCTTCGAGTATGGCTGTCCGCTCGCACATTCCGCACTTTGCGGGTTTGCCATCCCAAAGCGCGTATAGTTTGCACATTTCCGCTTTACTGCACGCACCGCGTCCGGAAGCAGCATCAAGGCCGTCATACGGGGCCACCACGGCCGATTCGCCGCCTCATCCACGGGTGTAGCCACAACCCTCTGCTGTTTGCGCCTTATGGCATTGATCAGCCAGGAGAGGAGCGGATAGGCTGCGAGAAGGAGCAGCAGGCTAACTGTTATGTGTTCTTGAAGTTTAACACCTGTCTGCGGGGCGGGAATCGCAGATTCGAATATACCGTGAAGGGCTACTTTTTCTTGTTTTCGTAGCGCTTCATCAGGGCTTGATAGTCGGGGCGGGAATGCAGCACGGTGAACTCCGAGTCTTCCGCTGCATCCTTGACGGGGTAGCCCTTCTGCAAGGCGACTCCGAGCTCCTTTACGGCGTCAGCCGGTTGATTGCCGAGCGTCTTCACTACAGCGGAAGTGTAGATCAGGCTCGCATCCGCGGGGTTGATGGCGCGAGCCTTTTTCACGAACACGTCGGCCTGCTGGGTGTCGCCCTTTTTCGCGTAATAAAGCGCCAGCCTGCCGGTGACGTCGGCATCCCGGGAATTCACGCGGAGTTCTTTAAATGCCAGGCCGATCGCCTTGTCGTACGTCTCCTGGGCCTTGGCGGTATTGCCCGCGATGCGGTATCCGTCTGCCAGATTGCCCATGGTCGTTTCGTCTTCCGGATTCATCTCCACGGATTTCTCGAACATGGAAAGCGCTTCGGGATACCGTTTCAGGTAAAAGTATCCCGTGCCCAGATTCGTATAAATATCCGCGGTGGGCTTGATCTGAAGCGACTTCTGAAACGTCGCGATCCCATCATCATATTTGCCCATGGTGAAATACGCCGCGCCTAGGTTGCTATAACCGACGGGGTTGCCCGGCTCAAGCTGAATCACCTGCTGATAGGCTTGTACAGCCTTATCCATCTCGCCGAAGCGGAAATAGGCGTTCCCCAACGCGGAGAGGTTGTACCAGTAGTAGGAATTGAGGTCGACGGCCTTTTCCAAAGCTTTAATGGCTTCGTCCTTTTGACCGTTCGCGATGTAGGCGTTCCCCAGTCGCCGGTAGGCCTCGTCCGAATTCGGCGCGAGGTCCAGGGCGCGCTTGTCCTCGGCGATGGCCTGAACTGTCTGTCCTGTTACGGCATAGGCGCTGCCCAGGGCAAAGTGCACCTCGGGCAATTTATCGTTCAGTTGTGCGGCCTTCTTCGCCGCGTCGACGGCTTTCTCTGACCAGTATTTATCCTTCTTCTGCCCGTACATCTGCAGATTGGCGTCGGCCAGGCCGGAATACGCGAGCGCGAAACCGGGGTCCTTCTGCAGAGCGTCTCCAAAAAAATTCATCGCTGCCTGGATGGTCTTTTCATCCGGCGTGCCACCCAGAGCGTTGCGGCCTTTCAAATACAAATTATACGCTTCGATATTTTCCGTGGGATGCGCCGTAACCGCTGCCATCTCCTTATCGGTTGGCTTGGTTTCCAGCGCGTCCACGAGCTTGGCGAAGATCTGATCTTCAAGCGTCAGCAGATCGCCCGCGACGCCGGTGAATTCCTGGCTCCAGTGGCGGTCTTCGGCCAGGTTTTCCAGGTTCACGGTGATGCGCAAGTTGTCGCTGGAGCCCTGCACGGTTCCATGCACGATCAGGTTCACTCCAAGATCTTTGGCCACCTGGGGCAGCGGGGCTTTCGGATCCATCTTCGCGGTTTCCGTGGGAGACGTCAGGCGAACATCTTTCAGCTCAAAAAGCTTGGTGGAAACCGCTTCTCCCAAGCCGTCCGCGAGATACCCGAGCAAAGCCTGGTCCCCAATAACGCGGAAGGGCATAACCGCTACGAATTTCCCCTGCGAAAGTGCGGGAAGACTTGTGTTGAGAACACCTGCGCGGCCACCCGTGACCGTCGTTGGAAACAGGAAATGCCTCGTCCTGGGAATTGCCAGAAACAGCAAGCTCAACGCAAGCACCGTGGCCGCGGGAGCTATCCAATTCCAGGGAATCACGCGAGGCTGTTTTGGCACCTGTATGATGATGGAGGCCATCACCGGACGCTTGCCCTGCCAGGCGTCGAGGTCGGCGATGATTTCCGCGGCGTTCGGGTAGCGGCGCTCCAGGTCGCGCTCCAGGCATCGGCTGACAATATCGCTCAGCCCCGCTGGAACAGTGGCGTCAATATCCGCAAGCGGCACGGCGCGCTCCTGATTGCGCATCAGGAGGCTGGCCATGGCGGTTTCGGCCTTGAAGGGCATCTTGCCGCTCAAGAGTTCGTAGAAAATCAGCCCGACGGCGAACAGATCGGATCGTTGGTCCAGCGTCTTGCCCATGGCCTGCTCGGGAGACATGTATTCGATCGTCCCCAGCAGGGCGCCGGTCTGCGTCATGCCCTCGGACTGCACGGAGCGCGCCAGGCCGAAGTCCATGACCAGGATGCGGCCGGACTTATCGCGCATGATGTTTTGCGGCTTCAAGTCGCGATGGATGATGCCCGCGGAGTGCGCGGCGTCCAGGGCCATGCACACCTGGCGAATGATATCCACGGCTTCGTCGGGCGGGAGCTTTCCCTGCTCGCGGTATAACTGCCGAAGGTCGCTGCCCTCGACAAACTCCATGGTGATGAACTTCACTCCGTCCGCTTCCGAAAGGTCGTAAATGCGGATGACGTTCTTGTGGGTGACCTGGTGCGCGGTCATCAATTCTTGTTTGAATCGAGCCAGGATCGAAGGATTGCTGGCCATCTCCGGGCGGATCAACTTCAGCGCGACCACGCGTTCCACTTCGCGGTCTTTGGCTTTATAGACGGCGCCCATGCCGCCTTCGCCGAGAAGGGCGAGGATTTCGTAGCGATTGCCGAGAATGTCTCCCACTTGAAGCACGACGTTCTGGTACGAGGTCACATAAGAGCGCGGACCGCTTGGCGTGCGGACAGATGTGCCGCCTTCAAGGGAAGCATCGGGATGAATAACCGTGGCGCCGGGGTCTGCTGTGGGCCTGCGCGGGGGAGGTTCGATAAAAGTGGCGCCGTCGTTATCCAGGGGCACTTCGCTGGACGAGCTTTCGCCCTTGGCTGGCGCGCGTAGTCCGCCGCCAGTATCCTGACCGCGACCTTGCTTGGGTTTCAGATCGTCCATGAGACTTTACGGACCCAAACACACCCATATCGCCAGCTTGGTCTAAGTTACCTGGGTCCAACGGCGTAAGTATATAACGAGGAAGGGCTTCAGGGGAGCCAAAGTCGACGTAATAGCCAAGGCTGGTAACTAATAAGGGTAGTCCCCACTCGTTTATGAGCTCTGTGGGTTAAATCGTTAGGAAAGTATGATGTTATGGAATGGATTTGAGCCCGACGGGGCGCCGCGAGCCGGCGGCAAACTGCTGTCAAAGACAAGTCAATTTATCAGCCTGCAAACGGCCGGCCAAAAATTCTAGCTGTGGCCCCCGGAAATCTCCCGCACAATCGAGCCGACGAAATTCTTCGCGTCGCCGAAGAGCATCAGAGTCTTGTCCAGATAGTACAAGGGATTTTCGATGCCCGCGAAACCCGCGCCCATGCTGCGCTTGATGACCATAACGGTGCGAGCCTTGTCCACGTCGAGAATCGGCATACCGTAGATGGGGCTGGTCTGATCCTCGCGGGCGGCGGGATTTGTGACGTCGTTCGCGCCGATGATTAGCGCCACGTCGGTCTGCGGGAAATCCCCGTTTATATCGTCCATTTCGAGAAGCTTGTCGTAGGGAATGTCCGCTTCGGCGAGCAGCACGTTCATGTGCCCGGGCATTCTGCCTGCGACGGGGTGGATGCCGAACTTCACGTCGACGCCGCGCTTGGTTAGCGCGTCATAGAGTTCGCGCACCTTGTGCTGCGCCTGGGCAACAGCCATGCCGTACCCCGGCACAATCACCACTGTGCTTGCTGCCGCGAGAATTCCCGCGGCCTCTTCCGGCGAAGCGCTGCGCACCGGTCGGGTTTCTTTTGCGCCCGCCACCGCCACTTGTTCCTGGCCAAACGCGCCGAACAACACGTTGGTGAACGAACGGTTCATCGCTTTGGACATGTTCACCGAAAGGATGAAACCCGAAGCGCCGTCGAGGGCCCCGGCCACGATCAACAATTTGCTCTGAAGCACAAAACCCATTGCGGCTGCGGAAAGTCCAGCGTAGGAATTCAGCAGCGAAATCACTGTTGGCATGTCTGCGCCGCCGATGGGAATAATCATCATCACGCCGAACGCAAGGGGGATGCCGATGATAAAGGGGAAGAGGAAGGTTTTGTCGGGGTGCAGGACGAGGGTAACGCCGATTCCAATTGCAATTGCGAGAAGCCCCAGGTTCACAAAATTCTGGCCCTTATACGTGATCGGGCGTTGCGGCAAGATCTCCTGAAGTTTTCCCGCCGCCATCAAGCTGCCTGTGAAGGTGAGGGCTCCCAAAATTACTTCCAGGGAAAGCACGCCCATCATGAATTGGGGAACGTGCGGTGCGCGCAAATAATATTCGGCCGTGCCAACCAGCGTCACGCAAAGGGCGCCGGCCGCATGGCTGAGCGCGGTTCGTTGGGGCACCGCGGTCATGGCCACGCGGCCCAGGGGCACGCCGATGATGGTGCCAAGCACGAGTCCGATGGCGATCCACCGGTAATCCAGGATGCCTTTATGTAGCAGGGTCCCGGCAATCGCCAGCAGCATGCCCGCTTCGCCGGCCCAGACGCCGTGGCGCGCCGTTGCGGGAGAACTCAGCCATTTCAAGGAAAGAACGAAAAGAAGCGTGGCAATCAGGTAAGTGATTTCAAGAATGTTTTCGCTCGCGAACATGGCGGTTACGGTTTCCTCGGGCCGCTGGCTTTAAACATTTTGAGCATCCGGTCGGTGATCATGAAGCCGCCAACGATGTTGCTGGTGGCGGCGACGATCGCGATGGTTCCCAGGATTTTTGCGAACTCGCTTTTGCCTTCGCCGGCCAGGATAATTGCGCCGACGACAGCGATGGCGTCCAGAGCATTTGTGAGAGACATCAGAGGCGTGTGCAGCAACGGCGAGACCCGGCGGATCACCTCGAAGCCGATAAATGCTGCGAGCAGAAAGACGTATAAACCTGTAGCCAGATCCATTTTCATCAAGCCCCTCCCCCGGCCGGCGCGGCCTGCAGCGCCGGCAGCGAGAAAAATTCCCTCACGCGCGCGTTCACGATCTCACCGTCGCGGGTGAGCAGAGTTTCGCGGGTGATTTCGTCTTGTAAATTCAGTTGCAGCTTGCCGTCTTTCACCAGGTGCAGCAGGAACGAGGTGATGTTCCTGGCAAACATCTGGCTGGCGTGATAGGGCACGGTTCCAGCCAGGTTGTATTCGCCGATGATGGTGACGTCGTGCGCCACGATGATCTCATCCGGCTTGGTCAATTCACAATTTCCGCCGCGTTCGGCGGCCAGGTCGACGATCACGGAGCCTGGGGGCATGCGCTGGACCATCTCTTTTGTCACCAGTACAGGTGATTTTTTCCCGGGAATGACCGCGGCGGTGATTACCACGTCGCTCTCGGCGATGACGTTCCCCAACAGTTCGCGCTGCCGCTGATAAAAACTTTCGTCCTGCGCTTTAGCGTAGCCGCTGGCGTCCTGCGCATCTTTCGCCTCCACGGCGAGTTCCACGAAACGTCCGCCGAGGCTCTGCACTTGTTCCTTCGAGGCGGGGCGCATGTCGTAGGCGGAGGCGACTGCGCCCAGCCGGCGTGCGGTCGCGATGGCCTGGAGGCCCGCAACGCCCGCGCCGATGATTAGCACGCGCGCCGGGGCGATGGTGCCCGCGGCCGTGGTCAGCATGGGGCACATGCGGGGAAGGGTGTCCGCCGCAAGCAGGACCGCTTTGTATCCGCAGATCGTGGCCATCGAGGAGAGCACATCCATGCTTTGCGCGCGCGTGATCCGCGGCATCAGTTCCACGGCAAAAGAAGTAACGCCGCGTTCGGCAATCTCCTGCAATGTTTTTGCCGTTCCCAGTGGGCGCAGAAAGCCCATCAGCAGCTGGCCCTTGCGAAAGAGCGGCAGGTCCACATTCCCGTTCTTGTCGTTCGCACCGTGGCAGAGGAACTGTACGATGATGTCAGCCGAGCGGAACACTTCAGCGCGATCGGCTGCGAGTTTCGCTCCTTTTTCGACATATTCCTTGTCGGGATAGCCCGCGGCCTGGCCTGCGCCGGCCTCCACGAGCACATCGAGGCCCGCTTTTTTCAGATTGGGGATGACGGCCGGAACCAGCGCGACGCGCCGCTCTTTCGGATAAATTTCCCGCGGTATTCCAAGAATCATGCGCCCTCCTTCCAGAAGGCCTTCGATATAGATGCAAATAATTTGCGGAGGGATATCGGTTTAATTTTGTATCTTTCGCGCATCCGCACTCTCGTCTCCGGCTGTAAATTGCAGCTTCGTTTGCTTAACAATGTTCTTGGTTCTTGCGGAATCGGAGGCAGAGCGAGTACCCCTGTTCTGGGAAAGGGAGATGTCTTGTATTCGAGACGCCCCACTCGAAACGTGCCGCATCGGTTCGACAGCGGAATTCTATCTCTAATGTCACACCGGGGACAAGGCGGCAAATCCTCGGAAGAACGAGGGTGCCGGCAATTCGGCATGCTTGACGGAATGCCGGCTAGTGCAAATTCTGGTAGACAGACCGCGCCTCGTGCAGCCTCTTCACGACCAGTTCTTTTTCCTCGGGCGAATTCCAGTCCGGGTATTGCGAGGTGACTTCAATCGTCCGGTCGATCCAGGCCGCGAAATATTCCACGTCTTTCCTGGAGTATGCCCTCTTGCCGGCGATGGTTACGTAGACCGGGCTTGTCGTCGCGTATGTGTAATTGTCCATCACCGGAAATTCTGCCTTCTCGCTCCAGGCGCGCAGGACGCACCAGCCGCTTTCCTGCAGCGGCAACGAGCCGCTGATGTCGGCGGACTCCTTTGCCGCGTCGGTGGCCAGTGTTTGCACAACTTTTCCGTTGCAGACGATTTCGAGGTGATCCACGGGAACTATCGACCGTAATTTTGCGGTGAAGGGAACTGCCTTCTGCGAGGAATCAAATTTCAATTCGCTCCCGACCATCTCGCCGCCAAGCTTGAATTCGATCAGCGGCCCGTTCGTGGCGAAGGTGCGGCCCTGCTTCAATCCGTCCAGCCAGGTGTCGATGCTCGCGGGCCAGCCGGGAGTCCACACATACACGCGATCGAAACCAACTTGTCCACGGATCGGCGCGGCATAATTCGTGGTAGCGTCCGTCCCAGCGCCCGCGGGCAATTTAAAGCCGAGGTTCAGCAGTCTGTACCAGACCTCTGCCGTCGATTTGTGATCGCTGAAGCCGACGATCTCCATGTAGTCGAGTTTGCCTAACGCAACGTCCACTGGCAGTTCGTCTGTGATTCGCTGGGCAGGTTTCGCGAATGGGTCCGGAACCTCATCGAACGGATGCACCGCTCCCACCAGCGCCCCCTGCGCGTGCGCCATATCGTACACATCCGCATTCATCGGATACAAGCTCGCCGCGGCGGTGTTCGGATAACCCGCATACCCGGGAAGCGGCAATGGTCCTTTCAAACGCAGAATCCCGCGATGCCCCCAATAGCTCGTGTGATATTCCTGCCCACACACTTGTAAAACGTCCGGATCAGCAGGCTCGATCCTTGGCGGCGACACGAAAGCGAAATCGGGAACGCGCTGTTCCTTATTCACGATCAGCTCGTTGATCACCTCGAGCCCTTCTGCTTCCGCCTGACGCCATAGATTGCTCGCATAATTCCTGTACGTGCCTCCATAATTCATATGCACATGCAGGTCGGAGGCTACCCAGTGCCCGCTGGCAGCTTCGTTAAATCTGATCGGTTTCAGCTCCGCCAAAACAGTCTGCGTCTCTCCGGCTTTCACCTCAATGACTCGATCAAACGGTTTTGTTTCCGTCCCACGAGATACTCGGACGCGAGTTTTACCGGCGGGCACTTCAATCGCGACGTTGGGATCTAAGTCCGGGTAGAAATAGTGGGATTCAAAAATCTGTTGTTTTCGGTCATACCCATCATCGGCGAAGACCCAAGCATCTTTTGGTGCATGGAAGTGTTCTTGCTCGTCCACAAGCGATAGCCGTGCGTTTCGACCCGCAAATCCATCTGGCTCGATTCTGACAAAAATTCGCCCTTGAGGAAGTAAGGTATGCCGCGACTGGATCACAAGCGAAGTCCGTTGCCCTCCCGGCATGGTCTGCCAGAAAATCTCAGTCGTACCGGACTGATTCGAGATCGCCGCTAATTTCTGCGCATCGGGCGACCAGCGCGCGTTGGTTTCATCCCAGTCGCCGTAGGAAATTGGAAATGCGTCGCCGCCCTTGGCTGGCATCACCCACAGGTTTTGCCACTGACGGCCGAGATAGGAGCTGTAGATCATGCGTGAGCCATCGGGCGAAAAATCGGGGCGGGCTTTCCAGCTGGTTTCTTCGTAATGAATCTCGTGCGCTTCGGCCCCAGGCTCCGCTTTCATCAGCCAGAAGCCGCCGGTTCCGTGAATGTGGCCGCGATTGGACACGAAGAGAATCTCCTTTCCGTCGCGGGTCCAGACCGGATTAATTTCCATGTCGTAGGCGCTGTAGTAGTAGCGGGGCAGGGAGCTCTTCGTTTCGCCGGTGAGCCGGGAGATATTTTCCAACGCGCCGTTTTTCACGTCGGCCATGAATACGTGGAAGCGCCGGTTGTATTGCGTGGAAACCCAGACGATCTTTTTTCCGTCGGGTGACCAGCGTGGCTCCACATTGACTGCGCCACCGCTAGTCAACTGAATGGATTTTCCCGTGGCCACATTCAGTAGCCACAGTTCAATCGCGTCTTTCTGGTAGGAAACGTAGACGACAGTCTTGCCGTCTGGGGACCAGTCGGGCTGGTAGTCGTAGCCTGGGCCGTCCGTAAGTTGGACTGCAGTGTCGGACTCGAGCTTCTGCCGCCACAGTGATCCCCCCATCGAATAAATCAGTTCATGCGAGTCCGGCCCCCAGCTCAGGCTGCTTGGGCCGCTGGTCAACTGCGGCAGATACAGTTCGCGGTAGTAATAAGGATGAGGTTCATCGATCTGGGGCAGTACCGGGCGGCGCTGCCCGAAGGTTGGAACTACAAACAGGACAAAGAGCAGGCACTGGAATTTAAAGATTCGCGCCAACGCATTCCTCCCGGACGGCATACTACGCTAAAACAGAAAAGAGCGCAGCCATGCCGCGCCCCTTTCCTGAATTCCTGCGTCTGTTCTTTTCCGGAACTGAAAACTAACAACGTATAACTAACAACTCCGCTTCACGCCAGTCCAAGCTTCGACAAAGGCATCTCTCTGAGCCGTTTGCCGGTGGCCGTGAATATCGCGTTGTACAGCGCAGGAGCGAACGGCGGCAAGCCCGGCTCGCCGATGCCCGCCGGCGGCGCGTCACTCGCAACGACGTGCACGTTCGTTTCCCGCGGCGCCACGTTCATGCGCGCCACCTGGTAGGAGTCGAAGTTGGACTGGTCGATGACGCCGTTGGTCGCGGTGATTTCACCGTAAAGCGCCAGGCTGGTGCCCATCGTTGCGGCACCCTCAAACTGCTGGCGGACCGTAAGCGGATTAACGATCGTACCGGCATCCAAAGCGGAATCCACGCGATGGATTTTCACTTGGCCGTCTTTTACTTCGGCCTGCACCACTGTGGCGACGTACGTCAGGAAGCTGCGGTGCACCGCGATTCCCATGCCCAACCCGTTGCCAAGCTTTTGCTTGCCCCAGCCGGATTTCTCCGCCGCGAGTTGCACGACGCGGCGAAGCCTTGCGACGTCGATCGGATACTGCTCGTAGTCTCCGTCGTAATTGGTGTAATCCTTCGGCAATTCGGTTTTTGGGATGATGCGATCGGGGCCAAGCAGCGCCAGGAGGTAATCCACTTGGTCTTTGCCCGCGGCATTTGCGAGTTCGCCGACAAAGGAATGAACTCCAAACGCGTGATAAATGTTGGCTACGGAACGCAGCCAGCCTATTCGGGTATGCGCGGGCGCCGGGCCGTTTTCCGCGCGGTGATTCGCAAGGGCGAACGGTACGTCGCTGAATCCCAGTCCAATTTCTCCGGCGTCGGCGTATTCCGTCGGGTCAAACGTGGAAGCAATCGGAGGAAACACGCTGCGTTGCAGCCACGCGGTTGGTTTCCCGTCCGCTCCAAGAGTGGCCTTGAAATACATCGCCGCAACGGAATGGAAGGAATCAAACTTGATATCGTCTTCGCGGCTCCAGACCACCTTGATGGGCTTCCCGGTTTTTTTCGAGAGCACCGCGGCTTCGACGATGAAATCGGGGAACGATTTGCGCCCAAATCCGCCGCCAAGCAACGTCACGTTGACGGTGACGTCTTCCTTCTTGATTCCGAGCGCGGCGGCAATCGCATCCTGCGCGCCCTGCGGATTTTGCGAAGGCGCCCAGGCCTCCACCTTTCCGTCCTTGAAGACGGCCAGCGCGGCGGGCGGCTCCATCGAAGCGTGGGCCAGCATCGGCGCGTAGTATTGCGCTTCGACAACCTTGCCGCCCTTTTTGAATTCCGCGTCGACGTTTCCGTTTTCGCGGACCACTTTGCAGGGCTTTAGCGATGTCGCTTCCAGTTCCTTGCGGAAGGCGCCGGAATTCCACACGCTGTGGTCGCTGTTCGTCCACTCGACTTTCAGTTTTTTCTTTCCCTGGAACGCGGCCCACGTGTTGTCCGCAATCACGGCCACTCCACCCAACGCCTGGAACGTGATTGGCGGCTTGAAAGTGTCGAGTGTCGCCGTCTGTTTGACGCCGGCGATTTTCAAGGTGGCGGAATCGTCCACGCTCTTCGGTGAACTTCCATATACGGGAGGGTGCATCACTGATGCGTAGAGCATCCCGTCCATATGCGCGTCCTGTCCATACATCGCCTTGCCGGAACACATAGGCGTCAGGTCGTAAGCCTTATTCGGCTTGCCTATGTAGCGCCAATCCGTTCGCGCTTTCAGTTGCAGCTCTTCTTTTTTTGGCACCGGCAACTTGGCCGCCGCGGACGCCAATTCTCCGTAGCTGATTTTCTTGCCGCTTGCTTTGTGAACCACCATGCCGGGTTCGGTGCTGCATTCTTTTTCCGGAACGCCCCACTGCTGCGCCGCGGCGCGCACCAGCATCAGACGCCCGCTTGCGCCGGATTCGCGCAGGGTGTCGAAGAAGCTTCTTACGGAGTGCGAGCCATCCGTATCCTGGTCGCCGTATTTCGCGTCGCCGCCGCCTTGCACGACTTTCACGCGGTTCCAGTCGGCGTCGAGTTCATCCGCGACGATCATGGGCAGCCCGGTGCGGTCGCCGCTGCCCATCTCCGAACGGTGCGCAACGATATAAACTGTTCCGTCCGTCGCGATGGCGAGATACACGTTGGGCTGCAACGCCGCAGCGGCCATCGACTCAGCCGCCGACGGTTCTCCGGCCGCCAGTAAACTCTCGGGGAGATATCGCGCGCTCAGGACAAACGCGCCCGTCCCCACAATCCCTTTCAGAAAACCGCGACGGCTGACATTTTCAATTTGGATCATGTCCTCACCTGACTTGTCTCTGATGTCGACGAAAATAACTCAAAATCCGTCTAATTCTGTCTTCTATCCTACCTTCATTCCTTGGGCTTGCAAGTCGGGATGATTGTCTTTGCACGTTCTCTCGTGGAAAAGCAAATACATTGCCCTGCGGGTTGGGCGCTGGCATACTCGTTTCCCGCAGCACGGAGAGCACCGCACAATGAAACGCGAATATCACCGCTGGCATTCCCCACGGCTCGGCATGGAACTCGGCGTGGCAGTTTACGGCCACTGGGGGCCGCCGCTGATGGGCTTTCCCACCAGCGCGGGCGACGAATGGGAGTTGGAAGGACAGAGCATGGTGGGAGCGCTCGCGGAATTTATCGATGCGGGGCGGATCAAGTTTTACACGGTAAATTCTATCAACGGGCTCAGCTTTTACAACAAAGGCGCGCATCCGTTTCACCGGAGCTACGTACAGTCCGTATTCGATTCTTACCTGCGTGAAGAAGTCGTGCCGTTCATCTGGGAGAACTGCCAGTCGCGCGTGGGGATCGCCACGATGGGCGCTTCCTTCGGCGCGTATCACGCGGCGAACACCCTTTTCAAGCATCCGGACATTTTCAAGCGCTGTTTCGCCATGTCGGGAGTGTATGACCTGAGGAATTTCATGGACGGGATGTACGACGACAATTTTTATTTCAACAATCCCGTGGACTATCTCGCCAATCTTTCCGATCCCTGGTATTACGACCAAATCGCTTCCTGCGACATCCACTTGATCACCGGAACCGGCCAATGGGAACACAGCGGCCCGACGTACCGTCTCTCCGAAGTTCTCACGAGCAAAGGGATCCGCCATTCCGTCGACAACTGGGGCCCCGAAGGCGGCCACGACTGGCCCTACTGGAAGCACCAGATGGGCACGTATATGGCCCAGCTCTACTGAAAGCACGCTAGAAATAGACCATAGTCTGTCAGGCGCCAAAGTGCTATCATGATGGCAGGTGATTATGGCGCAAATCCTTGTTCGCAATCTCGAAAACGAAGTCAAAACTCGCTTGCAACGCCGCGCCAAGCGCAACGGCCGCAGCATGGAAGAAGAAGTCCGTGAAATCCTCAGGGACGCGGCCAAGAACGAGCGTAGCCAACGAAGGGGTTTGGGGACAGAGATCGCGGAGTTGTTTCGCGGGATTGGGCTGAAGCCAGGTGAGGAAATTGAAGAGCTTCATGACATCAAGCTCCAGATCCCGGATTTTGAGGAATGATCCTTCTCGACACCAACGTTCTCTCCGCCATGATGCAAACGACGCCGGACGAGATCATCACGAGATGGCTGGATCAACAACCCCGCGAGTCTATTTGGATCACAACAATTACCGTGATGGAAATTAGCGCAGGATTGCGAAGTATGCCAGCGAGCAAGAAGCGAAGCGAGTTGGCGAACGCACTTGCAAGATTGCTGGGCGAAAAAATTCAGGGGCGCATCGCCACGTTTGATATGCCTGCTGCCGAGGAAGCCGCGGAACTCATGGCGCAGCGAAAATTGAAAGGACGTCCGGTGGATTCCAGGGACACCATGATTGCAGGGATCGCCCAGGCTTCGCGTGCCACCTTGGTGACACGCAATACTTCCCATTTCTCCGACCTGTCCGTACCGGTCATTAATCCTTGGCAGTAAATCGATCTGAGGCATCAGATCGAGCAGAATCTCAATTGAGTTTTTGCAAGGAATGTCCCACCCAGCTTCTAAAACAAATCGGCTACGCGAGCCCGAGGTGGTCCATCTGGTAGTGGCCTTTTTCGATCACCTGGTCCTGGTCGATCCAGACGTCGCAATTGCGGGTGAGCACGTCCACGTGGGTGCGTGACTTCCAGTCCGCGTGGGTCTGGCTGCCGTAGGGATCGCCAAACGCGATGTGCACGCCAGGAAATTTTTCGTCCTGCAGCAGGATGCCGATCATGCGGGTCAGACCCAGATTGGTGCCGAACGCGAGTTCGCCCACGCGATCGCTATTTTCGTCGGTGTGGCAATAGCGCCAGAACTCGTCTTCTAGATCCTTGCGCGCGCATTCAACGTGGACCAGGCGCCCGCCGATAATTTCCAGCACCAGTGGCGTCTCTTGCAGATCGCCATATTTTCCGTTGAAGTAATCCCCCGCGGTCGCATCGCAAACAAACCGTCCATCCACCGTGCCGGGGGTGGTGAACACTTCGCCCGCCGGCAGATTCGACCAGTAGCGTGGGCTGATGAGCCCGCTGGTCTTCACCCAATCCAGCTGACGGTCAAAGTGCGCCGAAAACGAAGTGCCCGCATCGGTTTTGACGGTGAGAGTCTGTGCGCGGAGCATGCGTTCGCGCAACTTGTCGCTCAGGCGGTCGACCATGCGATAGTCCGCGCGCATGCCTTCCTGCATGATTTCGGGAGTGACGCCGACCATGTGGGCATAGCGGATCTGCCGGCGCTCCACCACTTTCACGATGGACATGCGAGCGCTCAGTTCGCCGGGCTGCGGCGTCATGCAGAGCACGCCCACGTCCGCCGTTTCCAGGGCTTGTAGCACCGGCTCCGGCGCGCCCTTCATCGGTCGAGGGCCAAAATCTTCCAGGAGTAAGCCCGTAAATTCCGCGCCGCGCTCGAGCATGGCTTTTTCCAGGCTCGCGGCGACGGTTCGGCTGATCTCATCGGCAATCAGCGCGACATGCTCACCGGGCTGCACACCCAGGCACACGTCAATCGCGTTCTCCGCGCCGGCCATCAGCTCGATTGGGGCGGTTCCAAAAGTCATCTCTATTATTTTACCTGATTCCTGCGCCAGGCCAAAAACCCAGTTGCTAAGAATTCCCTTGTCCAGCCGCCTTTTCCGTGCGCTTGGGTTCCACGCGGAACGCCGGAATCTGCCCGCCGCCGCTGGTTACGTTTGCCAGGCTGCTGGCGCTGAGCCGCGTCAAAAAGCCACTAAGCTTTCCGCGGAACATATACGGCGCCAGGTCTACCAGCATGTCCCGGAACTCCACTTTCCCTCTCGCGTCGATGTAGGGGAACTCGCCGCGCCGCATCGCAATTTTTTCCTGCACGATCCAGCAGCCATGCTCCTTTGCCGACTTCCCGCAGGGAAGTGCCGCCTGGATGGATTTCTCCCATAGCCCGGCGTCCACTTCCCAGCCGAGCGTCACGCCCGTGCCGCCATATTCATCACTGGGTTTCAGCACCAGATCTTTCTGATTCTTGCGGATGTAATCGAGCAGGACTATCGGCTTGCCGTGGTAGTCCGTTTTCACGTCCTCAACCACGCGGGTCCAGGGCACGTGCCTCTGAATCATTTCCAGTTCCTCTGAGGAAAACAGCTTTGCGTTTTTCTGCTCCGTCAGCACCGCAAAGAATGCCTTCACGTGCGGAATCTTGCAGCGAAAATTATTGGCCACGCAAACCGCCTGGGCCTCGTAGGCTTTTACCAGTGCATCGCACTCTTTCGGCCTGGCCACAATGTCGTTGATCAAAACCCGCCGGTATACCAGATCGATCTTCTTGCCTTTCGCGGTAAGCTTTTTCCCGTCCCATTCGAGTTCGCGTGGATCGGCCAGGACCACCGGTACCTGCAGGCTCTCGAAGCGTTGTTTCAAAATTTCAAATTCGCTCCACGTGGGCACTTCTTTCCAATCAACAATCAGCATCTGCGGTCGCTGCGAGGTTGCGCCCCAGTCGCGGTAAGTGCCGATCAGCGCGTCCAGAAGGTGCGCGCTCAACGAATAGCTGTGAATTTCAAATTTCTTTGCGAACTCCTTCATTACCGGAAGTTCGCGGAAAATTTCCGATAGCGTTTCCGTGTACCCGGAACCGGCGGGCGATTCGCCATTGTATTCGGTGAATTTCAGTGAATCCGGCAGCAGGAACGCGTCCACTCGCGAGGCCGTGCTCGCGGGTCCGCCGCCGGCGGGCAAGCGCACCAGGCGCTCTTCTTCGGGGCGCAGATGGAATTGCGCGAAGAGCGAATTGTCCTCCACCGCGGCGGCTGCTAGGCGCTCGCCGAGTCGCGCAAGCGTTTCGGTTGCTCTCCGCACCCGCGCTTCATCTTCCGGCGAAATGAAAAATGGGCGAAGAAAGGGGCAGTGGACGCGGTTTCCAAAGGTCAGCTTGGCATCCTTTAGTCTGTTCAGCAATTTCTTTGGAAAACCCGGGGATGCATGGAGCGCAGGCCTGAGGAGTTGATTCCAGACTTCAACCGGGTCCCCGGCGGCGGCCGAAGTGCGGGCCGGCTTCATCGTCTGGCGCTTCCCGAGGGGGCGGATTGCGCCGCCTGCACGGCGCGCGGCGCCGCGGTGAATCCCGCGGCGGTCCCAATCCCCAGCATCTCTTCCCAACGCGGCCAGGTGTTGGCGATATTTCCGTGCAAAGCGCGATCGATCACCAGCCGCGACATTTTGTCCACCACATGCTCAAAATAGAATTCGGTGATGCGGTCGCGTTCAAAATCGGGCGCGGGGTTCAGGAAATCGATGGCATAGGGCACGCCGTCCTTGACCGCAAATTCGATCGTATTCATTTCGTAGCCCAGCGCCATGTTGATCGTTTGCGCGTCTTTCACCACGCGGGCGCCCAGTTCCTTCGATAGATAAGTGTGCTCCACCAGGTACTTGCGTTCCTTCGGGTCGTACGCGACGGGCAAAATGTCGGTCTTGCCGAACGTGAAGCACCGCACATACTGGGTGAAATCGATGAACTCCTGCAGGGTCATGCAGTATGGCGAGGTCTTGTCGTAGGCCTGCAGGAGCTCTTCCTTGTTGTGGACTTTGTAGACGTGTTTCCAGCCGCCACCCGAAAACGGTTTCAGAATCGCCGGGCGCCCCACATAATCGAGCAGCCCATCCCAATCCATCGGGTACGTTAGGTTCCTCAACGACTCCGAGTTGATGTCCACATCGGAGGGGTAGCCCTTCTGCGGCAGGAGCACGGTTTTCGGGATCGCGATGCCGAGTTTTGCTGCCACCGAATAGTTGAAATACTTGTCGTCGGCCGTCCACCAGAAAGGATTGTTGATGACATAGGTGCCCTGCAGGACCGCATGCTTCAGGTAGCCGCGGTAATATTCCACTTCATGCGAGATGCGGTCCACGATTACGCGATATTCGGCCGGCTCTCCCATCTTCGTGCCGCCGAGTTTTACGAATTCAGCCGTCACGCCGTCTTTCTTGCCCAACTCGTTCACGCGCGCGATAAAGGCAGGAGGAAAGCTGAATTCGCGCCCGCACATCAATCCAACTTTAGCCATGATGTCCTCCTCGTGACTTGTTCGGGGTCACTGCGCAACCCCGCACTCAGTTAATCGCGGCCGCCGAACTCGATTTGGCGTCCTGGACGCTTGCGCGAGTCTCCATCACCAGGTGGCGCACCACGTCCTTCAGGTCGCCGGTCTGCTGGTAGACGCGCAATTGGCGCTCCGCACTGGTTCCCTCGTTCAGGATCGTGTGGATGTATTCGACCGCGCTGCGGCTTCCGAGTTCGTCCACAACGTCGTCGATGAACTCCATCAGCTCGAGCATCAGCTCGCGCATCGGCACTTCCGCTTCCCGGCCAAAGTCGATCAGTTTGCCTTCGATGCCATAGCGAGCCGCACGCCACTTGTTTTCTTCGATCAAGGCGCGCCGGTAAATGCGCCAACTCTGGTTGCGGGTGTAGAGGCGATGCAATTTGACGACGATCGCCTGAGTCAACGCCGCGATGGCCACGGCTTCTTCCACACGCGTCGCAGTATCGAACATTCGGAATTCCAGCGTGCCGTAGGTAGGGTGCGGGCGGACATCCCACCAGATCTTTTTCCCCGTGTCGATGCAGTTCAATTTGACCAGCAGGTTGATGAAATTCTCGTACTCGCTCCACGACTCGAAAACTTCCGGGATTCCCGTGCGCGGGAAGCGGCGGAATACCGTCGTACGGAACGATTTCAAGCCGGTGTTGCGGCCCATCCAGAAGGGTGAGCTCGTCGAGAGCGCCAACAGATGAGGCAGGAAGTAGCGCACCATATTCATCAAGTCGATGGTCGTCTGCTTGTCAGGCATGGCGACGTGCACATGCATGCCGAAGATCAGCAACGACCTCGCGAGTTGTCCCATTTCTTCAACGATGTGCTGGTAGCGTTCACCGGGGGAAATCACCTGATCAATCCAGCTGGAGAAAGGATGCGTGCCCGCCGCGGCCACTCGCAGGCCGGTGCTTTCGGCGGCCATCACCAGTTCGCTGCGGGTGCGGTGCATTTCCAGCCGCAACTCGCTTACGTTTTCGCAAATTTTCGTTCCCGTTTCGACGATGGACTGATGCATCTCCTGCTTCACCAGGTCGCCGATTCCGCGTGCGGCAGCCGAGGTGATCAACTGGATCACGTGTGAGCGCAGCCCCAATGTATCCGGATCAATGATTTGGAATTCTTCTTCGACACCGATCGTGAAGCGGTGAGCCATAGTGGCCCTCCCGGCTGCTGGGTCTCTTGTGGGGACTTCGGAGCCATATCATACTCCTACGCCTGCAAAAAACACATGGTATCGGCCTCAATCGAACCGGATGTAAGCTTCGCTAAATTGGAATTGAGGGCGCCGATGGATCGGTCAATTTGGCTCTCGACGCAAATCCACGTCTGCTGAGACACTTTTCACATGCAAATCACGCCGTTTCGGATTGAAGAGTACATGGGCAAGCATGAATTTTCCGCCCGGTACCTGCTGTCCAGTTCCGATGCCGAATCGGTGACCATCGAGGAGATTCTCTCGCTCGAGCCCGGCGCTCACGATGCCTTCCTGAAGCACTGGTGCGGGTATACCGAGTCGCCGGGGGCGCCGTGGCTTCGCGAAGTCCTGGCCACAATTTACAAGACGATTCATTCCGATCAACTGGTGGTTGTCTCCGCGGCCGAAGAAGCGATCTTCCTTTTCTACCACGCGCTGCTGACGCCCCAAGATCACGCCATCGTCGAGACGCCTTGCTACGAAAGCGCGCTTACGCTGCCGAAGAGCATCGGCGCATCGGTCAGCGAATGGCGCCGCAAGCCGGAAGACGGCTGGGCCCACGACCTTGCTGCGCTGGAGGCAATGATTCGCCCGAACACCCGGGCGCTGTATATCAATACCCCGCACAATCCGACGGGGTTGCTGATGCCAGCGGAGATCTTCCACCGCGTGCTGGAGCTTGCCGCGAATCACAACATTTACGTCTTTTCGGACGAGGTCTACCGCGAACTCGAGCACGATCCCGCGACGCGACTGCCGGCCGCTTGCGATCTATATGACCGGGCCATCAGTCTCGGCTCGGTGAGCAAAACCTACGGCTTGCCGGGACTTCGGTTGGCCTGGCTGGCGTCGCACGACAAGCAATTCCTGCAGAAGATTATTTCCCTGAAGCACTACACGACCATCTGCGCCAGCGCGCCGAGCGAATTCCTGACGGCGGTGGCTTTCCGGCACCGGCAGAAATTCATCGATAGGAATCTGAGGATTGTGTCGCACAACCTGAAACTGCTCGGAGAGTTTTTCGGCCGCCACAACAACCTTTTCGAGTGGACCGCGCCGAACGCCGCCACCATCGGGTTTGCTCGCTTTAAACCGCGACAAGATGTCCTTGAATGGTGCGAGAAACTGGTGCGCGATACGGGCGTCCTGCTGCTGCCGGGAACGGTTTATGATGAACCGCGGCACATCCGATTTGGTTACGGACGGAAAAATATGCCGGAGTCGCTGGAGCAGTTCGAGGCGTATCTGAAGTCGACTTCTTTTGCGCATTCCACGTGATACCAAAAATCGGCACCACAGGAAAATTGAACTGAAAAAAGGGCACCCGCGTGTACGGGCGCCCTTTTCATCGTTCCATCAGTTCGGTACGGCTTGCCGGCTAAGCGGCTCCCATCGAGCGCCTGGCCTGGAAGCATTCACGGCAAAATACCGGGCGGCCTTGCGTCGGCCGGAAAGGAACCGTAGTATCCTTCCCGCATTGCGAGCAGGTGGTCTTTGTTTCAGCGCGTGGAGCGGAACCCCCGCCGCCAGCGCCACCTTCCGCCCTCTTCGCTTTGCAACCCTTGCAGCGCTTGGGCTCGTTCTTGAATCCCTTATCGGCGAAAAACATCTGTTCGCCGGAGGTAAAAACAAACTCAGCGCCGCACTCCGAACACTTCAGGACCTTATCGTGGAATTCCATGACCCCGCTCCCCCTAGACCCATATCGGGCGGGGGGCCGGGCTCTTGCACGTCGGGCCGAATGAAGCGCTTGGACCTGTAGTCCGGGACAGCCGGGCGCGGATCCCTTGGGCCTGCGGGCATAGAATTAGAACAAACACCCAACTTGCTCTGCCTGATAGGGGCCTGATCCCGGAAGTGCGGCGCCGAGCCGCGTCACCAGCAGGAGGTTAGTCCTGTTCGCGACGCTGCTTTTTGCGCAGTCGCTTCCGCGAAAGCGCTTCTTTTGCCCGGCGCTTCTCGCCGGGTTTCATGTAGAAGCTGTGTTTCTTTATTTCCTTAATGATGTCTTCCTGCTGCACCTTGCGCTTGAAACGGCGCAGGGCATTCTCAAGAGACTCATTCTCCTGAATGACTACTTCTGCCAATGTACTTCACCCCAATTCCGGTTCGGATTGCCTTCAAGCAGTGCCGTCGCTGTTGTACCGCACTGCGCCTGAATACATTATCGCATGAGGTCGTTGGCTTCTTGTAGTCAATTCAACCTCACAAGTCAAGTAATCTTTCGATGGAACGCGGAAGGCTGGCGGATAGATAGCGCTGGAGTAACTAGTAATATTTGTATAACCGGACGCACGGCTGCCGCCCGCTTGCCACTGCTGGTACACTGGGGAGCCTCAAACTTCTGCTTCGGGAGCCGACCTCCATGCCCGATATGCGCGATGCGATTGGAGTACTTCTCGCCGGAGGTCAGGGCGAGCGATTGTGGCCGCTGACGCGAGACCGGGCCAAGCCCGCGGTTCCGTTTGGCGCGCTCTACCGCATTATTGACATCACCCTTTCCAACTGCGTGAATTCCGGGCTGCACCGCGTTTTTGTGCTGACGCAATACAAAGCCCTCAGCCTGACGCGGCACGTGCGCGCGGGCTGGTCGCCGCTGATGGGGCTGGGAGAATTCATCGAGGTGTTGCCGCCGCAGATGCGCGTGTCGCAGCAGTGGTACCAGGGCACGGCCGACGCGGTGTATCAGAATATCTATTCGATCGGGAGTGAGCGATCGAAGTACACGTTTATCCTGTCGGGCGACCATATTTACAAAATGGATTACGCCAAGATGCTGCAGCGGCACATCGATTCGGGCGCTGAGGTTTCGGTTGCGACGATTGAGGTTCCGGCGGCGGAGGCCGCGCGGCAGTTTGGCGTGATCGAGACTGACAAGGACTGGCGGATCGTGGGGTTCGAGGAGAAGCCGGCGGCGCCGAAGACCTCGCCACACAAGCCGACGCACTGCAACGCCTCGATGGGCGTCTACATTTTCAACACTCAATTGCTGATCCCGACGCTGATGGCGGATTCCGAGGATCCGAAGTCCGCGCACGATTTCGGCAAGGACATCATCCCTCGCATCATTTCCAAGCATCGCGTGTTTGCGTACAACTTCGTGGACGAAAATTCCAAGGAATCGCTGTACTGGCGGGATGTCGGCACGATCGACGCTTATTACGAAGCGAACATGGACCTGGTGAGCGTTTCGCCGGTGTTCAACCTGTACGACAAGGCGTGGCCGCTGCGCACCTGGCAGCACCAGTATCCGCCGGCGAAGTTTGTATTTGCCGACGCCGACCGCATGGGCATCGCGCTGGATTCGATTGTCGCGCACGGCTCGATCCTTTCGGGCGGGCGGGTGCAGAATTCGCTGCTGGGCTACGACGTGCGCGTGAACAGCTATTGCGAAATCACCGCGTCCCTTATTTACAATCACGTGAACATCGGACGGCATTCGCGGATTTGCCGGGCCATCATTGACCGCCATGTGAGCCTGCCGGAACGCACGGAGATCGGGTACGACCTGGAAGCGGACAAGCGACGATTCCACGTGACGCCTTCGGGCATTGTGGTTGTGGTGCGGCAAGAGTCGCTCATCGAGGAGCCCGAGTTGCAGTGAGGATTACGATATGGTTTGGTTTTTCAGAGATTTCTTGAATTTTGCCGCTTGTGTCGCTGTTGTGTATTTGTTTTATTCCAATTTCATTCCCTCAAAGCCAAAGACCTTCGAAGACTACATGGACGACTTTAAGCGGATGCGTCTTGGTCTTGGTTATATTTGCCTGGGAATCCTCGCCTTGCGCGGAATCGTTTGGGTCTTCGATCGCTTCTACCATACGTCCTAGTTTCCCCGCTCGAACGTTTCGCCGGTTGCCTCACCATCCGGCATTTCACATCCTTTGTTACAATGCTTGTTCACTTCCATCACTTAGGAGCCACCGTACTCATGTCCACAAAGATCGCCAAAGTCCGCGCACGGCAGGTTATTGATTCGCGCGGGAATCCCACCGTTGAAGCTGACGTTTACCTGGAGTCTGGCGCCTTTGGCCGCGCGGCTGTGCCGTCCGGCGCTTCCACGGGAGAGCATGAGGCGCTGGAACTGCGCGACGGCGACAAATCGAAATATCTGGGCAAGGGCGTGTTGAAAGCGGTCCACAACGCCAACACGGAAATTGCCAAGGCGGTGGCGGGTTCGGATGCCGCGGACCAGCGGGCCCTGGATCACAAGATGATTTCGCTGGACGGCACGCCCACGAAATCGCGGCTGGGCGCAAACGCGATTCTGGCGGTGTCCATGGCGGCGGCGCGGGCGGCGGCGGTGGCGCTGAAGCAGCCGCTCTACAAATATCTTTCGCGGTATTCGACGGATACTTCCGCGAACCTGCTGCCGGTCCCGATGATGAACATCCTGAACGGCGGCGCGCACGCGGACAGCTCGGTGGACTTTCAGGAGTTTATGGCCATGCCGGTGGGCGCTCCTTCCTTTAGCGAGGCGCTGCGCTGGGGCGTGGAGGTTTTTCATGCGCTCAAAGCCGCGCTGAAAAAGCACGGTTACTCCACTTCGGTGGGGGATGAAGGCGGGTTCGCGCCGAGCTGCAAGTCCAACGAAGAGGCGATCCAGATTGTGCTGGAGGCGATCAGCGCTGCGGGTTACAAGCCGGGCGAACAGGTGGCCATCGCGCTCGATCCGGCGGCCAGCGAGTTTTACGACAAAGCCAGTGGGAAATACGTCTTCAAAAAGTCGGACAAGTCCACTCATTCGTCGGCGGAAATGGCGGCGTACTGGACGAGCTGGGTGGAGAAATATCCCATCGTTTCGCTGGAGGACGGAATGGCGGAGGACGATTGGGCGGGCTGGAAGGCATTGACGCAGAGCGTGGGCAGCAAGACATCGAAGAAGAAAATTCAATTGGTAGGCGACGATCTGTTTGTGACGAATACCGAGCGGCTTTCGCGCGGGATCAATGAAGGCATCGCCAACGCGATTCTGATCAAGCTGAACCAGATCGGCAGCGTGACGGAGACGATCGACGCGATCGAACTGGCGCGCAAGGCGGGCTACAACTCGATCATTTCGCACCGCTCCGGCGAAACGGAAGACACGTTCATCGCGGACCTGGCGGTGGCCACGGCCGCGGGGCAGATCAAGACCGGCTCGGCCTCCCGCACCGATCGCATCGCCAAGTACAACCAGTTGCTGCGCATCGAGGAAGAGCTGGGAACGGCCGCCCGCTTCAACGGCAAAGCGCCGCTGCGCTGACGCAGCAAATCCAAACAAAAATAAATCGATCGCCCTCCGGCGCGTCCGAATTTTTGGATGAGCCATCATGTGCGGAGGCGACTGAAGGCCAGAAGAGCAGCTGCCTCGGTGAGAGGCGGTTCTTCAACGGGCTCTTCTTTGGGTTTGGAATCGAATCGGTAGGGAAAGTATTTGGATTTGATGCCGTTTTGGGCGAGGGATTCTTCCGCTTTCTTGCGCATATCGTCGGCGTATTGCTGGGCGTAAAAGGCACGGGCATCGTGGATGTCCTCGAAACCAGAACAGCCGCGACGCGGCATTTGCCAGGTCCAGGGAAGGGGATCGAACTTGGTTGTGCCGGCCATGGTTTCGTGTTCGCGCTGGAGAGAGCGGAGGGCGTGCATGAGGGAGATGGCGACGTAGGAGAGGACGGCGGCGCGGCGGGTGGAGATTTCGTCGCGAGAGAGAACGCCGAGGAGGCGAGAGAGGAAGACGGTAACATCGCCAACGGAGCGAAAATCCTGGAGATCGTGGACGAGAGCGGCGGCGGGGTCTTCCTTGGGCTTATGGAGAGGGCAGAAGGAAGATTCGGGAGAGGATGCCGAGGTGCGACAGCGGCGGCCGGAGGGCCAAATGTGGTTGCAGCGGGGGAGAGAGTTGGGAGTTTTAGCGTGTGATTGGCGTTTCATTTTGGTCCTCGTGTCGAAGAGATAGGGGAGTACCCCGGGTGTTTTTTGCAAAGAGTGCGGAAAGGGAAGAAAGGAAAGGAGATGAATGGTAAACGGAAAACGAAAGAGTGGGGAAGTGATTGAAAACAAGAGGGGGAGAAGAGCAAGGAAAAGTTAAAGAGAGAGAAGGCGGGAAGGTGGCGAGGAGAGGGGAATCGAGTTGGGTGGAGGCTGGACAGACACTACTCCCTACCTCCGGAAGGCGAGTATAGTATATATGATAAGGTACTGACAAGTATCTGATAGGACAAAAATTGGTTACAGTACCGCGGGTGCGTTCGAATGTCCGCCTTCGCTAAAGGTACGGCGGATGGCGGCTGTCCCATTCAGGAACCCAAGCGATTGGGTTTAGTGATATACTCATCATGCCGACGGTTCTGGTGTTTCAAGGGCTGGACGTTCGGATTTACACGAACGATCACCGCCCGGCGCATGTGCATGTTGTGGGACGCGGATGTGAAGCGAAGTTTCAGTTGCACTGCCCGGACGGGCCAGTGGAGGTTGTGGAGAATTTCGGATTCTCGCGGCGGGAGATCCGACAGATTCTGGAGGCTCTGCAGGCCGCGGTCGGATATCTCTGCCAGGAATGGAGACGGATTCATGGGATTTGAGGAGGAGTTCAAGAGAGCGAATGAACGGGCGCAGGAGCTGCAGGCAAACGTGCCGAGAGCGGTGACAGCGCGGTACGACCGGAGAACGGGACGCGTGGTGATTGGGCTGAGCTCCGGACTGGAAGTGGGATTTTTGCCGGAGAGGGCACAAGGGCTGGAAGAAGCGAGCGCGGCGGAATTGGAGCAGATTGAGATCACTCCTTCTGGATACGGGATTCATTTTCCGAAGCTGGATGCGGATTTGGATATCCCCGCATTGTTGCAGGGGTTTACCGGGAGCCGGAAGTGGATGGCGTCGGGATTGGGGAGAGTTGGGGGAGCGTCGCGGAGCCGGGCGAAAGTGGCGGCGGCGAGGAAGAATGGGAAGTTGGGTGGACGGCCGCGGATGAGAGGGAGGTGAAACGGGGTTTGATGGGGTTGGAGAGGGAAACTACTTGCCTGCCTCCAGCGATGTACTATGGTATTAAGAACTGGAAAGGTTAAAAAGCAACCCCAAGACCCAGGTACCAACTGCGGAACCTGGGCACCCAGCAAGGATGAATTCATGGACAGACCACATTGGGCCGACACTGTAATCGCTGTTTTTACCGTTCTCATTTTTCTGACCTACATTACTTCCGACTATTTTCTGTGGAAGCAGTCTCGATTGGCCGACCAAACTCTGCGAGAGGTTAGGTCTGGCGGAGCCGACACTCATGAATTGGCGGTCCAAGCCAAGAATCAGGCCGAAAGGACAAAGGAAGTTGCCGACCGCACCCTTGCTCAAGCTGATGCCACTAACGCGTTGGCCCGCGAAGCGAAACGGCAAGCTGATATTGCGCGTGATGCTCTCAATCTGGAAGGCCGACCATGGGTGGGAATTTCCGGTAACGATAGTTTCAGATTGCAATTGGTAAAAGGCGAACCGTTGAAAATCGTTTTGATTCCTAAAAACTTCGGTACCGCTCCAGCACTCAGAGAGCGTTCCGTAAACAAAATGGAGGAGTTCCCGTCTCTGCCTCCCGGTCGTGTCCCCAACTTCAACGCCTATACGAGGGCAGAGGCGGGACCTCCTATAGTTTTGTTCCCGGGTTCTGCAGCGCAAATTAACATAGACACTTCGAAATCCGGCGCTCAAGGGAATATGGTCTTCGCGCACCTCACCGACGAAGAGATACGCCAGATCAGGACGGGAGCCATTCGCATCTACCTTTATGGTTCCATTTGGTATGAAGATACATTCAGCAAGAAACACAGGACGGACTATTGCTTCATGTACCATCCCGAAACCTCTAACGAAGATACTGCTAGTTTTACAGCCTGCTCCGAACATAACTCCGCAGACTAAAATCCCTGTCACGACGCGCCACGTCCATAAGCCCTTTCATTCCCCTACATCCGCAAAACAGGGGGTACCCCCCCCAGAAATGTCGGCGCACCGACATTTTTGATTTTGTGCCATATATTTCGCATTTTTTCGTGGGCGGTGCGAGTTGCGGATAAGCTGGCCCCGTAAATTCGTTCGGGGCGCAAAAGACACGCTTGAGAGCCGGGGCAACATTGAAGATTTCGGAGAGAAGAGCGGCCCGCCTGGGAAGGCGGGCCCTACGAAGGCAAGCGGAGAGGGCTGGCCGGCTCGTAGCTAACGCTACAGGGAAGCAGGAAGAAGGCCGCATAAAGCCGCCCCTACCGGGAACGAAGAGATCGCGAGTGACGTGTTAGGGCTTGGGGGTGTCGGCGGCGGCGGTGATGTGGCTGGAGGTGCGGTAGGAGTTGACGATTTTTTCGAAGGCTGGCTGCATGTCGTGGAAGAGAGGCTCGATGCACCAGACGGTGATTTTGGTGTAGGTGTTTCCCGATTGGATGATGGCAGAGAGAAATTCCACGGGGAGGTTGTTGCTCTTTTGGAGCGCGCCACGATAGTAAACCAGAAGCGCGGGTTTGCCGTCGATGGTGACGTTCGAGTGGGCGAGTTCCTCGAAATTCGAGAGGGTTCTGCGAGCGCTCAGCATGGTCACCTCCCGGTAACTGTCCATCGAACCCGGGTATTCCTCCTGGATCACCATCGCGAAACGCATTCTGTCCTTGGAGCTGAGCCCCGCGAAAGTGCTGGGGGAATTGCGAAGATTCGGGTCAATGGTCCACTCCGGCGGCAGGGTGAGCGAGAATTTGCCGGTACGGTTCAGGTATTGCGTGCCGGTGAGTGTTTCGTCCATCTTCGGGAGAGGTTGCTTGGCGGCGGCCACGTCGGCAGCCTTGCCGGAACTGTTTTCGGCGAAGGTGATGGTGACAATGTCGCCGCGATTCAATTGGACCTTGCCGTAGGAGGTATCCACTTCGATTTTTTCGGAAGTGATGCCGGTCATGTGGCCGACGATTTTGGTTCCGTCTTTTAAGACGATTTCTTCCGCCGGCGCGGGAAGAGCCGCGGTCAGAAAGAGCAGGGAGATCGTGAGTTGCCGTAACATGGAGCCCTCCTGGGCGGCGTAACGCCGCGTCCCGTCCAGAGAATTTTTGGGCGCGCTGACTTGGCGCACGCCGATGCTTGAGGGCCAATTTCGGGTATTCAAGCGTTGGCGTCGATAGGCGGATGGTACCAAGGGTCCAGAGGCTCAGTAGCGGATTGGGCACCAAAATGGCGAGCTTGCGACTCCGGCTTGAGTCGGCGCGCCGACATTTTGGATTTTTCGCCGTATCTTTTGCATTTTTTGTGGGTGGTGCGGCGTGCGGAAGAGTTGGCAAAAGAGCCAGCGCTGCATGGCGGAAGGGAGGAATAAATTAAATCCGGAGGAAGGTGAAGAGAGGCCCGCCTCGGAAGGCGGCCGCTACATAGACAAGGCCAGTGCGGGGAGAGGCGCTGACAAGGAAGTCAGCGCTACATGGAGAATGCAGAGAGAAATCAGGCGACGGAGATTGGGGAGTGTTTTTGGCGGCGGGCGTGGGCTACTACGAGGCGGATGTCTTCGTAGGTGATTTGTTCGGGGACGGCTTCCTTGATGGGTTTGAGCAGATCCAGGCCGAGGCGGGCACCGGCTTCGAGAATGTGTTGCTGGTGGATGGGATGGACCCAATCGGGGCGGAAGGCCAACTCGCCTTTCTCAACAAGGTCGGCAATCAGGGAGACGACGGTGGAGACTTTTCTGCCGCGAAGCTGGGCGATTTCTTCGAAGGTGCGACCTTGATTCAGGAGTTCGAGCGTTTCCTGCGATGGGCTTGTGGGCTTGGCATGCCATTCTTTGGTGGCGCGTTCGCCATTGGAAAAACGGCAGAGGGCGTCGAGGATTTCTTCGCCATAGAGTTCGCATTTTTTTTCGCCCATGCCGGTGATTTGGCGGAGTTCGGCGATGGTGTGGGGTTGGGCCTGGCAGATGGCGTCGAGAGTGGTGTCGTGGAGAACGATGAAAGCGGCGATCATTTTCTGGCGGGCGGCGTTTCTGCGCCATTCGCGGAGAAATTCGCGGAGTTCTTCGTTCACGCGAACGGTGGGATTCAACTCGTATTGCGACGATTCGAGGATGCGGTTGGGATTTTGGGTTGGCTGATATGTTCCGGGTGAGTTTTGGTTGATGCCGGCGAGCCACTTCGGAGTGCCGGCGCAAACGTCACAGACTTCGCAGCGATCCCACTTCGTCACTTCGCCGAAGTGATTGCAGATTTCTTTTTGCCGGCATTTCCGAGCGCCGACGAAATCCTGGATTTGGTGGTAGCGATCCCAGGCGCGGTCTTTTTCCTGAGAGCCGGAGATCTGGTTGATAAAGAAAGCCCGCAAGCTGTTGTCTTTCTTCTCCCAGAAGATGTAGCAGTCCGCAGGCAGGCCATCGCGTCCGGCGCGTCCGGTTTCCTGGTAGAGCTGTTCGATGCTTTCGGGCAAGCCGAGGCGGACCACGGCGCGGACATTGGGTTTGTTGATGCCAAGGCCGAAAGCGATGGTACCGACGAGCACGCGAGCTTCTTCGCTCATCCACTTTTCCTGGTTCTCGCGGCGGGCGGAGGCGTCCATCTGGCCGTGATAGCCGACGGCGGCGATGCCGTTTTCTTCGAGCAGATCGATGACTTCGCCGACGCGGGCGACGGTTGGCGTGTACACGATGACGTTGCCGTCTTGCACTTTCTTTACGGCTTCGACGACGCAGGCGTCCTGCATGTTTCCTTTGCACTCGCGGACGAAATAGCGGAGGTTTTCGCGGCGGAAGCTGGACACGGATTTGAGGGGATTGCGGAGGTGGAGCTGGTCGACGATGTCGTGACGGACCTGCTGGGTGGCGCTGGCGGTGAAGGCGGCGATGGGATGATCGGGGAAGAGCGTGCGGAGCTTGCCGAGTTGGCGGTATTCGGGACGGAAGTCGTGGCCCCATTGGGAGATGCAATGGGCTTCGTCGATGGCGAAGAAGGAGAGCGGGACTTGGCGGAGCCAGTCGGCGGTGCCCTCCATGACGGCGCGTTCGGGGGAGACGTACATGAGACGGTATTCGCCAGCGAGGGCTTTTTGCTTGAGCTCGCGGCGGTCGGATTCAAGGACGGCGCTGTTGAGGAAGACGGCGGGGATGCCCATCTGGCGGAGCTGGGCGACCTGGTCCTGCATAAGGGCGATGAGCGGGGAGATGACGACGGCGGTGCGGCCTTCCTGGAGGACGGCGGGGAGCTGGTAGCAGAGGGATTTGCCGCCGCCGGTGGGCATGACGACGCAGACGTCGCGGCCGGAGGCGAGGGCGCGGACGATCTCTTCCTGGCGCGGGCGGAAGGCGTCGTAGCCCCAGTAGCGCTTGAGGGCGTCGAAGAAGCGAGAATCCTGAATGGGTGGGCGAGGCAGGGTTGAGGTGGCGGACATCGGGAACTCCGGTAGATTCGCTGTCCCGAGGGGAGGGACGCGGGATCGAGAAGGAAGTTTCGCTTTAGTTTCGCTGAATGTCAAGAAGAGTTTTGTTAATTTGCATTGTAGTTATCCACAGGGGAGGAAAGGTTGTGGAAATGATCGGCCTGGGAATGGGGGGAAGGGGAACAGAAAAGAGAAAATGGAAAGAGAAGAGGAAGGCTAACGCAGAGGCGCGGAGTTCGCGGAGAAGCGCAGAAAAGAGGGCCGAGCGAGCTTGGCCCCTACAAAAAGTGAGAGCGGGTAGCTGCGATCAGGGTTTGGCGGGGGGCTTGACGCCTGGTTTGGTCATTAGTTTTTCGGCTTCGGCGATGGCTTGGGCGGCGGGGATTTCGGCGCCGGACTTGTTGACATAGTGGATGTCGAAGGGGCCGTCGAGGAGAAAGACTGCGGCGCAGGGCTTGGAGCCGGCGCACTTGGCCTGGTGGACGTGCTTGGGCGGGATGTAGCCGAAGTCGCCATTGGCGAGGATGATGGGCTTTTCGCCCTGCATGGAAACTTCCAGTAGACCGCTGAGGGGAATGGCGCTTTCGGGGTTGGTGTGCCAGTGCCAGGGGACGATGCAGCCCGGGGTGAATTTGAGTAGCACGACGGAGGAAGTCTTGAAGGGATCGCCGCGCATAACGGCCAAGGTTGCACAATCGGGGAATCCGGGAACGGCGGCAAATTTTTGAGTGGAAGATTTGCTGACGATGGGTTGATCAGACGTTTCTTGGGCGGATGAGGGAAGAACGGCGAGAAAGAGCGCTGCGAGAGGCAGTGTTTTCATTGAGGTCTCCGATTGATTCGGCAGTACGTTAGACGTTTTGGTGGAAGGGTGTCAATGGAGGGGGCGGGCGGAAAGAGGAGAAATCAGAAAGCGAGGATTCGCGAGTGAGAGGGGTGGCTGGTAATCTGGGGTGAGTGTTTGCTCGGCGAATGCGATCTGGGTTCGTTCGGGGTTGGTGCCGGGGAATATCTGTCGCACCTCCGGTGCTATTTGTTCTTGCATTTTTTAACCCAGCGCTCACGCGCTGGGCTAACTTTTGCCGGGCCTCCGGCGCTTCGTCCTGGAGCGAATTTAGGATTGATGGAGAAAGGAATTCGTGGCACCGATTATTAGCGCGCAGAGGTTGGGGAAGCGGTTTGGGGCTACTCCCCTGTTCCGGGAGATTTCGTTTACGGTTTCGGAGGGAGACCGGATCGGGATTGTGGGGCCGAACGGGTCGGGGAAATCGACACTGCTGGCGATGCTGGATGGGCGGGTGTTGCCGGACAGCGGGGATGTGGCGGTGCGGAAGGGGCGGCGGGTCAGCGGGGTTGAACAGATGTCGGAGTATGCGGTGGGGGATACGGTGCGGTCGGTGGTGGATGCGGCGCTGGACCGGGCGAAGGTGGCGGAAGCGGACCGCGCGGGGCGGAAGGCGGAAATTTTGGGCCGCGCGGGATTTGGGGATCTGGATGCGCGGGCGGATTCGCTTTCAGGTGGATGGCGGAAGCGACTGGGAATTGTGGAGGCGCTGGTGCAGCGGCCGGATGTGCTGCTGCTGGACGAGCCGACGAACCATCTGGACCTGGCGGGAATTGAGTGGCTGGAGGGCGTGCTGCAAAATGCAGCATTCGCGTGCGTGGTGGTGAGCCACGACCGATATTTTCTGGAGAACGTGGCGACGGCGATTGTGGAGATTAATCCCGTGTATGAGAACGGGACGTTTCGGGTGGAGGGGAACTACAGCACATTCCTGGAGGGGAAAGAGGCGTACCTGCACGCGCAGAGGAACAGGCAGGAGGCGCTGGAGAATCGGGTGCACACAGAGATTGACTGGCTGCGGCGGGGGCCGAAGGCGCGGACGACGAAATCGAAGGCGCGGATTGATACCGCGCACAAGCTGATTGGTGATTTGGCGGAGTTGAACGCGCGGACGCGAACGACGAGAGCGAAGATTGATTTTACGGCGAGCGAGCGGAAGACGAAGCAGCTGGTGACGCTGGACGCGGTGACGCACGGGTTGGGCGGGCGGACGCTTTTTCGCGATATTCATTTTGTGATTACGTCGGGGATGCGGGTTGGCCTGGTGGGGCCGAATGGAAGCGGGAAGACGACACTGCTGCGGTTGTTGAATGGCGAGAACAAGCCGGAGCAGGGAAGCATCAAGACGGCGGAAAATTTGAAGATTGTTTATTTCGATCAGAACCGGGAGCTGGATCCGGACGTGACGCTGCGGCGGGCACTTGCGCCGGACAGCGATGCGGTGATTTATCAGGGGCAAGTGATTCACGTGGCGTCTTGGGCGGCCCGGTTTTTGTTTTCAGGCGAGGCGCTGAACCAGAAGGTGGGGCGGCTTTCGGGAGGAGAGCGGGCACGGGTGCTGATCGCGCAGTTGATGCTGCAGCCAGCGGATGTGCTGCTTCTGGACGAGCCGACGAACGATCTGGATATTCCGACGCTGGAGATTCTGGAGGAGAGTTTGTTGGAGTATCGCGGGGCGCTGGTCCTGGTGACGCATGACCGGTACATGCTGGATCGGGTGTCGACGGTGGTGTTGGGGTTGGATGGATTGGGGAATGCCGAGCGATTTGCGGATTATGCGCAGTGGGAGATCTGGCAGAGGGGGCAGTTGGCCGTGGTGAAGAGTGAAGAGCGCGGTGCGGAGAAGAGCAGGGCTTCCGGCGCTGGGGCTGGTGCAAAAAAGAAATTGAATTACAAGGAAACGCGCGAGCTGGAGACGATGGAGGAACGGATAGCGGAAGCGGAGAAGGAGTTGCAGGGGAAGCACGAGATGCTGCTGGATCCGCAGGTGATGAGCGACGCGGTGAGGTTGCGGGAGTTGTCGCTGGAGCTGGAAGCGGCGCAGGAGAGGATTGACGAGATGTATGTGAGATGGGGAGAGTTGGAGAAGAGAAGTAAAGAGATAATGAAGTGAGGAATCGAAGCGAAGAAGAATGATAACGCAGAGGCGCGGAGTACGCGGAGAGTCGCAGAGAAGAAAAGGGAAAATGGGCCTGGGGAGATAGCGGCTCGAAGACTCGCCGGGGGCACGATTTATCGTGCCCCTACAAGAGTTGGGCGTTAGTTGTTCTTCGTGGCATGCGGTGACATAATTTCAGGCTTACGGTGCGGAGACGACCTGGGGATTTCGGCTGAATTCATGCGGCCGGAGACGGCGCACTGTTCTAGGGGGATTTATGGCGATGCGCGATAGCTGGGTGGAGAAGAGGGAAGCGGCGCAGGCGAGCTTGAATGGCGGCCGGAATATGTCGCAGATGCATCTGGCGCGGCTCGGTGTGATTACGGAAGAGATGGAATACGTCGCTAAGCGCGAGAAGCTGGACCCCGAAGTGGTGCGCAGCGAAGTGGCACGGGGGCGCGCAATTATTCCCGCGAACATCCATCACCGCAATCTGGAGCCGATGGGGATCGGGATTGCGTTCAATTGCAAGATCAATGCGAACATCGGGAACTCCGCGACGACTTCGGAGATTCACGAAGAGCTGAAGAAGCTTCATCACGCCGTGCATTACGGCGCGGACACGGTGATGGACCTTTCGACCGGTGGAAATATTCCGGAGATCCGGCAGGCGATTATCAATAATTCGCCGGTGCCGATCGGGACCGTGCCGGTGTATGAGGCGATTTCGCGAGTGCGGCGGCCGGAAGATATCAGCATTGACTTGATGCTGGAAGTGATCGAGGAGCAGGCGGAGCAGGGCGTGGATTACATGACGATCCACGCGGGCGTGCTGCGAGAGCATGTGCCGCTGGTGCGGAAGCGGATTACGGGGATTGTGTCGCGCGGCGGTTCGCTGATGGCGCATTGGATGGAGCACCACAAGAAGCAAAATTTCCTGTACGAGAACATCGAGAAGATCTGCAAGATTTTCAAGAAGCATGACGTGAGCTTTTCGTTTGGCGACGGCTTGCGGCCGGGATGCATCGCGGACGCCAGCGACGAAGCCCAGTTCGCGGAGTTGAAGGTGCTGGGCGAATTGACGAAGAAGGCCTGGGAGCACGACGTGCAGGTGATGATCGAAGGGCCGGGGCACGTGCCGCTGGACAAGATCAAGGAGCAGGTGGATAAGGAGATGGAATGGTGCCATGAGGCGCCGTTCTATACGCTGGGGCCGCTGGTGACGGACATTGCGCCGGGGTACGACCACATTACGAGCGCGATTGGCGCGGCGATGATCGGGTGGCATGGGGCGTCGATGCTGTGCTACGTGACGCCCAAAGAGCACCTGGGTCTGCCGAACCCAGAGGATGTGAAGCAGGGCGTGATTGCGTACAAGATTGCGGCGCATGCGGCGGACGTGGCGCGGCACCGGCCGGGAGCGCGGGACCGCGACGATGCGCTGAGCTATGCGCGGTTTTTGTTTGACTGGAACAAGCAGTTTGAGTTGTCGCTGGATCCGGCGACGGCGAAGGCCATGCACGACGAAAATTTGCCCGATGATTTTTACAAAGAGGCGAAGTTTTGCTCGATGTGCGGGCCGAAGTTCTGTTCGATGAACATTACGCAATTGGCGGAAGCGGAAAGCGGGAAAGACCAGGCGGAGCGGAAGCAGAAGTTCGCGGAGTTGCTGGTGAAGGTGCAGGGCGCGGGCGCCTGAACGAGGTTCGCCCCTATTCTTAATTCTTCCCTGTAGCGCTGGTCTTTTAAGCCAGCTCTTGTTCTTGATATAACTATATAACTATGTGATATACATTGCGATGGAAATGCTGCGCAATGGACGAGGCTCCCCAACACAAGGATATCCGGCTCTGCCCCGAAAACTATCTCGGGTGCCGCTGGTATTTCGTAACCGTCTGCGCCCATGACCGGGTGAGCTATTTCCACGGGAAGGCGCTCTGCGGTTGGGTGTTGCGAGTGCTGAAGGAAGAGAGCGCGAGGCATTCGTTCTTTGTCAGAGCTTTCTGCCTGATGCCAGACCATCTGCATCTCCTGTTACAGGGGAGTTCCCTTAATGCCGATCTTTTGAAATTCATGAATGGATTCAAGCAGAGGACATCTTACGGTTTCTGGGCGCGAAACCAGAAGACACTATGGCAAGTGTCATTCTACGATCACATTCTGAGGGATAAGGACGCACCCTCGGACGTGGCGTGGTACATCTGGTTGAATCCGGTGCGGGCTGGATTGGTGGAGAAGGCGGAGGAGTACCCGTATTCGGGGCCGTTTGCGAGAGATTGGGATGCGGGGGAGGCTCCGGAAAAAGCGTGGGCGCCACCGAGAGGTGGGAAGTAGCGTGGCGGTGGGAAAGAAAGAGCTGGCTTAAAAGACCAGCGCTACAGGGAAGAATGAAGAGAGAAATGCCGACGCCAGATGACAGGGATGTGTTGCGGGAGGAGTTTAACCGGTGGGCGGAGGCTGGGCGAGGGGAGGGGATGGAGCAGGATCATTTGCCGATTACGTTGCCGGTGGTGGAGAAGATGCGGCTGGCGGCTGCGGACAATGTGCTGGACGTGGGGTGCGGGTCGGGATGGCTGGCGCGGCGTTTGGCGAAGAGGGTGCCGGAAGGCCGCGTGGTGGGGATGGATGTTTCGGATGAGATGATCCGCGTGGCTCGGCGGACGAGCGTCGATTTCGAGAATATTCTTTATGCTACCGGGGAAGTGGGCGAAATTCCCTGGGACGCGAATTTTTTCAATCATGTGATTTCGGTGGAGTCGGCGTATTACTGGCCGGAGCCTGCGGCGGGGATTCGGGAGATTTTTCGCGTGCTGCGGCCGGGCGGGGCTGCTTGGATTCTAATCAATTATTACCGGGACAATCCGCATTGCCATCAGTGGGGGCCGTTGCTGGCTGTGCCAACACATTTGTTGGCGGCGGAAGAATGGGCGGAGCTTTTTCGCGCGGCTGGATTCGTTGACATCTTGCATGAACGAGTTGTTGATCCGTCTCCATCGCCGGAGGTTTACACCGGGCTGTGGTTCCGGGATGCGGTGCAGTTGCGGGCATTTAAGGCGGAAGGCGCGCTGTTGATTTGCGGGGTGAAGGGTTGATCTGAGATCAGTCAGAGTGTGCAGGCGATTATCTGTCGCACCTACGGCGCTTTAAATTTCGGGGAATTGTTCCCAGCGCTCACGCGCTGGGCTAACTTCTGCCGTGCCTCCAGCACTTGAGGGGACGGCGGCCCCGACCGGGTCGGGGCCGCTACAGAGGCTGGAATCAGTAAGGTTACGAATAGATTTGAAGGATCCTGCCGAACGGAATAGATTCTTACCGGACGTTGCTACCTACAAAGCTGGTTTCGATGGAAATTGGCGGCGAGTTTGCCGTAAATCCAAGCGAGAGGGTGTGCCGATGGGATTTCTGAGCGAAAGCGTGGCGGTGATTACGGGGGCGGGATCGGGGATGGGGCGGTGCCTGGCACAACAGTTGGCTAGGATGGGCGCGTCGGTGGCGATTTCGGATATGGATGAGAAGGGGCTGGCGGAGACGGCGGCGCTGCTGGGTTCGGCGAAGGGGAAAGTGACGCAGCATATCGTGAATGTTGCTGACGGAGCGCGGGTGAAGGCGTTTGCGGAGGAGGTGGAGAGGCAGCACGGGCGGGCCACGGTGCTGTTTAACAATGCGGGCGTGGCAGTGCTGGGAAAATTCGAGGAATTGTCGCTGGAAGACATTCGCTGGCTGACGGAAATAAATTTCTGGGGAGTGATTCACGGAGTGTTTTATTTTTTGCCGCTGCTGAAGAAGGAGCGACGGGCGCACATTGTGAATACGTCCAGCGTGTTCGGGCTGGTGGGAGTGGTGGGGCAGACGGCTTACTGCGCGAGCAAATTTGCGGTGAGAGGGTTCACGGAATCACTGCGGCACGAACTGGAAGGGACGAATATTTTCGTAACCAGCGTGCATCCCGGGGGCATCAAGACGGCGATTGCGAAGCGAGCGAGGCTGGGGGCGCGGGCGAAAGCGAGTTTGTATCCGGACAGCGTTTCACGGTTTGACAGGGTGGCGATTACGACGGCAGAGGATGCGGCGGCGCGGATATTGAAGGGCGTGGAAAAATACGAGCCACGGATTTTGATCGGGCGGGATTGCAGGCAGGCGGAGATTTTGCAGCGTTTGCGGCCGGTGGGGTATTGGAAGATGATCGCGAAGAAGATACAGGATCCGGACGTGAAGCGGTAGGGCGGGGAGCCGGGTGAAATTCAATTGGCGGCGTGGAAGAGTGGAAAGGCCGGTTGGCGCGGATCAATCTAGTTGAGGTCAACGGGTCCGCGCAAAGAAATCTGTCGCACCTGCGGCGCTTGCAGAGTTTTCGGATGGGATACCCAGCGCTCACGCGCTGGGCTAACTTCTTTCGCGCCTCTGGCGCTTGGTGAGAGGAAGAACCGTGATCTGTCGGAGGCTCCGAGAAGGCATAGTCTCCGCAAATGTGAAGTGCGATGGTTGGATTGGGCGAAAAGTTGAGAATATTTCCTTGTAGGGTCCATAAGAAAAACTGAGAGAACGGGCGGCACGGGCAAAGTTATAATTATGGCTTGTGGTTTAGGGAAAGGGGCCGTAGATGCCTATTGTTGCGCCTGTTGCTGAATGGAGCAGTCTGTTTGGACGAATGAAAGTGGAAGCGCCGGAGGCGTTTGATTCCGAGGGGCGCGTTCTGAATTTGATGGAAGGGGAATGGAAGGACCCAGGTTTCGGGAAGCACTACGAATCGCCGATCGACGGGCGGAGCCTGGGCCGGATCCCGATGATTGAGCTGGAGACCGCGCGAATGGCGGTGAAGTTCGCGAAGTCCGAGGCTGCCGGATGGGCGAAGACGGATTTGGACGAGCGGCGGAGGCGGGTGAACGAATGCCTGGCAGGATTGCAGAAGCAGAAGGAATTGATTGCGCTGCTCCTGATGTGGGAGATCGGGAAGCCCTACGCGCAGGCGTTGACGGATATTGAACGGTGCATCAGCGGCGTGGAATGGTACGTCGGAAACATTGAGAGCATGCTGGGGAAGCGTACGCCGCTGGGACTGATTTCGAATATCGCGTCGTGGAATTATCCGATGTCGGTGCTGATGCACGCGGTGCTGGTGCAGGCGCTGGCGGGGAACGCGACGATTTCGAAGACACCGACGGACGGCGGGCTGTACGCGCTGACGGTGGCGCACGCAGTGGCACGGAAGTGCGGGCTGCCGGTGTCGCTGGTGAGCGGGTCGGGCGGGCAGTTGAGCGAAGCGCTGGTGCGGAATGAGTTTGTGGATTGCCTGGCGTTCGTGGGCGGGAAGACGAACGGCGGGGTGATCGCGTCGTCGCTATATGACGAAAACAAGCGATACATGCTGGAGATGGAGGGAGTGAACACGTATGGCGTGTGGCAGTTTTCGGATTGGACCGGGCTGGGGCAACAGTTGAAGAAGGGATTCGATTACGGGAAGCAGCGGTGCACGGCGTATGTGCGCTACGTGGTGCAGCGGGAACTGTTTCCGCAATTTTTAGAGATGTATCTGCCGCTGCTCCGCGGGTTGCGTTACGGGAATCCGGTGATGGTCGAAAGCGAAACGGACCCGCTGCCGAAGCTGGATTTCGGGCCGCTGATCAACAGCAAGAAGGTGGAAGAGTTGCGGGTGTTATACGTGGAGGCGCTGGGAAAGGGCGCGATCAGTTTGTTTGAGGGCGGCGTGCAGGAGAGTATGATTTTTCCGAACCAGGATACGTCGGCATACGTGGGGCCGGCGGCGCTGCTGAATATTCCCAAGAATTGCCGACTCTATCACAGCGAACCGTTTGGGCCGCTGGATACGATTGTGGTGGTGGACCATATTGAGGAGCTGATTTCGGAGATGAATGTGTCGAACGGGGCGCTGGTGTCTTCGATTGCGTGTGATGACGGAAAGATTGCGCGGCGGGTGGCGGAGGAGTTGCGGGCGTTCAAGGTGGGGATTAATACGATCAAGTCGCGCGGGGACCGGGAAGAGGTGTTCGGCGGCGTGGGGCAATCGTGGAAGGGATGTTTTGTGGGTGGGCGGTACCTGGTGCTGGCGGTGACGGCGGGAGAGCCGGGGGAGAAGTTGTATGGGAATTTCCCGGACCATTCGCGGATGCCGGAGGAGTTGACGGTGAGGGCAGTGAGCGTTTCGGCCGCGCAAAAATAGGGCAGACGAGGATTGCGAGAGATTTTTGACGGGGGCGGAGGCGGGGAATATACTGCGCGGGAAGAGAGGTAACCGATCTGAAGATCGGCCAGATGGTGGTTGGACTTGGGTGGAGTGGAGGACGCCCTAAAAGCGGGAGCAGAGCTCCCGCACTCCAAAAAGAGCGACGCCTCGGACCCTTCGGCTACGCTCTCAGGGCAGGAGGCGGCCGCTACAAATGCAAGAGTGGCCGATCTGAAGTTCGGCCACTACACGAAGAGAAGAAGGCGGCATAAAGCCGCCCCTACATGGGGAAGAGCGGGGAGCGCTGGTGGGAGTGATTGATCAGAGGTTTGAGAAGAATGTGCTGATCAGCTCGGTGGACTATGTGTTCAACTGGGCGCGGAAAAGTTCGCTGTGGCCGCTGACGTTTGGGTTGGCTTGCTGCGCGATTGAGATGATTGCTTCGACGACGGCGCGGTTTGATATGGCGCGGTTTGGAGCGGAGGTGTTCCGGCCATCACCGCGGCAGGCGGATTTGATGATCGTGTCGGGGACAGTGACGCTGAAGATGGCGCAGGTGATTCAGCGAATCTGGCAGCAGATGTCGGACCCGAAGTGGTGCATTTCGATGGGGGCTTGCTCGAGCGTGGGCGGGCCGTTCAATACGTACTCGGTATTGCAGGGCGTGGATCGCGTGGTTCCGGTGGATGTGTATGTGGTGGGATGCCCACCGCGGCCGGAGGCGCTGTTTTACGCGCTTTTGAAATTGCAGGACAAGATTGACAATATGACTCTGGCGAAGAGGCCGACGGAAGTGCGGTTGCGGCCGGAGATGGCGGAAGAGTTCAAGAAGAGCGTGATGATTGCGCAGGTGGCGGAACCGCGATGACTGAAAATAGAAATTGGAAAAGAGGAAATGGAAAATGGGGGATCCCTTCGCGGGGGAAAATTGCTGGGATTTGCGGTCGGCGTTGGCGCGCGGGCTTGATCTAACACAGAGGGCACAGAGATAAGAACGCAGAGGGCACGGAGAGGAGCACAGGCAGGAGTGCCTGTGCCACCAGAGAGGTACGGAGACAATGGCGTTTGTTAGAACGGTGAAGGTGGGGGAAGTTCCGGCGGGGACGATTCGGGAGTTGCAGGTGGAGGGGAAGGCGGTGGCGGTGGCCAACGTCGGCGGGAAGATTTATGCGATCAACAATACTTGTTTGCATCGCGGAGGGCCGCTGGGACAGGGCCCGCTGGAGGGCAAAGTGGTGACTTGCCCGTGGCACGGGTGGCAATATGATGTTACGAATGGGAAGGTTGTCCAGAACCCCGCGGCGGCGGTGGATTGTTACCATGCCGAGGTGCGAGGCGAGGACATATTTATTGATTTAGGATGAGGTTAGCGGCAGGCCCTGAAAGCCGGCATCGAGCCTGTAATCGGAACAAAATCAGATGCTTGGCGTGAATTCTGAGGCGGTTGCCCGTGTTTTTTCGGGTTTTGCACACCGAGATAAGCCTATCCCGCACATTTTGTTTGGTTTTCCTTGTTCGACCGTGTATATTTTCCCCGGCTTTGGGTGAAGATGGCGACTGCGACTCCTCAGACACGACATTATTGGATATTCAGCACCGACCCGCACCACTACCACTGGGACACACTTTTCGTTAAGGGCAAAGAAATGTGGCACGGGGCGGGTTCGAAACCCGACGCTATCCGTGCGCTCAAGCAGGTGAAGCGCGGGGATCGCGTGCTGTGCTACCACTCCGCGCCGGAGCGTTCGCTCTATTCCATCGCTGAAGTAACGCGGGACCCGTATCCCGACCCGCACGATCACAAAGGGAAGAATCTGGTGGCGGACCTGCGGGCATTTGAGAAGCTGCCGCGGCCGGTGACCCTGGCGGAGATGCGGGGGAACTCCGCGCTGAGGAAAGCGAAGCTGCTGAAAAACGTGCGGCTGATAATTTCGCCGATCACGGAGGCAGAGTATCTGGAGCTTCTGAAGATGGCTGGGATTGTGGCTACGCCAGGCGTGCCGCTGCCGTGAAAAATCTTAGTGGAATTAATGATTCCGATTTAGCAAGTGGCGGATAAATTTCGAGAAAGCTCTCTTCAGGGGCTAAAGCCCATTCGATTGCTTCCTGCTACGCCGGGGCTGAAGCCCCGGCCTCCTAAGGAAGGCCCAAGAGCACAGCCAGGAATGGCTGTGCCACCAGGGCAGGAACGGCTATCTGAAGGAGGCTGCTACACGAGCTTAAATTGAAGGCCGCGCGTCCAAAGACTAGGGTTGTGCTCAAGGAAAAGCCAATGAAAATCAGATGGGACAGGCGGGTTGCACTGCAGGTGCTTCTGGCGGCGGCGGTGTGTGTTAGCGGTGCGAGCGCACAAGAATACCCCGTGGCGACGAAGACGCTGAAGAACGGGATGAAGATCCTGGTGCAGACAGACCACAGCATTCCGAATGTGGCGCTGTACACGTTTTACAGGGTGGGATCGAGGAACGAGAGGCCGGGGACGACCGGACTGTCGCATTTTTTCGAGCATATGATGTTCAACGGCGCGAAGAAATATGGGCCGGGAGAGCTCGACAAGACGATGGAGAATAATGGGGGATCGAATAACGCATACACTACGCGGAACGTGACAGTGTATCAGGACTGGTTTCCGCGCTCGGCGCTGGAGCTGATTTTCGATATCGAATCGGACCGAATCCGCGATTTGAGTTTCGACCCGAAGAAAATCGAAAGCGAACGGGGCGTGGTGGCCAGCGAGCGGCGGAGCAGCGTGGACGGACAGAACGAGGGAGTGCTGGACGAGCAGCTTTGGGCGACCGCGTTTATCGCGCATCCCTACCAGTGGCCTGTGGTGGGGTGGATGAGCGATATCGAGCACTGGACGATGGAGGATTTGAAGCACCACTTTGAGATGGGCTATTCACCGAGCAACGCCACGATGGTGGTGGCCGGGGATGTGACGCCGGAAGAGGTGTTCGCTCTGGCGGAGAAATACCTGGAGCCGATTCCGTCGCACGCACCGCCGCCGCCGGTGACAACGATCGAGCCGGAGCAATTGGGGGAGAGGCGGCTGGTGGTGCGGAAGCCCGCGGAATTGCCACTGCTGATGATTGCGTACCATGTGCCGCAGACAAACAATCCGGATTTTTACGCGCTGAACGTGATGAGGTCGATTCTGTTCCAGGGAGAGAGTTCGCGGATGTACCAACGTCTGGTGGACAAGGACCAGATTGCACTGGATGTGGAATCGGAATCGGATAATGCATTTGACCCGACGCTGCTGTTGCTTCTGGCTCAGCCAAAGGAAGGCGTGGACCCGGCGGCGTGCGAGAAGGCGATTTATGAAGAAGTGGAGCGGCTGCAAAGCGCTCCGGTTTCGGACCGGGAACTGGAGAAGGCGAAGAATTTCCGGCTGGCGGAATTCTACCGGCAGGTGAGGACGATCAATGGGCGGGCAAATACGCTGGGGACGTATGAGGTGTTTTTCGGGGATTACCGGAAATTGTTTGACGCGGCGAAAAATTACAGCGCGGTGACGAAGGAAGATGTGCAGCGCGTGGCGAAGCAGTATTTCGGGGCGAACAACCGGACGGTGGCGACGCTGGTGCCGGAAAACGGGGAGAAGGGCAAGCCATGAGAATGCCAACGAAGAGGACGGTTGCCCTGGCCCTAGCGCTTGCGTGGTTGGCTGGGAGTCCCGTGGTACGGGCGCAGAAGTTGCAGATCCCGCCACATGAGAAGGTGGTGCTAAAGAACGGGTTGACGGTGCTACTGCTGGAAAAACATAGCGTGCCGATGGTGAGCGTCGCGGGAATCGTGAAGGCGGGCGGCCTGGCGGACCCGGTTGGGCAGGAAGGGCTGGCTTCGACGACGGCGGGATTGTTGCGGAAGGGCTCGAAGACGCGGACGGCACAACAGTTCGCGGGGGATATTGATTTTATTGGCGGGACTTTTGAGGCGGATGCGGGAGCAGATTATTCGAGTTTTGCCGCGGAATTTCTGTCGAAGGATATGGCGAAGGGGCTAGAGTTAGTCTCCGACGCGCTGCTGCATCCGACGTTTCCGCAGACGGAAGTGGACAAACTGCTGGCGCAGTCGGTGGATGGAGTGAAAGCAGCGAAGGACAGCGCGCGCGACGTGATTTTCGAGTATTACGAAGGATATTTGTTCAACGGGAAGGGCTACGGGAGGCCGACCGGCGGCGACGAAAATTCGCTGAAGAAAATTCAGCGTGATGCAATTGTGAAATTCTATGAGACGTACTACACGCCTGGAAATACGATCCTGGCCGTGGCGGGGGATTTTAATCCGGCGGAGATGAAGAAGAAGATTGAGGAGATTTTTGGGGCGTGGCCGGCGAAAGCGGCGCCCGCGGTGAAGGGAGAAGCCGCGAGCCCGGTGAAGGGCAAGAAACTGCTGGTGGTGAACAAGGCCGACGCGACACAGACTTATTTTGTGATCGGGAATGTGGGAGTTTCGGCGACGGATCCGGACCGGGTGGCGATCGAGGTGGTCAACACCGTGTTCGGCTCGCGATTTACGTCGATGCTGAACGAGGCCCTGAGAGTGGAATCGGGGTTGTCTTACGGCGCGACATCGTTCTTTTCGCTGCAGAAGGAGCCGGGACCGTTTGCGATGTTCAGCTTCACGAGGAATGAAACAACCGGGAAGGCGATCGAAATGGCGCTGGAGGTGCTGAAGAAACTGCATACGGACGGAATTACCGCCGGGCAGTTGAGTTCGGCGAAAAGCTACATCAAGGGGCAGTTTCCTCCGACGATTGAGACATCCGGCCAACTTGCGAGAGTGATTCTGCGGCATGAATTTCTGGGATTGGACGACAGCGAAGTGAACCAGTTCGAAGAGCGGATCGACGGGGTGACGCTGGAGACGGCCAAGCAGATCATTGCGAAGCATTTTCCACTGGAGAATTTGACGTTTGTGCTGGTGGGGAAGAGTTCGGAAATTACGCCGATGGTGAAGAGTTATGCGGAGAAGCAGGATGCGAAGGAGATTTCGGCGCCGGGATTTTGGGCGGGGATGAAATAAATACGACGGTGAAGGATTTGGGAAGGCAAAAAGCGGCCGCCCCGTAAATTCGTTCGGGACGGACAAGAAGTGCTCGTCCCGTAAATTCGTTCGGGATGGGCAAAAAGCGCCCGCCTCAGAAGGCGGCCGCTACAAGGGCACGAGGGAGGGGCGAGCCCCTCCCCTACAAAGGCATTTTGGCCACCTGAAGGTGGCCGCTACGGGGGATGAATGCGTAAATACATCGGGTGGATTGCGGCGGTGGGGTTGTTGATTTGCGCGAGTCTGGCTGGGGCGGCGGAATCGCCTTTGCTTTTGCAGCAGCCGACTATTTCGAAGAGTGAAGTGGTGTTCGTTTACGGCGGGTATCTGTGGAGCGTGCCGCGCGACGGCGGAGAGGCGCGGCAACTGACGACGGGAGGGCACGAAACGCATCCCGCGTTTTCGCCGGACGGAAAATGGATCGCGTTCACCGGGGAATATGACGGGAACGCCGACGTATATGTGATGGCGGCGGAAGGCGGGGCGCCGAAACGGTTGACGTGGCACCCGGGCGCGGATGTAGTTGTGGGCTGGACGCCGGATGGGAAGAAGATACTTTTCAATTCGGCGCGAGAGTCGTACGCAGATTTCGAGCGGCTGTATACGGTGGCTGCGGAAGGTGGAGTGCCGGAAGCGCTGCCAATGTGGAGGGCGGAGGGCGGTTCGTATTCGCCGGACGCGACGCACCTGGCGTACGTGCCGAACCTGAAGTGGCAGGCGGCTTGGAAGCGTTATCGCGGGGGACAGACGACGCCGATTTATATCGTGTCGCTGCGCGACCTGCAGCTTGTGAAGATACCGCGCGAGAATTCCAACGACTCGAATCCCGTATGGTTTGGCGACACGATTTATTTTCTTTCCGACCGCAATGGGCCGGTGAGCCTGTTTGCGTACGACACGAAGGCCAAGGCCGTAAAGCAAGCGATCGAAAACAAAGGGCTGGACCTGAAATCCGTTTCGGCGGGACCGGACGCGTTGGTGTACGAACAATTCGGCGGATTGTACGTGATGGATCCAAAGTTGGGCAGCGCCAAGCGTCTTGAGGTGCGGGTGGACGGCGACCTGCCGGCAACGCGGGCGCACTGGGTGAAAGCTGCAGACAAGATCGCGAACGCTGGAATTTCGCCGACCGGGCAGAGGGCGGTGTTTGAAGCGCGGGGGGAAATACTGACGGTGCCGGCTGAGAAGGGGAATTTCCGGAACCTGACGCGGACGACGGGAGCGGCGGAGCGCGATCCGGCGTGGTCTCCCGACGGGAAATGGATTGCGTTTTTCTCCGATGAGTCGGGGGAGTATGCATTGCACGTGGTGGATCAAAGCGGGCTGGGAGAAGTGAAGAAAATCAACCTGGGGAATCCGCCGTCGTATTTTTACAGCCCGGTGTGGTCACCCGACAGCAAAAAGATTGCGTACAACGACAAGCGATTGAACCGCTGGTACGTGGAGATTGAAAAGGGGAAACCGGTAAAAATTTCGACTGAGAAATTCGAGGATCCGGGAGGATTTCCGACGGGAAACTGGTCTCCCGACAGCAAGTGGATGGTTTACGACAAATACCTGGAGAACCATTTGCACGGAGTGTTTGTGTATTCGCTGGAGACGGGGAAAGAGACACAGATTACGGACGGGACGGCGGATTCGCGTTACCCGGTGTTCGACAAGGACGGCAAGACTTTATATTTCACAGCCAGCACGGACGTGGGATTGACGGCGGGATGGCTGGATCTTTCGAGTTTTCAGCACCCGTTGACGAGGAATGTTTATGGGGTTGTTTTGAAGAAGGGCGATCCGAATCCGATCGAGCCGCAAAGCGACGAGGAGAAGGTTGGCAAAGAGGAGAAGGGCAAGGAAGGCGAGAAGGACAAAGATCAGGACAAGGATAAGGATAAAGCGAAAGACAGTGGTAAGGACGCGGATAAGGAAAAAGGCAAGGAAGGCGAAAAGAAGACGGAAGTTCCCGCGGTCACGATTGATTTTGAGGGGATCGGGCAGCGAATCGTGGCGCTGCCGATCGGTGAAGCGAACTACGTGCAATTGGACGCCGGAAAAGCCGGGGTGTTGTTCCTCTCCGAAATCGTGGATGTTCCGCGTTTCGGCGAGCCGACACTGCTGACGGTCGCCAAGTTTGAACTGAAAACGAGGAAGACGGAGCCTTACACAACTGGCGTGAGCGATTTTATGGTTTCGGCCAATGGAGAAAAGGCGCTGTTCCGACAAGGGCCGCCGCCGAGTCCATCTTGGATCATCGCCGGCACAGGCGCAGCGCCGAAGGCGGGCGAGGGCGCGCTGAAGTTGGGTGACATGGAAGTTTATTCCGATCCACGCGCGGAGTGGGACCAGATGTACCGGGAAACATGGCGGATCCAGCGTGATTTCTTCTATGACCCCAATCATCATGGGCTGAATTTGCCAGCGGCCGAGAAGAAATACCGGGCTTATCTGGCGGGGGTTGGTGGCCGGGCGGATCTCAATTATTTATTTACCGAGATGCTTGGGGAAATCACCGTCGGGCACATGTTCATCAGCGGGGGAGACACGCCGAAAGCGAACCAGGTGAAAGGTGGTTTGCTTGGGGCGGATTACAAGGTGGAGAGCGGGCGATATCGATTCGCGCGGATTTTCAACGGGGAAAACTGGTATCCGAAGCTGCGGGCGCCGCTGACCCAGCCGGGGGTGGATGCAAAAGTCGGGGAGTACCTGATATCGGTGGAAGGGCGGGAGGTGCATCCGCCGGAGAGCGTTTACAGCTTCTTTGAAAATACAGCCGGCAAGCAGGTAAAGATCAAGATCGGGCCGAATCCCGACGGCAAGGACGCGAGGGAAGTGACCGTGATTCCGGTGGAAAGCGAATTTCCTCTGCGCAATCGCGCGTGGGAAGAAGACAACCGGCGGAAGGTGGATGAATTGAGCGGCGGGAAACTCGCTTACGTACACGTGCCGGACACGGCGGTGGGCGGGTGGACGAACTTCAACCGGTTCTATTTCGCGCAGGCGGAAAAGCTGGGAGCAGTTATCGACGAGCGTTACAACCACGGGGGAGAGATTGCCGACTACATCATCGACATGCTGAAGCGTCCGCTGAGGAATTGCGCGATTTCGCGGGAAGGGGAAAAGTTCTGCTCACCGCTGATGCAGATTTACGGGCCGAAGACGATGATCATTAACGAGATGTCGGGGTCGGGCGGGGACGCGCTTCCGTGGATGTTCCACCAGGATAAAGTGGGGCCACTGGTGGGGATGCGGACCTGGGGCGGATTGGTGGGAATTTACAATTACCCGGAGCTGATGGATGGGGGGCGGGTGACTTCGCCGCGCGTGGCGATTTACGGATTGCATGGAGAATGGGAAGTGGAGAATCGCGGCATCCCGCCGGATATCGAGGTGGAGAACGATCCGGCATCGGTGGCGGCGGGGCACGATGCGCAGTTGGAGAGGGCGGTGCAGGTGACGCTGGAGGCGTTGAAGAAGAATCCGGTGGTGATTCCGGATCATCCACCGTATCCGGATTACCAGAAGAAGTGAGATTGGAAGAGAAGAGCCGGACTTAACGCAGAGTTCGCTGAGTTAAGAGCGCAGAGGTCGCTGAGAAGAGAACTGCGCTCCATTGCTAAAGGTTGAGATGCCAGAATTGCCGGAAGTGGAGACGCTGGCGCGGGGATTGCAACGCGAGGTTGCGGGGCGGCGGGTGCTGAGCGTGGAGTTGGGGAAGACGGACTTCATGGACAATCCCGCGGATATCGAGCGGGAGCTGCCCGGGACGCAGATTCGGGCGGTGGAGCGGTACGGAAAATTCATGCTGCTGCGCTTGCAGCGCTCGCTGGAGAGAGAAGACGCTGCGCAGGAAGTTGCGCTGCTGGTTCATCTGGGGATGACCGGGACGATGATGCCGAGGCCGGCGAGCGAACCTCGGGCGAAGCATACGCACCTGATGGCGCTGCTTGATGACGGGCGGGAGCTCCGGTACATTGACCCGCGTCGGTTCGGGCGAATTGCGTTGCTGGCCGGCGAGAAGCTGCGGGAAGAGTTACAGCGGTTTGGCGCCGATCCCTTGAAAATTTCAACGGATGAGTTTCTGCGCCGCGTTCGCGCGCGGAAGGCGCGCATCAAGGCCATGCTACTGGATCAGGGATTTTTGCGGGGTGTGGGGAACATCTACGCGGATGAAAGTTTGTGGAAGGCGAGGATTCACCCGGCGCGAATTGGGGCGCGGCTGAGCGTTGAGGAAGCGGGGAGCCTGCACAGGGCGCTGCAACAGATCCTGGAGAAGGCGATTGCCCTACGGGGGTCCTCGATTTCCGATTTTCTTGACGCGGAGGGAGAGCCGGGAGAATATCAGCTGCACCATAAAGCGTACGGACGGGAAGGGAAGGCGTGTTACCGCTGCAAGACGCTGATACGAAGAATTGTTGTGGCGGGTCGCAGCAGCTTTTTCTGCCCGAAGTGCCAGGCGACGCCACGGGGCGCGAAAAGAAAGCGGCGAGCGAAACCTGTTCCGCCACGCCGAGCGTCTAAGGGGGCAGCGAAGGTTGCCTCACAAAAGGACTGAACTGGCCCGCGCGAGAAACAGTTCAAATCAAGAGCGACGATACCCTTCACGGGAGAGTGGGATGAAAAAGAACCGCAAAGCCATCGGTGTGGTTGGGTTGGTGCTGTGCATGCTGGCCGGCAGGGCGTGGACGGCGCGCGCCGCGAATGAGGACACGAATCCCGTTGCAGCGGCGGACGCGAAGATTTTGAGCGAGATCCACGACCACAGCGAGTTGATGGACAATCTTGAGTATCTTTCGGATGAGGTCGGGCCACGGCTGACGGGTTCGCCGCAACTGAAGCAGGCCAATGATTGGACCGTGGAAATGTTCAAGAAGTACGGGCTGACGAACGTGCACCTGGAGTCTTACGCGATTCCGCATGCGTGGGTGCGCGGGACGGCAAGTGCGCGAATCACCGCTCCGGCGGAGCATCCGCTGACGATTGCTTCTTCGGCTTGGGCGCCGAACACGAAGGGCAAGGTGCGCGGCCCGGTGGTCTATTTCGACGCAAAGAAACCCGAGGACTTCGAAAAATTCAAAGGGAAGCTGAAGGGCGCGATCGTGATCATTCAGGAGCCGAGGCCGCTCTCGCCACCGAAGCCGATCGATCAGAACGCGGAGATTTATCATCCGCTGGAGGAACCGCCCCCACCGGTTGGACAGCCGGGGCAACCGGATCCCTATGAAAAATACCTGCGGACGGCGAAGGAACGGACAGCATTCCTGAAGGAGGAAGGAGTTGTGGCCGTTCTGCGGGACTCCAACAAGCCGCACGCATTGCTGAGCATGACGGACGGCACGACGGAACCATTCCAGATGGGACTGTTGCCGACGGCGTTTATCACCGGGGAAGGATACCGGATGATTTTCCGGATGCTGAAGAAAGGTCCGGTGGAGCTGGAGATTGAGATTTCGAATTCGTTGTCGAATAAACCCGTGGAGGTTTACAACACGGTTGGGGAGATCCGCGGGACGGAGAAGCCGGACGAAGTTGTGATTCTGGGAGCTCACCTGGATTCCTGGGACCTGGGCACCGGGAGCACGGACAACGGGACGGGATCGATGGCGGTGATGGAAGCCGCGCGGGCGCTGGCGAAGCTGGATTTGAAACCGAAGCGGACGATCCGGTTCGTCCTTTTTACGGGAGAGGAGCAGGGGCTGATCGGGTCGAAGGAATATGTGAGGGTGCACAAGAGCGAGCTAGGGAAAATTTCCGGCGCGCTGGTTCATGATAGTGGGACCGGGCGGGTGCTGGCGATCGGTTTGCACGACAACTACCAGGACAGGGAAATTGTCGACCACGTGATTGCACCTCTTGGCGAGTTGAAGATGCTGGAGCCTACGACGGCGCGGGAGTATGGAACGGACAGCCTGTCGTTTGACGAGGTGGGCGTGCCTGGATTCTGGTGCGTGCAGGATCTGGCGGAATATCCGAAGACACACCACAGCCAGTCGGACACGTTCGACAAAGTCTGGAAGGACGATATCAACCAGGGTGCGCAAGTGCTGGCCACTTGGGCTTACAGCACGGCGATGTTGCCGGAGATGCTGCCGCGGCGGCCGATGCCACCGGTTGCGCCTGCTGCGACGAACCTGGAGAAGCCGAAGACGGATGCTGTTGCGGAGGCGGACAAGAAGATTATCGACCAGGTGAAAGGCGACGCGGAGAAGTTGAAGGCGGACCTGACTTACCTGACTACACAGATTGGGCCGCGGCTTACGGGATCGCCGCAACTGGACCAGGCCAGCCACTGGACGGAGCAGCAGTTCAAAGCGCTTGGGATTGAGAATGCGCACTTGGAGAGCTGGAGCATCGCGAACAGTTGGACGCGCGGCCCGGCCATGGGGCGGGTTGTTTCCCCCGCGCTGCACGAACTTACGTTGGCGAGCGCGGGCTGGTCGCCCGCGACGAACGGGACCGTTAAGGGCGAGCTGATTGGGGTCGACGCCGAGAAGCCGGAAGACCTGGAGAAATACAAGGGAAAGCTTGGCGGGAAGATCGTGGTTGTGACACGGCCGCGCGAAATGGAGCCGCCGACGAATCCGATCCTGACCCCGGTGGGGCAATCGGCGCTTCCGCTGAACCATCCGGTGCGCCAAGGCAACTTTGACAACAGAGCTTACATGCAGATGCGGGCGGCGCTGACGAAAATGATGACGGAAGAGAAGGCGCTGGCGATGCTCACCGGCTCGGAGAAGATGTTCGGGTTGATGAACATGTCGACCGCGTCCAGGGAGTACCAGCCGGCCGCGTTTCCGTCGGCGTATCTGGAGCGCGAGGATTACCTGCAACTTTGGAGATTGCTGGATGCGGGGACGCCGGTGCAGCTGGAGTTGAATGTGCAGGGTTCGTTCAGCGGCAAACCGGTGGAGGTGTACAACACGGTGGCTGAAATTCGCGGGACAGAGAAGCCGGACGAGGTAGTGATCATCGGCGCGCATCTCGATTCATGGGATTTGGGCACGGGAGCGACCGACAACGGTACCGGATCGATGGCCGTGCTGGAAGCCGCACGGGCTTTGCAAAAGCTGGGAGTGAAGCCGAAGCGGACGATTCGCTTCGTGCTTTTTACCGGCGAAGAACAGGGGTTGAACGGCTCGAAAGCGTACGTGCAAGCGCACAAGGATGAACTGGCGAAGATTTCCGGGGTGCTGGTGCACGATACGGGAACGGGGAAGGTGTTGACGATCGGATTGATGGGGAACTACAACGTGCGGGAGACCATCGATCGCGTGCTGTATCCGATGGCGGAGCCGCTGGGGATTATGGAGCCGTCGTTGCGCAGTGAAGGTGGGTCTGACCACGTGCCATTTGACGCGGCGGGCGTGCCGGGCTTCTGGTGCGTACAGGAAGTGGCGGACTACGACAAGATGCATCACTCGCAGGCGGATGTGCTTGACCACGTGCGGTGGGATGATTTGACGGAAGGGGCGCAAGTGCTGGCGGTGTTTGCTTATAACGTGGCGGAGTTGCCGGAGATGTTGCCCCGGAAGCCGATGAAGAAGGAAGAGGCGAAGTAAAGAAGCAATGAGGTAACGAGGTAAAGAAAGAGGATATGCGAGCGGTGGTGCAGCGGGTTAGCCGTGCGAAGGTGACGGTGGAGGGGCGAGTCACGGGGGAGATTGGCCCGGGGCTGATGGTACTGCTGGGAGTGGGGAAGGAAGATACCTCGCAGGTGGCGGCAGCAATGGCAGAGAAGGTGGCCAACCTGCGGATTTTCGAGGACGAGCAGGGGAAGATGAACCGCTCTCTGCTGGACGTGAAGGGAAGCGCGCTGGTGGTTTCGCAATTCACACTTTATGGCGATGCGCGCGGGCAGAGGCGGCCGAGCTATATCGCGGCGGCGACGCCGGAAGTGGCGAAGAAGCTGTACGAGGAGTTTTCGGAGGCGCTTCGCAAGCTGGGAATTTTCGTGGGCAACGGGATATTTCAGGCCATGATGTCGGTGGAGCTGGTGAATGAAGGCCCGGTCACGATCCTCATCGATTCCGAAAAAACGTTTTAACGAACGCACGGCGATACCGGAGCGCGAGGATTGGAGCGTCCGGCGCATCGTCGGCGAGTTGCGACGACTTGGCAGCAGGCGCAACGTGGAAGGAATGGCGCGATATGGAATCCGCGCCAAGAAGGTCTTCGGCGTTTCCAAACCAAAACTTGACGCGTTAGCGAGCAAAATCGGGAAGAATCACTCGCTTGGGCTGGCGCTGTGGGCCACCGGAATTCAGGATGCGAAGATTCTGGCGGGACTGATCAGCGAGCCGCGGAAGGTGACGATCGCGCAGATGGAGTTGTGGGTGCGCGATTTCGACAACTGGGACAGTTGCGATGGAACGTGCTGCCACCTCTTCGTGTTTGCCAAAGACGCGTGGGCGAAGGCGTTCGCATGGACAAAACGCGAGGAAGAGTTCCAGAAGCGGGCAGGGTTTGCTTTGGCGGCGTATCTTGCGTATCGAGATAAAGCCGCGGGCGACGCCAAATATCTGAAGTTTTTGAAAGTGATCGAGAGAGAAGCGGCGGATGAGCGCAATTTTGTGCGCAAAGCGGTGAACTGGGCGCTTCGCAACATCGGCAAGCGGAACTCGCGGTTGAATCGCGCGGCGATTGCCACGGCGTGGCGCTTGCAGAAGAAAGAGTCGAGCGCTTCCCGATGGATCGCGGCGGATGCGCTGCGCGAGTTGGAAGGCGAGGGCGTGCAGGCGCGGCTGCGCGAAAGGGAGCAAAAAAATGATGGCGAGTGATGTTGCCGCGCGGCGGGCGCACTTGACGGATGCAGAGAGGATTGCGCAGCTTGCCGGGCAACTTGGGTATCCGACATCGGCAAAAGAAATGAAGGTGCGGCTCAAGGAAGTGTTCAAGGACAAGGATGCCGCGTGTTTTGTGGCCGACTCGCGGGAAAGCGGATTGGCGGGGTGGATTCACGTGAGCACCACGCCGCTGCTGGAAGTGGAGCGACGGGCGGAGGTGAACGGGTTGGTGGTGGACGAGAGGGCGCGGAGCCGGCGGGTTGGAGCGATGCTGCTGGCGGCGGCGGAGAAGTGGGCGCGCGGGAAGCGGTGCAAGAGCATGTCGGTGCGGTCGAACGTGTTGCGGGAGAGGGCGCACGGATTTTATTTGCGGAATGGGTACGAGCATTACAAGACGCAGAAGGCGTTTCGGAAGGAGTTGTAAGCCGGAAAAGAGGCGCCCCCGACCGGGTTACGGCGGCCACAAAGGTATGCTGGGCCACCCTTCCTTCGTCAGGGCAAGCACTGAAGGTGGCCGCCACGTGCGGGTGGTAAAATGTATCGTGATACGATAGACTTGGTTCATGGCCGCACGGATAACCGACGAGGAATACCACGCGCTGGCTCAACTTCGATACCTGATCCGGCGCTTCCTGCAGGAAGGCGACACAACCGCACGACTGGCGGGACTTGAACCTCAGCAGTATCTGTTGCTGCTGGCAATTCGCGGGCTGGAGCCCGGGCGAGAAACCAGCATCCGCGCGCTTGCGGAACGCCTGGCGCTGCGGCATCACAGCACCGTGGAATTGATCGACCGCATGGAAGCGCACGGCTTCGTGAAACGCACGCGGGGCAGGGAAGACCGGCGGCAGGTGTTGGTGTCGCTGCAGCCGCGCGGCGAAAAGCTTCTGGAGAGAGTGGTGGCGCAGCGAATCGTGGAGTTGCGGTCGCATGGGCGGGCGCTTGTGGAGTCCATCGGGAAGCTACTGGAAGCGCGGCCAATGGCTGCGCAAAAGAAAAGACGGAAATAGACGCGGCGCGGCCCGGTCCGTTGCGAAGCAGAGGATGACTCCTTGACCCAACAAGAAGATTCGATGCAAGCGCCGCTGGAAGCCGGCAGCCAACCGGTCCGCGCAGCGTGGTGGAATGCCACCAGTTTGAAGTGGAAAACATTCCTGACAAATCGCGAGGAGCAGGTGTTCCTTGCGCTGACGCTGCTGATTGGCGCGCTGGTTGGGCTGATCGTGGTGGCGTTCATCGAGATTACCGGGCGCTTTGGAGCGCGGCTGTATCCGCCGGATGCGGCGGCGTGGCGAAGGTTTCTGGTTCCCGTTGCCGGGTCACTGGTGATGGGATATCTGCTTTACAAATATTTTCCGGACGCGCGGGGAAGCGGCGTGCCGCAGACGAAGGCGGCGCTTTACGCGCGCGGCGGGTTCATCAGTTTCCCAACGCTGCTGGGGAAATTCTTCTGCACATCGGTTACGCTGGCGAGCGGAATCCCGCTGGGGCGCGAGGGACCGGCGGTACAGGTTGGCGGAGGAATCGCGTCGGTGCTGGGGCGTGCGCTTGGATTGCGGCCGGAGAAGGTGAAAGCACTGCTGCCGGTGGGGGCGGCGGCCGCGGTGGCGGCTGCGTTCAATACGCCGCTGGCGGCGGTGTTGTTTGCGCTGGAGGAAGTGGTTGGGGATTTGCATGCGCCGGTACTTGGGTCTGTAGTGCTGGCTTCGGCGACGAGTTGGGGCGTTTTGCGTTTGCTGCTGGGCAATGAGCCGCTGTTTCAGGTGCCGCAGTATCAACTGGTAAGTGCGTGGGAGCTGATTGCGTACGGCATTCTTGGCGTTGCGGGTGGCGTGGTATCGGCGGCGTTTTCGCAACTGCTATTGCGGTTGAGGGCATGGTTCAAACGGCAGCCGGCGAAGACGGTATGGTTTCAGCCTGTGGCGGGCGGGCTGGTGGTCGGCGTCATGGGCTGGTTTGTGCCTTCGGTGATGGGCGTCGGCTACCAGTACGTGGGGGACGTGCTGAACGACAGCCTGACGCTGAAATTGATGCTGACGCTGCTGGTGCTGAAGCTGGTGGCGACGGCGGTTAGCTACGCTTCGGGGAACGCGGGGGGAATATTTGGCCCAAGCCTGTTTCTGGGTGCAATGCTGGGCGGTGCGGTTGGGAGCGTGGCACAGCATTTCTTCCCGAGTTCTGTAGCTTCGCCGGGGGCTTACGCATTGGTGGGAATGGGCGCGACGTTCGCGGGAATTATTCGGGCTCCGATGACATCGGTGGTGATGATTTTCGAAATTACCCGGGATTACGCCGTGATTGTGCCGCTGATGATTTCGAACCTGGTTAGTTATTTTATTGCCTCGCGGCTGCAGAAAGAGCCGATCTACGAGGTGCTTGCGGAGCAGGACGGCATTCACCTGCCGAAATTTGGCCGCGGACAGCAGATGCGGCGGCAGGTGATGCAGATTCTACGACCGGCGGAGCAGGTGTTGAACGCGGGAGAAATAGTGCAACGGGCTTTGGAACTGGCGCGGCAGGGAACGCAGCGAACGTGGGTCGTCACGGATGGGCGGGGAGTGGCGGGGTTGCTTACGCGGGAGCAGTTGGAGAACGCGGCAAGGAGTGGAAATCCGGACACGCGGGTGGGCGCGATCTTAAAAACCGGGGAGTTTCCGCACGTGCACGCGGATCATCCGTTGGATGATGCGCTGGACCGCATGGGAGCGTTTCACGTGGATGTGTTGCCGGTGGTGAGCCGGGCGAACGTGCATCAATTGTTGGGCGTGGTGCGCTTGCAGGATGTGCTGGAGGCGTACGGGGTGGCGTGGAAGGCGGGAAGCTAGGCGGTTGCGGAAAAACATCGGAAGGCTTTCTTTAGGGGCTGAAGCCCGTTCGAGCAAGGCGCTCGACGCCGGGGCTGAAGCCCCGGCCTCCTAAAGAAAGGAGTTGCTCTCGTTCCCAGCACATCAAACTACAGTTTGTGATCGTGATTGACGTTGAGGTCCTTCGGCTATGCTCGTCGGATAGCCTCAGGATGACAGCATCATTTTTTGCTTAGCGCTTCGGAGGTTAGATTTTCGCCTGTAGGGGCACGGGCTAGAAGGCGTCGCCGCCGCCACCGCCGAAGCCGCCGCCGGAGAAGCCACCACCACCGCCATTACCGCCGAAAGCGGAGCCTTCGGCGCTGCGCGGGGCGGAGGTCATGACGTCGCCCGCCATCGAAGACATGGAATTCAAATCATTGGCGAACATAATGGGATAGAAATTGGGGCCGTAGCCGCCCTGATACCACTGCGGCGGCTGGGTGTAGATACCCTGGAAAGCCTTGCTCCAGTTTTTTTCGACGCCGAGGGCCATGGCGTATGGGAGAAATTTTTCGAACATTTCGGGCGTTTTGATCATGCGGTTGAAGCGGTCGGACTCGACGTGGGCGAGGAAATCCTCAAAGCCGAGAACGCCTTCGAGTGCGCGTGCCCCGGCCTGGGTGTGCGCGGGCATGAACCAGCCGAAACCGCAGATGATCGCGCCAGTCAGAACACCAGCGACGACAAACGGCAGTGGCTGCATGCCGGAGTGGTTGGCGATCCAGATGCCGCCGGCAATGACGATGACACCGGTGACGATACCAAACAAAATGTAGGTGGAACGGACACTGTCCGGTCGTTGGGCGTAGTAGCCATCTCCGACCAATGCAGCGAAGATCTGGTTTCGGATCCCGGGAATGTTCGCGTAGAAGGTGTTGTGAAGGGCATCGAGAGGGACGGCGTCGCCGGCGTTTCCGGCACTGAAGATTCCGTCGAGAAGCTCCTGCTCGTGTGGCTTCAGGGAATTCCACTCGGCGCGCGATTTCTTGAGATGGAAGACGTAGCTCTTGGAGTGGGTGAGGCCGAGGAGATGGTCTTGTTTCGTTTCTTCGATGACGAGGAAACCGCGGACGGCGAGGTCGACGATGGAGGCGGTGATGTCGCGCATATCCACGGAGTTGTCGATGAGGGTGCCGACTTCGCCGGGAGAGAGATTGTCTGGCGGCTGATATTGGGCGGCGATGGGGCGGAGGCGCGGGTCGCGGCCGTGGGTCCACCACCACCAGAACATCGCGAAGAAGGCAACGATTGGGATAAAGAGCGGCCAGTTGCTGCGCAGATAGAGGAATAGGCGGGAGAGGGCGGTGGGTTCGGGGACGGCGCCCTTGTCGAAGGCGACGGCGACGGTGAGGCCTTCGTGCATCGGCAAAGGATCGCGGGTTTGCACGTCCACGCCACTACCGGAGATGTCGACGGCGGCGTCATGCCCGGTTGAGCGGTAAGCCCCGGTGAACGCTTTGGCGCGAAGGTTGGAAGTGCCTTGGGGGAAGACGATGTGGGCGCCGGCGGATTCGATGGGGATGCTCCACTCGTCGCCGGTGACGTTCCAATAAAATTCGTCGTGATCGTCGAAGAATTTCAGGGCGTCGGAAACGGTGTAGTGGATGGAGATGGTGCGGGTGCTGTCGTCCGCGTTGGGGATATAGATTTTCAGGTTGAGGTAGTGGCGTTCGTGGCTGGTTTCGTAGCGCAGTTTGGCGCCGGTTTCGTCCGTGACGTTTTTGACGTCGAGGAAAAGGGTGTAGTTCAGGCCGCGGGGGCCGGAATACTCGACGGGGATGTAGCGATTGATGCCGTGCCAGGGACCGCCTACGAACTGGAAAGTGATGTTTTCGGTGACGTCAACGGAGCCGTTCGGGAGGACGGCGATTTCGGAGAAGAATTTTCTTAGGTGACGTTCCTTGGCGCTTACGGATAAAGCTAAAGAAAATTGAATGAGAAAAAGGGCGGCTAAAAGACTGAAAAAGCCAAAGCGATGGCTCGATCCACGATTGAGGCGGGGAAAATCCGCACCCTGAAAAACGCAGGGTGCGGCACCCGGGTTTAAAGGCGCCCGCCTCAGAAGGCGGCCGCTACAAGAGGTTGCACGGTGTTCCATAGCGCAAAGGATCGGTGAATCAGGCCGTTGGCGCGCCGGGTGTACTGAAGCTGACCTTGGGGGCTTCGCGCTCCGCGGCTGCGGTGACTTCGAAGAATTCGCGTTCCTTGAAGCCGAGCATGCCGGCGAAGATGTTGGTGGGGAACTGGAGGATTTTGGTGTTCAGGTCGCGGACGACGGCGTTGTAATAGCGGCGCGCGTTCTGAACGGTGTCTTCAATTTCCGAGAGGGAATTTTGCAGGGAAGTGAAGCTTTCGATGGCTCGCAATTGGGGATAGGCTTCGGAGAGAGCGAAGAGGCTTTTCAGGGCGCCGGAGAGCATGTTTTCCGCCTGGGCCTTGTCGGCGGGGCCAGTGGCGCTCATGGCGCGATTGCGGGCGTTGATCACGGCCTCGAGCGTACCCTTTTCGTGGCCGGCGTAGCCTTTCACGGTTTCGACCAAGTTGGGGATCAGGTCGTAGCGGCGCTTGAGTTGGACGTCAATATCGGCCCAGGCGTTGTCGCACTGTACTTTCAGGCGCACCAGGCCGTTGTACATGCCGATGCCGAAGAGCACCAGCAGGACGAGGACGACGAGAATGATAATGCCTACCATCGGCGAACCTCACGGGGACCAGATTGGTGTTGCTAACTGTGCATCCACTATACGTTTGGAAGGCGGGGGAGTAAAGAAAGGGCGACCCGGGTTGTGTGGAAATTAAGGTCCGACCGTCGCGATTTCAACGGGCGGCAACCCAAGAAGGCACGATTTATAGTACCCCTACAGACGGGGGCTGGCGCGACAGGCGCGCATAGGCGAATCTCTTAACGCTGGCGTATCGTAGCAAACTAATATATCCTCGCCCCGGGTCTGTCCTCCCTCTCTTATGCTCTTCAAAACCCTCAGCGCTTCGGTGTATGGCATTGACGCCCACGTGGTTCAGGTGGAGGTGGATGTTGGTGTGGGCGGGATGGAGGACTTTTATGTGGTGGGGCTGCCTGACAACGCGGTGAAGGAGAGCCGGCAGCGGGTGAAGTCTGCGCTGAAAAATTGCGGAATTGATTTTCCGTACGGGCAGGGTGTGACCATCAATCTGGCGCCGGCGGATTTGCGCAAAGAGGGTTCGGCATTTGATTTGCCGATGGCGCTGGGACTGGCCGGGTGCCAAGGGCAGTTTTTCGGGAAAGCGCTGGACAAGATGATGTTCCTGGGAGAGCTTTCGCTGGACGGGAGCGTGCGTCCGGTACGCGGGGCGCTTTCGGCGGCGATTGCCGCACGAGAGAACGGCATCAAGGCGGTGGCGGTGCCGGAAACGAATGCGCGGGAGGCGGCGGTTGTCGATGGCATAGAAGTGTATGCGCTGAAATCGCTGCCACAGGCCGTGGATTTGATTAATTCGCCGGAGTCGTTCGAACCGGTGCGCGTGGATGCCCAGCAGATGTTAAGAGAATCGGCGCAATACAGCGTGGATCTGAAGGACGTGCATGGGCAGCAGGCCGCGAAGCGCGCACTGGAGGTTTCGTGCGCGGGCGGGCACAACATACTATTTATCGGACCGCCTGGAGCAGGAAAGACGATGCTGGCGAAGCGGATTCCGACGATTCTGCCGTCGATGTCGCTGGACGAGGCGATCGAGACGACCAGGATTCACAGCGTGGCGGGGATCCTGGAAAATTCGACCGGGTTGCTGGGGGCGCGGCCGTTTCGGTCTCCGCATCACACGATCAGCGATGCGGGGCTGATTGGGGGAGGCGCTGTACCGAGGCCGGGCGAGGTTTCGCTGGGGCATAACGGCGTGTTGTTCCTGGATGAGTTGCCAGAGTTTCAGCGAAATGTGTTGGAAGTGATGCGCCAGCCGCTGGAAGACGGGAGCGTGACGATTGCGCGGGCGGCCATTTCGGTGACGTTTCCTTCGCGCTTCATGCTGGCGGCGGCGATGAATCCGTGCCCGTGCGGGTATTTTGGGGACCCGGGGCACGATTGCCACTGCACGCCGCCGATGATTCAAAGGTATGTCTCGAAGATTTCCGGGCCGCTGCTGGACAGGATCGATATCCATATTGAGGTGCCGGCGGTGAAATACAAGGAGTTGAGGGCGCCATCGTCGTCGGAGGATTCAGCGGCGGTTCGAGCGCGTGTGATAGCGGCGCGGGAGAAGCAAATGGAGCGATTCAAGACGGAGAAAACGACGTATTGCAACGCCCAGATGGCGCCGAAAATGATCCGGAAACACTGCGCGATCAATGCCGATGGAGAGAAATTGCTGGAAAACGCGGTGACGCGGCTGGGGCTTTCGGCCAGGGCGCATGACCGGATTTTAAAGGTGGCGCGGACGATTGCGGATCTGGATGGTTCGGAGGATATTCAGTGCAAGCATCTGAGCGAGGCGATTCAGTACCGGACGCTGGATCGGGATTATTGGGCGTAGGAGGCTGTTCACAAGAACGAGAAGAGAGCTTAATGCAGGGATACTGAGTACGCTGAGGAAGATCAGAGAAGAAGGCGGCGTAAAGCCGCCCCTACTGGTTTCGGGGCAAACTGGAAGACGGCGCTGCCGGGGCGTCCATTGACTTCTGTTTGCGCGCTGTGTTACGGATAAGAACGCCGATTGTGAGGAAGATCCAACTTTCGCGACCAAGAATGGCGCCCGAAACGAAGCACCTTGAAGTTACGCTGGATACCCACGTCGAGAGCGTGAATCTCGCCGAGGAGATGTGCGTACGTGTCGCCGAAGCGGCCGGGTTTAATGAGGATGAATGTTACCGGATCGGGATGTCGGTGCGCGAAGGGGTGATCAACGCCTTTCACTACGGCAACCAGGAAAAGCCCGAGAAAAAGATCCACCTTGAGATTGAGCTTACCGAGGAGCGGATGATTATCCACGTGCTGGACGAGGGGAAGGGTTTCCGGCTAACGGACGTGCCGGACCCGCTGGCGCAAGAGAATCTTCTGAGCACATCCGGTCGCGGGATCTTCCTGATGAAGGCGTTTATGGACGAATTCGATGTGCATCCGGGAAAGACCGGTGGAGCGGAACTGGTGATGGCGAAAAGACTGCCGACACTTGGAAGCCCACACAGCAACGGAAACGGGAGCGCCCCCAATCCGGGCGCGCCACACCAGGAAGCGTAGGAACGGAATGCCTTCACTTTTCGCCACAACCCGGGAATATAGTGGCATCACGCTGGTGGATTTGAGCGGGCGGATTTCGCTGGGCGACGGCAGCGCGCTGCTGCGGAAGACGGTGCGCGACCTGCTGGACGAGGGGCGGACGAAAATCATCCTGAATCTCGGGGACGTGAATTACATCGACAGTTCCGGAATCGGCGAGCTGGTAAGCGGGTTCACGGCGGTTCGGAATCGTGGCGGCGAACTGAAGCTGCTGAACCTGACGAAGAAAGTTCACGACCTTCTGCAGATCACCAAGCTGTTTACCGTGTTCGATGTGTTCAACGATGAAGCCACGGCCATGCGCAGTTTTGAGTAACGCTCCTCCGCTAGTCCTTCCCTCGATAGTAACGGTGCCGATCGAATGCCGCAGCCTACTCCGCGCACGCTAAACCTCTGGAAACGCGGACTGGGGCAGGTGCCGGACTCCGTGTGGGATCAGGCGGAACTTGAGACGCTGGTTCTGGCGGACAACGGACTGACGGAGGTTTCCGAGCGCATTGGACGATTGAAGCAGCTTCGGATGCTGGACCTGGGCCACAACCAATTGAGGGCGGTGCCGGAGGCGATTGGGGAACTGCGAGGGCTGACGGATTTCTTGTACCTGCACGACAACCGGCTGAACACGCTGGCGAGTTCGATTGGACGACTGACGAAGCTGCGTTATCTGAACCTGAGCGAGAATGCATTTTCCGAATTGCCGCAACAAGTAACTTCGTTGGCGAGCCTTTTCGAGCTGCGAATTTCCGACAACCAGTTGACTACTCTACCAGACGGCATCGGAAGACTTGGGCGACTACGCGAGTTGCACCTCCGGAATAACAAATTGGCTTCGCTGCCCGCTTCGATTGGCAAGCTGAAGGAATTGCGGCTACTTGATTTGCGCGGCAATCCGCTGGTTCATCTACCCGATGAAGTAGCCGCGTTGCTTCGGCTGGAAAAGCTGGATTTGCGTTGGGTAGAACCCCTCGAAAAGCCGACATGGCTGGCGGGTCTCGAAGGGCGGGGCTGCGCAGTCTATCTATGAAACCTGTTCCGAATAAGACATGGCCACCCGGTTAGGGATGGGATAGTGTCGAATAGCGGTCACTTTTCTGGAGGATACCTGGTACACAGCTTCAGGGGCGGGCCAACGAGTGGGACTTGGTTGTTAATTCTATTTCTCTTCTCCATAGTGCTTCCCGCTTTTTGCAAAGCCGCACCTCACACCCCTTCACCGTTGGTTCATGCCACCTCCGGCGTAGATGTCGCAGTTCCCGATTGCAAAATTCTGTATGTGGGGTTTGTGGGGGCGATGGAAACTTCCAACCACAAACACTCCGGAGTAGTGCAGATTCGCGACACCTTGCGCGGGCCAGGATATGCCGATGTCTGCGCGGAATCGTTCATTCCGATTTCGTGGGCATCCGGGCGCGACTGGATTCTGACGCATTTCCCAACCCATGCCGGGCAGCTGACCGCGGAGGAGATCGCGGTGGCGCCTCGGGTGATTCTTGTGGGGCACAGCACAGGCGGGTGGGCAATGTTCAGCGTGGCGAGGGAGCTTCGAGACAAGGCGATTCCGGTGGAACTGACGGTGCAGGTGGACAGCGTGGGTCTTACCGATTCGACGGTGCCGCGGAATGTGAAGACGTGCGCGATCTTTCACGCCTGGGATGCATTGATGTTTATGACCACGAAGAAAATCCGGATGGAAGATCCGCAGCAGACGAAATTGCTCGCGAATATCCTGGTCAAACATGCTTCGCATCTTTCGATTACGCGTGATCCGCGGATCAGAGAGTTCGTTTTGAAAGCCATTACGGAGGCGCGCGTTGAGATTGCGAGCCGGCCTCCCGTGCTGCCAGCTGAACCCAAGTCATCGGCGCTCAATCCAGCCAGCACTCTCGCTCGATCAAACTAAGCCCACTTTGGCGATATCAGAGAACGAACACGCCCGAGGCGAGCGGGGAGCTGCGCCGCCAGGCACCGGCGGAGCGCATATTGCCGCGATCGTCCTTTAGTTGCGATTCTTAAAATGAGGCCTGTCCGCGTGTTTTGCGGGCGAGTTCAGTTGGGGGCCTGGATTTCGGATTTGGAGACTTTCTTGGTGACCTGAGGCGGGGTGGGGAGTTGCGAGCGATCCCATCCGCCACCGAGCGCCTCGATCAGCTGGACAGAGGATGTCATCTCCAGAGTCTGGAGAGAAGAAAGCTGTTGCTGATCTGTTAAGAGAGTGGTCTGCGCGACGAGGACGTTTAGATAGGTATCCACGCCCGTTTCATAGCGAACGAGCGAGAGTTCGAGAAATTTCTGGGCGGATTCCACCGCTTGTTGCTGCTGCTGTATCTGCGTGGAAAGTATTCGAACTTCGGCGAGAGAGTCTTCCACTTGTTGAAAGGCAGTCAGCACGGTCTGACGATAGGTGGCGACGTCCGCATTATAGACGGCGACGAACTGATTTACAGCGGCGCGGCGCAGACCGGCGTCAAAAATTGTTTCTGAAACGGCAGGGCCGACTGACCAGAAGCGGCTCGGCCAGGTGAGGAGATTCTGCAACGCCGAGCTTTCAAAGCCACCCTGCGCACTCAGAGTGAGATTCGGGTAATAAGCGGCGGTTGCGATGCCGATTTGAGAGTTGGCGGCGGCCATGGCGCGCTCGGAAGCGGCGATATCGGGGCGGCGCTCGAGCAATTGCGTGGGAATGCCAACAGGGATCGCCGGAGGGACAGCACTCAACGGCTTGAACGGCATGGAGAAACCTGAAGCGGAAGTGCCGATGAGGACGGCGATGGCATGCTCGAATTGGGCGCGAGCGATGCCGAGGTTGGTGGAAGCGGACTCGGCCTGCTGCAAAGTGACTTGGGCTTCGACGAGCGAGAGCAGGGTATCCACGCCAGTCTCGTAACGGGCGCGAGCAAGGTCGACAGACTTTTGGTCGGCTTGAACGGTGTCGTTCAGGATCTGTTGCATGGCATCCTGGCCACGGAGTTCGAAGAAGAAGACGGCGAGGCTGGCCTGTTCCGTGAGACGGACGTTCTCGAGGTCAGCGGCGCTGAGCTGAGCATTGTATTGAGCGTTACGGATGGTGTTGCGAACCTTGCCCCAGAGGTCCGGCTCCCAGGAGGCTTGAAAGGGCACTTCCGTCAGGGTGCTGTAGACGTTGGTGGCTCCGCTGCCGGCGGTTCCGGTCGCGCCGACGTTATTCCTTAAATTGGCCGAAGATTGGGAGCGAGTGAAAGAAGGGGTAGTACCCAGCGTGGGATAGAGTTGAGCGCGGGCCTGGGTGACGAGGGTGCGGGCTTCCATGAAATTTTCGAAGGACACCTTGATGTTGAGGTTGTTGATATTGAGCTGATCTTCAAGAACGTTCAGCTCTGGGTCGCTGTAAATTTCCCACCATTTGCCGTGAAGCAGTGCGTCCTGGGGCTGTGCGACCTTCCACTGGCCGGCCGGAGGATTCTCGGCAGGAAGTTCCTTGTAAGCGGCTGGAGGTGGCTGAACGGTTGCGGCCGGTTGGTGGTATTTGGGGCCGACCATGCAGCCGGCGAGCAGAACGGCGACGAGTGAAGGGCCGAAGCGAAGTTTCAGGCGATTGTTGTTCATAGTCGTTCCACCTTGATTACACCGCGGCGGAGGGAGTTGAGCCAGCCGCCGGATGAAAAGTGTCGCGCTCCTTTCCGAGAGCGCGGAGCCGGAGTTTGTCGAGAGTGAGATAAACGACCGGCGTGGTGTAAAGAGTGAGGAGCTGGCTCATGATGAGGCCGCCGACGATGCTGATGCCGAGGGGGCGGCGAAGCTCGGAGCCCGTGCCGGAGCCAAAGGCCAGCGGGAGAGCGCCGAAGAGAGCGGCCATGGTGGTCATCAGGATGGGGCGAAAGCGCAGCATGCAGGCTTCGAAGATGGCATCTTCGGTGCTTTTGCCGCCTTCGCGCTCGGCTTGAAGTGCGAAATCGACCATCATGATGGCGTTTTTCTTGACGATGCCAATGAGCAGAACGATGCCGATGATGGAGATGATGTTGAGGTCCTGCTTGAAAAGCATGAGGGCGAGCATCGCGCCGACGCTGGCGGAGGGAAGCGTGGAAATGATGGTGAGCGGATGGACGAGACTTTCGTAGAGGATGCCAAGAACAATGTAAACCGCGAGAATGGCGGTGAGGACCAGGTATTTTTCACTGTCGAGCGAGGCCTGGTAAGCCTGAAGCGTGCCGGCAAAAAACCCGCGCAAACTGGTGGGAGTGCCCATGCGCTGCTGCATTTGGGCGATGGCGAGGGTGGCGTCGCTGAGGGCGACACCGGGAGCGAGATTGAAGGAGATGGTTACGGAGGGGAAGAGGCTGGTGTGATTGAGGGCGAGAGGGATAGTGTTTGCCTGGCTGGTGGATACGGCGACGAGGGGAGTGTTGCCCGTGGAAGTCAGATTGGTGCTTGAAGCCGAGTGGAAGTAGACATTTTTGAGGCCCTCGGGATTTTGCGAGTATTCCGGAGCGACTTCCAGGACGACATAGTATTGATTCAACTGGGTGTAAATGATGGAAGTTTCGGACTGGCCGAAGGAGCTGTAAATTTCCTGATCGAGCGATTGCGCGGTCTGGCCGAGTTTTGCGGCGGTGACGCGGTCGTAGTTCAAGCGAATGTCGAGGCCGCCGTTCTGCTGGTCTGTATTCACGTCCTGAAGGGCCGGAAGGCGTTTCATCTCCGCGAGCATCCGGGGTCCCCAGACGGCGAGATCGGAAGAATTGTCGGATTGCAGGGTGTACTGGTAAAGAGCGGAGCTGCCGCGCCCGCCAATGCGGAGATCCTGGGAGGCTTGGAGGAAAATCGAGGCGACCGGCAGGCGGTTGAGTTGAGGGCGAAGCCTGTTGATGATGTCGGGAGCGCCGATTTTGCGTTCGTTGAGCGGCTTCAGGGCGATGAAGATACTTCCCGTGTTGGTAGGGCCACCACCACCGGTGAATCCGATTACGTTCTGGACAGCAGGATCTTTCTGGATTACAGCTTCAATTCGTTGGATGGAATCGTTCATGACCGGGAAGGAAGCATCCTGAGGGCCCTGCACACCGCCTGCGAGTGAGCCTGTGTCCTGCTGAGGGAAGAAACCTTTGGGAATTTTAATGACGGTGACGACGTTGAGGGCGATGGTGAGAAAGAGAACGGTGAGAGTGAGGACGGGGTTGTCAAGGACCCAGTGAAGCGTGTAGCGATAGATGGAAAGGACACGCTCAAAGATTCGCTCGGTGGCCATATAGAGACGGCCATGTGCGCGGGAGTGCTCGTTCCGCAGGAGGTAGGCGCACATCATGGGCGTGGTGCTGAGCGAGATGACCATGGAGACGAGGATGGCGGTGGAGAGGGTGATGGCGAACTCACGGAAGAGACGGCCAACGATGCCGCCCATGAGCAGGAGGGGGATGAAGACGGCTATGAGCGAGATGCTGATTGTCAGGACGGTAAAGCCGATTTCTTTCGCGCCTTTCAAAGTGGCGGCAAACGGATCCATGCCGGCTTCGAGGTGGCGCGTGATGTTCTCCATGACCACGATGGCGTCGTCGACGACGAAACCCGTGGAGATGGTGAGGGCCATGAGCGAAAGATTGTCGAGGCTGTAACCGCAGAGATACATCACGGCAAACGTGCCGATGAGAGAGACGGGAACGGCGACGGCAGGGATGAGGGTGGCGCGGCCATTCCGCAAGAAAACGAAGACGACAATAATGACGAGGATGATGGATAGGGTGAGGGAGCGCTCGACGTCGCTCACGGATGCGCGGATGGTGGTGGTGCGATCGAGGACGATGGTGGTGTCCATCCCCTGCGGAATGGAAGCCTTGATGGAGGGCAATTCAGCGCGGATGCGGTCGACGGTGTCGATGATGTTGGCGCCCGGTTGGCGGAAGATGATGAGAAGGACGGCGCGCTTGCCATTGAGGTATCCGGCTGCGCGGACGTTTTGAACGGAATCGATGACGTCGGCGACATCGGTGAGGTGGATGGCGGCGCCCTTGTGGTAGCCGATGATGACGGGCTTGAAGTCTTCGGCGTGAGAGATCTGATCGTTGGCGCTGATGTCGGCAGTGGTGACGCCATCGGTGATCTGACCCTTGGCGAGATCGGAGTTTTGCAGGCGCAGGACGGACTGGATATCGGTCATCGCGAGGCCGTAGCTGGCAAGTTTGGTGGGATTCACTTCCACACGGACGGAAGGAAGCGCACCGCCACCAACGTTGACCTGCCCGACACCCTGGATTTGGGAGAGCTTCTGCTGAATGACGGTGGAGGCTGCGTCGTAGAGCCTGGCGGGGCCGTATTTGTCGGAAGTGAGGCCGACAATCATGATGGGAGAATCGGCAGGATTGACTTTGCGGTAGGTGGGATTGGCAGGGAGATTTGCGGGTAGATAAGTGCGAGCGGAGTTGATGGCGGCTTCAACGTCGCGGGCGGCGCCATCGATGTTGCGAGTGAGATCAAACTGGATGGTGATGGAAGTTGTGCCAAGGCCGCTGGTGGAGGTCATCTCCGTGACGCCGGCGATGTGGCCAAACTGGCGTTCCAGAGGAGTGGCGACAGAGGAAGCCATGATTTCTGCGCTGGCGCCGGGCAAGCTGGCGCTCACGGAGATGGTGGGAAAATCCACCTGTGGCAAAGGGGAGACAGGAAGGACGTTGAAGGCGATGGCACCCGCGATAGCGATGGCGATAGTGAGCAGAGTGGTCGCCACGGGGCGATGGATAAATGGAGCGGAGACGTTCATGAGAGGCCTGCAGGTTCGGGGGCGGAGCCAGTGCTGGGAGCGCTGGACTTGCGAGAGAAGCGGTGCGCCAGGCTGTCAAAGAAGATGTAAATAACCGGCGTGGTGTAGAGCGTGAGAACCTGGCTGACCAGAAGGCCGCCGACCATGGCGATACCGAGGGGCCGGCGCAATTCGGAACCGATGCCTGAGCCGAAGGCGAGGGGCAGGCCGCCGAGCAAAGCGGCCATGGTGGTCATCATGATGGGGCGGAAGCGCAGGAGGCAGGCTTCGTAGATGGCGTCGGTGGAATTCTTGCCGTGGTTGCGCTCGGCGTCGAGAGCGAAGTCCACCATCATGATGCCGTTCTTTTTGACGATGCCGATCAGGAGAACCAGGCCGATGATGGCGACAACGCTGAGGTCCTGGTGAAAGAGAATCAGGGCCAGGAATGCGCCGACACCGGCGGAAGGAAGCGTGGAGAGAATGGTGATGGGATGAATGAAACTCTCGTAGAGCACGCCGAGAACGATGTAGACAGTGACGAGGGCGGCGAGGATGAGCAGCGGCATGTTGGAAAGTGAGTTTCGAAAAGATGCCGCGGTGCCTTGAAAATCGGCCTGCACGCTGGCGGGCATGTGAAGATCCTGCTGAATTTTAGTGACAGCGGAAATGGCATTGCCCAGCGCCGCGCCGGGAGCGAGGTTGAAGGAAACGGTGATGGCGGGGAATTGTCCCTGATGGTTGATCGAAAGCGCCGCCGTTCTGGTTTCGAAGTGGGAGAAGGCGCTGAGCGGGACAGCGCTGCTCAGGGCGGAACTGGTGGTACCCGCCGAGGTGGCGCCCTTGCTGGTGGTGTTGGAGGTACCCGCGGTAAGAGCGTTTACGGGTGCAGCAAGCGTGTTGGGTGACGGGGTAAAGAGCGGGGATGTGGTGAGCGCGTTGGAGCCGGCGGAGGTAGAGCCATTACCGGTGGTGCTGGCGGGCGCGCCAGTGGTGGTGGCGGCGGAGTTGGATTGAATGTAGAGCTTGTTCAGTTTTTCGGGATCCAGCTGGAACTGCGGCTCGCTTTCCAGGATGACGTGATACTGGTTCAACTGGGTGTACATGGTGTTGATCTGGCGCTGGCCGAAGGCGTCGTAGAGCGTGTTGTCAATGGTAGTGGGGGCGATGCCGAGCCGCGAAGCGGTGGGTCGGTCGATGACGAGGTTGACGGCGAGTCCGCCGGGCTGCTCATCCGTGGCGACATCTTCGAGATCGGGCAATTGCTTCAAGCGGGAGACGAAGCGATTGGTCCAATCGCTGAGCTCGATGGGATCCGGATCTTCGAGAGTGAACTGGTATTGTGTGCGGCTGACGCGATCATCGACGGTGATGTTCTGGACGGGCTGCATGAAGAGCTGAATGCCCTGGACGTTCTGGAGTTTTGATTGGAGGCGGCGGATGACATCCGAGGCGTTGATCTTGCGTTCCTCGAGAGGTTTCAGGTTGATGGACATTCTGCCGCTGTTGGTGGTGATGTTCGTGCCATCGGCGCCGATGAATGAGGAAAGGCTTTCGACGGCGGGATCCTGCAGGATGACGTTGGCGAGCTCCATCTGTTTTTCCGCCATGGCTTTTGCGCCGATGATTGGGGGAGCCTGGGAAATACCCTGGATGATGCCGGTGTCCTGAACGGGAAAGAAACCCTTGGGGATGTAAATGTAGAGGTAGATCGTGAGGAGAAGTGTGCCCAGAGCTACAAAAAGAGTCAGAGTCTGGTAGCGAAGGACGACTTTAAGGGTGCGGCCGTAGAAAGCGATCATGCTTTCGAAGGCGTGCTCGGAGGCGCGGAAGATGCGTCCCTGCTGTTCCTCCGGATTGTGCTTCAGGATACGCGAAGCCATCATCGGGGTAAGGGTGAGGGAAACGATTGCGGAGACGACGATGGTGACGGCGAGGGTGACGGCAAACTCGCGGAACAAGCGGCCCACAACGTCGCCCATGAAGAGCAGAGGAATGAGGACGGCGATCAAGGAGACGGTGAGGGAGACGATCGTGAAGCCAATCTGCTCGGCGCCCTTCAAGGCGGCCTGCATAGGCGGCTGGCCTTCCTCGATGTAGCGGGAAATGTTTTCGACCATGACGATGGCGTCGTCGACGACGAAGCCGGTGGAAATGGTGAGAGCCATCAAAGAGAGGTTATCGAGGCTGTAACCGAGCGCGTACATAGCGGCGAAGGTGCCGACGAGGGAGAGAGGGACGGCGACGCTGGGGATAATTGTCGCGGAAAGGCTTCGGAGGAAAAGGAACATGACCATGACGACGAGGCCGATGGTGAGGAAGAGTTCGAACTCAACGTCGGACACGGAAGCCTGAATGGGAGCGGTGAGGTCAGTGAGCGTGGTGACGTCGATGCCCTTGGGAAGATTGCTTTCGAGCTGGGGCAGAAGCTGCTTGATGCTATTGACGACGCTGATGGTGTTGCCGCCGGGTTGCCGCTGGACGTTGAGGATGACAGCGGGCATTTTGTTCATCCAGGCGGCTTGATTTGTGTTTTCGACGCCGTCGATGATCTTTGCGACATCGGTGAGCATGACGGGCGCGCCATTGCGGTAGGCGACGACGACGTTTCGGTAATCCTGGCTGGTTACGAGCTGATCGTTGGCGTCAATCTGGTAATCCTGGCGGTTGCCATCGAAATTTCCTTTGGCGGCATTCACACTGGCCTGGGTGACGGCGGTGCGCAAGTCTTCGAGGTTGATTCCGTAGGAAGAGAGAGCGGCAGGATTGGCTTGGATGCGGACCGCGGGTTTCTGGCCACCGCTGATGCTGACGAGGCCAACGTCTTTGAGCTGGGAAATTTTGGGAGCGAGGCGCGTGTCCACCAGGTCTTCGACCTGCGAGAGGGGTATAGAGTTTGAGGTGATTGCCAAGGTGAGAACGGGGGCGTCGGCGGGATTTGTCTTGCTATAGATCGGAGGGGAAGGAAGGTTGGCGGGGAGAAAACTTTGCGAGGCGTTAATGGCCGACTGGACTTCTTCCTCGGCGATGTCGATATTCAGGCTGAGATTGAACTGCAGGACGACGACAGACGTGCCGCCGGAACTGCTGGAAGTCATCTGACTCAAGCCCTGCAACTGCCCGAACTGGCGCTCAAGCGGGGCTGTGACCGTGGTGGCGACGACGTAGGGACTGGCGCCGGGATAAAAAGTGAGTACTTGGATGGTGGGATAGTCGACTTGCGGGAGAGCTGAGACTGGAAGTTGCGTGTAGCTGACGATGCCGACGAGCAGGATCGCCGCCATCAGGAGAGCAGTCGCGACCGGTCGTAAGATGAAAGGAGATGACGGACTCAAGGAGCAGTGCTCCCGGCGTTGTTTCCAGGAAGGGGTTTGGAGGAAACGACGACTTTAGCGTTGTCCTGCAATTTGTCGAAACTGCTGTTGGCGAGCACCTCGCCGGGAGAGATGCCAGTGACTTCGGTAGTCCCGGCATCGGTTACACCGGGTTGAATGACGCGCATGTGGGCGACGTTGTCCTGAATCACATAAACGAAGGCGGTGGGGCCGTTGTGCTGAAGGGTGGAAGAGGGAATGAGAGTGGACCCGTGATGGGTGTCCACAAGCAGACGGACGTTGACGAAACCGTTGGGGAATAACTCAGAATCTTTGTTGGCGAACGAGGCCCGGGCTTTTACAGTGCCGGTGGTGGTATCGATCTGGTTGTCCAGAGTCAGAAGCGTGCCGGTGGCAATTTTTTTGAGCCCAGCGCGATCGAAGGCTTCCGCGGTCAGCTTCGCGTTCTTGCGAAGCCGCTGCTGCACCTGCCCGAGATTGTCCTCGGGAACCGTGAAAATGACGGTGATGGGTTGGATTTGTGTGACGACGGCAAGCGTAAGGGCTCCGGTGGACTGAACGACATTGCCTGGATCGACGAGGCGCAAGCCGACTCTGCCGTCGATGGGCGAGACGATATGACAATAGTCGACCTGGATCTGATCGAACTGAACCACGCCCTGATCGAGTTTTATGGTGCCCTGCTGCTGCAGAACGAGTTTTTCCTGATCGTCGAGAGTTTGTTTCGGAATGGCTTTGCGGGCCCAAGCGTCGGTATACCTCTCGAAATCCATTTTTGATTGGGCGAGAAGATGCGTGTCGTGCTCGAGAGTACCTTGCGCCTGGAGAAGAGAGGCCAGGTAGGGACGCGGGTCAATGTCAATCAGCGGATCGCCCTTGCGGACAAGTTGGCCTTCCGTGTAGTGGACAGCGGTGACGATGCCATTTACCTGGCTGGTAATCGAGGCGGTGTAGACGGGAGTGACGGTGCCGATAGAATCGAGATAGACGCCGATGTCGCCCTGCCTGGCCGTTGCGGTTACAAGCGTGACCGGGCCGCCTCCGCCTCTCGGAGCTTTCGCGGCGGTTGCGGATGCATCGCGTTTGCGCAAGACGAGGAAAAATCCGCCGGCGAAAACCAGAAGGACAATGATCCACACAAAAGCGCGGACACCCTTGTGACGAGGAGGGGGTGTCGGATTTTCCGAGGCAGAGGCTGGGTGAAAATTGTGATCAGTCGGCAATTTAGCTATCCTTTGTCATAATCACACTGCGGGCTTTAGCATAAAAGTCCGTACAGTATTGACGGGTTTTGCGGCTTTTTGGATACAGTCCAAAAAGTGACTCCTGAGCCCGACAATATAAATCAGCCGGGGCGCGGTGAGAATCGATTTGGGCGGGCCGCGGAATTACTTCATGAGTAACAGAATAGCGCACAGTAAAGGAATTCTGCATTAAACGAGATGAATTCCGAGTCGCGCACAGCCCTTCCCATGTCCGCGCGCAGCCTCGCCAGTTTTGCTTTCCTGCGGCACAATCAAACCATGAACTCGGCGGCAGATACAGCGTGGATTATGGAGCAAGCTGCGGCGCTCGGCTTTTCAGGTTGCGGAGTGGCGCCGGCGGAATGCTTTCCGGAGCATGGGACTTTTGACGAGTGGCTGGAGCGCGGGTACGGGGGGGAGATGGGCTACTTGTCGGACCCGAGACGCCGCGATCCGGCGAAGGTGCTTGCGGGCGTACGTAGCGTGATCGTTTGCGCGCTGAACTACAACACCGCACATCCGCATTCGAACGAGACGGCCGCATCCGGAAAGGGCGACGAACCGCGCGGCTGGATTTCGCGCTATGCATGGGGCCGCGACTATCACCAAGTAATGTGGGAGCGACTGAACGGGCTGGCGGACAGGCTTGGCGAACGGTTTCCGGAACCACATCGTTTTCGCGCGTACGCCGATACAGGACCTGTCGCGGAGCGATTATTCGCCAAATACGCTGGGCTTGGGTGGATCGGAAAGAACACGTTACTGCTGAATGAAGAACTGGGATCGTGGTTTTTTCTCGGAGTGATTTTTACAACGCTGGAGCTTGCGCCTTCGCTGGCGCCCAACGAACTGCCACCGCCCGATCTTTGCGGCAACTGCCGGCAGTGCCTGGACGCGTGCCCGACCGGGGCATTCGTTGAGCCTTACGTGCTTGATGCGCGGCGATGTATCTCGTATCTGACGATTGAGTTGCGGGGGAACATGCCCGAAGAATTTCGAGAGGCGATCGGCAGCAATGTATATGGGTGCGACGTTTGCCAGGAGGTGTGCCCATACAACCGGGATGCGCCCATCTCTGGCGTTACCGATTTCCGGCCGCGGCAATTCCGTGATGGGGAGAGTTTATTGGAGCCGCGGCTGGAATGGCTGGCGGGCATGGGAGAAGAAGAATTTCGCGAGAAATTCCGCGGGAGCGCGATGAAGCGAACGAAGTGGCGCGGATTGGTGAGGAACGCCTGCATCGCACTTGGAAACAGCGATGTGCCTCGCGGCACCGAAGCGCACAAGCGAATCTTCGAATTACTGCACCGGCTTTCAGAATCAGAAGAACCCGGCATCGCAGAATCTGCCCATTGGGCGCTTTCCCGCATCCAATGAGTGCCTCGCAATCCGGGAGGCAATGTTTCGCCCAGTGTGGTTGAGCAGGGGCTCCAGAGGCGCTATAATCACGCGCGGAAGCCCGAGCGCCCACCGAAGTTGAGGACTTCCATGGATCGACGTAAGTTTCTTTCAACCAGTGGCCTTCTTGGCGCTGGCTTACTTGGGGCAGGAAATGCCGCCTCGAGTTTGCTTCACGCTGAACCCAGATCGGATTTCGAACCACATCTCAATTTGGAGGACAAACCCGTGGCATTTACAGTGCCCCCCTTGCCTTACCCGAACGACGCCCTTGAACCCTACATTGACGCTCGCACGATGGAAATCCATCACGACAAACATCATGGCGCCTATGTCACCAATCTCAACAAGGCGCTCGAAGGCCATCCGGACCTGCAGGCGAAATCGATCGATGACATTCTGAAGAACCTCGACAGCGTGCCGGAGAATATCCGCGCCGCGGTCCGCAATAACGGCGGCGGCCACTGGAACCACTCACTCTTCTGGCAATTGATGAAGAAGGGCGGAGGAGGGGAGCCCAAGGGGGACTTGGCTGCGGCGATTAATGCGAGCTTTGGTTCCTTTGCGGGATTCAAGGATAAGTTCAAGGCGGCGGGCCTCGGCCGGTTTGGATCCGGCTGGGCTTGGCTGCTGGTGAAGGATGGGAAGCTGGCCATCGATTCGACGGCGAACCAGGACACGCAATACATTGCCGGTGGCAAAGCCGTGATCGGCATCGACGTTTGGGAGCACGCGTACTACTTGAAATATCAGAATGTGCGCGGGGATTATATTGATGCCTGGTGGAACGTTGTGAATTGGGACAAAGCGGCGGAGCTTTACAACTCAGCGAAGAAGTAGCCAAGTGGACCAATTCGACGGGCCGATCTGAAGATCGGCCACTACAGGAAAAGAAAAGGCCCGTTCCAGAAAGTCTGGAACGGGCCTTTTCTTACGAGAACGTGAGCACTACAAACTACAATTAAGCCATCATGCGATGGCGAGCGAGGGGGAGCACTTTGCCTGGGTTCGCCTGCTTACGGTAGCTCTCGCTGCGTTCCCGAAACGGGCCGAGCTGCGGAGCAGGGCCGCCGACGGCAGGCGGTATGGAGTTCAATGAATGACGCGAAGCCTCGCGCATAAGCTCCAGGCGGCCACGAACCTTGAACTTGGCGAGAAGGGAAGAGACGTGAAATTTGACGGTGCGCTCGGAAAGATTCAATTCGTTGGCGATTTCCTTGTTGGCGAGGCTGCGTAGAATGCCATCGAGGACTTCTTCTTCACGGCGGGTGAGACGCACGGCGTTCTTGGCGCTGTGGCCGGCTTCCAGGAGTTTTTGTGCTTTTTCGGCCAAGCCGCTCAGGGTATTGGGAGCGGCCGGAACCATGACCAGATAATCCTTGGGTGATTGCCCGCGGACCAGACAATGCATGGCCAGCAGACCGGCGGCGTGATCAACGGGAAGTTCCCCTTCAGGTCCGGCCTCAACGTGGAAATGGGCCGTGCCCGTGCTTTTTTCATAAAACAAGTAGACGCTTGCTTGCGCAGAGTATTTTGGTTGGGGCAGCGAGTGTGGCGCTAGGTTTCTGCGGATCAACTTCACGTGCACTCCTCCGATCATGCCTCGTGGGGGGACCGAAGCCGTTCTTTTTGGATTTTTACCCTCAAAAACCTCCCGTGGAGGTCGGCCGGAATGACCGAGCAAGCGACGAAGAAGTAGGCCTGGATCAGGTCCAGATACGCCAGAGGAAAAAGCCCTCAGAAACCCTCTGGGGTAAAGTAAAGGATCCTCGTCAAAAGCCTGCGAAAGTTACACCTGACCGGAGTACAGCACTGCAACCTGTTGGCCGGACTGTCAGTTTTGACAGGGGGTGAGTTGTCAACAACTTAGAGCGAGCCGGAGGTGAGGAGAGGCAATGGTTGAGGGTAGAAATTGCCCGACGTCCGAACTTTTTTCCAGAGGGCGGGGATTTCCACAGGTCATCGAGTAAGAACGCGAGTCTGGTCCGGGGAGACAATCTCGTATTGAATGCCACGCCACATGATGCGGCGACCGAATAAAGAAGCGAAGAAATTGATTAAGTATAAAAACGGGACTAGAAATGTGACCAAAATATAAATCCAGGATTGCGCCATGATTTCAGCGCGGGAAGAGGGAAGGGCTTCGGTGACTCCGATTACTCGCAGAGCGCCTCGAAACGCGGCGAGAAGCAGCGGGAGGACGAAAAGCGTGATGACCTGAGAGGCCGGCCGGGATTCAACGGCCAGGTTGAGGGCGACGAACAGGCCCAGGAGGAGAGTGAAACAAAAGAGAAAGTGCGTTGCGAAGGCGGTGGCCCACATTCGAGGACGGTAGATGCGCGTGATTTTGATCTGGCGGTTGGTAAATTCAAGGAGGGTCGGGAAGTCCGTTTGAACGTAGGACGGGGTGAGGCATTCGGGCAGAAAAACGATCTGGCGGCGGGTTCGTTCGATGGCGATGGTGAGGGAGTAGTCGTCGCTGAAAGCGTTTTGCCAGACATTGAGCATGTCCATCTCTTCAAAGAGGGCGCGGCGAATGGCGGTGCCGCCGCCCCAACAGAAATTTCTCGCATGGCCGCCGAGCATAGTGACCACGGAAGCGTTCCAGGCGGCGAGAAGGGCGTTGGGGAAAGCGTTGTTGTTGGGAATGAACCAACGCATGGTGGTGGTGGCTCCGATGCGGGAATCGGAGAGCGGAGCGACGATATGGTGAAGCCAGGTTCTACCCGGGCAGCCGTCCGAATCTACAAAGACGAGCACCTCAAAATCGGGGGGGAGTTGTTCAATACAGACGCGGAGGTTGTTCACTTTTTCGCTGGATGTGGTGGGCTTTCCGGCGATGACGACGTGAGCTTTCACGCGGGAGGACGCGGCGACGCGCTTGACGAGGCTGTACGCGGGATCATTTTCGGAAGCGAGGATGAAAAAGACCTCGAAGTTCTGATGGTTGAATTCGCAAAGAGAAACGAGATTGCGTTCGAGGCCGGGTTCCATGCCGCGGCAAGGGCAGAGGACTGCGGTGCGGGGAGCGTAAAAGCCAGGGTCGGTGTGCAATCGGCGGCGCACGTAGGCGAGCCACTGGATGCCCTGCCAGAGCAGGAAGAGCCCCGAGGCGACCTGGAGAATCGCCAGAAATTCGAAGAGAGTTTCCACGCAAGCCGAGCATAACAAACGTAGGGGTTGCTGGAAGCGGCTTGTAGTAGGGTAGAATCGCACCGGTAAACAGCAGGAAATCCAGGAGAAAAATATGACTGGCCGAGTGGATAGTTCGATGGTGACGTCGACGAATGAATTGCCGGGATACCGGATTGTGAGGAATTTCGGGATAGTGCGGGGAATTACGGTACGCTCGCGGAGCGTGCTGGGGAATCTGGCGGCGGGAATTCAGACGATCGTGGGCGGAAACATATCTGTGCTTACGGAGCTGTGCGAAAAGGCGAGGGAAGAGGCGTACGAAATATTGTTGCAGCATGCGGCGCAACACGGAGCCAACGCGATCGTGTGCATGCGGTATGACGCCAATGAGGTGATGCAGGGAGTGACGGAAGTGCTGGCGTATGGGACGGCGGTGCAAGTCGAGAAGGTTGTTTGAAGAATAGCAGCTACTGGCCGGAGCGTGCAGCAGAGGCATCAGCCTGTACTCTTCGGGGCGCACGAGCCGGTCGTGGTAGAATTCCCGCGCGATGTTCTGTTCGACTTGTGGCAAGCAAGTAACGGAAACTGCGCGATTCTGTTCGCACTGCGGCGGCGCCGTCGGTGCGGACGAAACGGTTCTCGGCGACGCGGGGCTCCTGGAATCCGGAGAGACGCTGGCGCCGGATAGCCCAGTTGCGGGTACTTCGCGCCCAGCGGGGAGGCCCCCTTCCGCAGCGGGCAGCGCGCGCGCGGCCGGGTGGAGAACTCCCAGCGTATCCACGATCAGCAGCAGCTCGGAACCCATCGGCGGCGGACGCTTTGCGCCGGGATCGATTGTGGCGCAGCGATACCGCATTGTGGCGCTGCTTGGCAAGGGCGGCATGGGCGAGGTGTACCGCGCGGAAGATTTGCGGTTGAGCCAGGTGGTGGCCATCAAGTTTTTGCCGGGAGCGCTATCGCAGGACTCTGCCGCACTTGGACGATTCCATTCGGAAGTGCGCGTGGCGCGCCAGGTGTCGCACCCAAACGTTTGCCGGATGTTCGATATCGGCGACGCGGACGGTTTTCCCTTCCTGACAATGGAATATGTGGACGGCGAGGACCTCTCTTCGCTGGTACGGCGCATTGGAAGACTTCCCCAGGACAAAGCGGTCGAGATCGCAAGGCAGATCTGCGCGGGTCTGGCGGCGGCGCACGATCGCGGCGTGGTACATCGCGACCTGAAACCGGCGAACATCATGCTGGACGGCGCGGGGAAGGCACGGATCACGGATTTCGGCCTGGCGGGAATCGCAGCGACGATTCAGGGAGCGGACGTGCGCGCGGGGACTCCGGCGTACATGGCGCCGGAACAGCTTTCCGGAAAGGAAGTGACGACGAAGAGCGACATCTACGCGCTGGGGCTGGTGATGTACGAACTGTTGACCGGGAAACGCGCTTACGATGCAACGAGTCTGCCGGAATTGATGAAGGCGCGGACCGAGGGGAAGATCACCAACCCTTCGACCCTGGTGAAGGACCTGGACCCGCTGGTGGAGCGAGTAATCCTGCGCTGCCTAGAGAGCGATCCGGGAAGACGGCCTACCTCCGCGCTACAAGTGGCCGCGGCGTTGCCTGGCGGCGATCCGCTGGCGGCGGCGCTGGCCGCGGGGGAAACGCCATCGCCCGAAATGGTGGCGGCCGCGGGAGAAAATGAGGGGACGCGCCCGAGCGTGGCGATCGCATGCTTGCTGGGGGTGATTGCGTTAATGGGCGTATGCACTTACCTGGGAATTCGCGAGGGCGGGCTGCGCGATCTTCGCGTGAAGAGTTCCGGAGAGATTCTGGCGCACCAGGCACGGGAAATTGTCGGCAAATTGGGATACACGGAGCCAGCCAAAGATTCCGCATCAGGATTCGAATACGACGACCAGTATCTGGATTACCTGGACAAGAAAGCGAAGCCGGGATCGGCGTGGACGCAGACTCTGCGAGAGAAGCCTCCGCTGCTGCGATTCTGGTACCGGCAAAGTCCGAAGGAGATGGCAGCAGACGGATTCACGGGGATGGCGCTAACGCCAGGCGTGGTGACGTTTGACGATCCATCCCAGACATTTTCGGGAATGATCAATCTGCGGCTGGACCCGGAAGGGCGGCTGCAATCCTTCCAGGCGATACCGCCAGAGAAAGAGCAGCTCAACGAGGGAAACAAGGACAGAACGCCGCCGGCGACGGACTGGCAAACGCTCTTCGCGGCCGCGGGGTTGCGGATAGAAGATTTTCACGCAGGTACGCCGGCATGGAATTCGCTGGCGGCTTACGACGCGCGCGCCGCATGGGACGGCGTGTGGCCGGGGACAACGCGTCCGCTGCATGTGGAAGCGGCGGCGTGGCGCGGGAGGCCGGTTTATTTTGCGCTTACCGGCGACTGGACAACGCCGGAGCGCATGCCGGGCCCGGAGCCGACGGGATCGGAGCGCAGCATCCAGATCTTCGGTATCGCGTTCGCCTTACTGCTGGCCGGCAGCGGCCTCTGGCTGGCGTACCGGAATTATTCGCTGGGAAGGGGCGATCGACGGGGAGCACTGCGGACCGTGACGGTGGTCTTCGCGCTGGAAATCGTGCTGTTTTTTCTTAAGGGGCATCTCTCGTTTTCGTCGAGCACGATCTTTCTGACTGTCCTGGCGGTGAGCACCGGGTTGTGTGTCAGCGGATTCCTGTGGATCCTGTACATCGCGTTGGAGCCATACGTGCGGAGCAAGTGGCCGCAGACGATCGTGTCCTGGTCACGCTTGCTGGCAGGTAATTTGCGGGATCCGCTGGTGGGGCGGGACATCCTGTTCGGCACGCTGCTGGGACTGGCGTGGGTGCTGGTTTATTTCACGGGCTACGTGTTTGAAATCCGCGTGGGCGAGCGGCCGCTGTTTTCACAACTGGATTTTCTGGAAGGGACGCGCGCGACATTTTCGGTCTGGCTGGGCAACGTGGTGGCCGCGCTTTTGGGGCTGCTGATGATGTTTTTCCTGCTGGTGCTGCTGCGGGTGCTGGCGCGGAATCGCTGGCTGGCGGCGGCGATATTTATCGTGCTCCTCGCGGCGCCGAAAGTTCTGGGAAGCGATCATCCGTGGATCGATGGCCCGGTGTGGATGGCGATCTACGCGATTGCGGCGTTCGCCGTGGTGCGGTTCGGGTTGATTGTGCTGGCAATGGCGGTGTTCACGGCAAATGTGCTGCTGAATGTGCCATACACTCTGGATTTTTCGGTGTGGTACGCGCCGGGAGTGATTTGCGTGCAGCTGAGTTTCCTGGCGCTGGCGGTGTGGGGATTTTACCAGGCGCTGGCCGGGCAGAAACTGTTCAAGGAGGAATTCTTCGAATAAGAGTCGTGGTCAGTGGCCTATGGCCAGTGGCCAGCGAAATCTGAGTTACAGGTCTGATCCTTTCAGGCGGGAACGGAGGACTTCGGCGGCAATCTGGGCCCCGAGGGTTTCGAGATCCTCGAGGGTCCGGGTGGCGGCGAGGCGCGCCCTTTCCAGGAAGGACGAATCGAGCACGAAGGCGCAGCGGTCCACGAAGGGATGATTTGCGGCCTCGAAGCGCTTGCGGGGACGCCGCGAACTTGCGGCTCGGGCGATTAGATCTTCGTACATCTTCAGATCCGACTGAAAATCGAGGGCGTCACTGACGTTCCAGCAGTGGTGGCGGGTTAGGCCGGCGAGAAATTTTTGGCGGAAGGCGGCAGCCTCCTGCCGGGCCATAGGCTTGGCTTTGCGGTCGTCTTCGGTGTGCAGGCCGCGAGTGACGATTTCAAGGACGCGAGCGGTGACGGTGAGCAAGGCTTCGCGCTGGAGAAGATTGAGAAGATCGCGGTAGAGAACGGCGTGGACCTGCAGGCTGTGGCGGCCGTGTTCGACGACGTAGGAATCGACGAAGCGGGGGATGGTGCGCTCGCGAAGGAGGGCCTCGCTGAGGCGCTGGGGAAGAACGGCGGCCAATTCCTTGGCGGGAGATCTGGATTTCGAGTTCGACGGCATGAGAAGTTTCCATACTAGCAGCAGTTGGAGAGTTCTCAGCCTGTTCGAGAGAACAAGAGGGAAAGAAAGAAGGCCCGGCAGATTTGACGGGCGGTTGTATAGGTTGGCAAGTCAAAGGCGCTCCCGACCGGGTCGGGGCCGCTACAAAAGCAGGAGGTCAAAAACAAGAGTGGCCGGGCGAGCCCGGCCACTGCAAGTTTGATTCGTTCAGATTAGTGGACGGCGCTGGGCGAATCGCCTACGGCGGCTTGCGAAGGCTCCGGCTCTGGGACTACCGGGGCGATCGGATCCTTTTCTAGCGCGTGCTCGAGGACCTCATCGAGCGTTCGGACGTAGGTGATCTTCAGGTCGCCGAGGATTTCCGGCGGAAGATCGGCGACGGCGTTCGGCTCATTGTCCGCTGGCAGCAGCACATGGGTGACTCCCGCGCGCTTGGCGCCGAGGACTTTCTCCTTCACGCCACCGATCGGCAGCACGATTCCGGAGAGGGTCATTTCACCGGTCATCGCCAGGCGATTTTTCACCGGGCGATTCGTCAGCAAGCTGACGAGTGAAGTGACCATCGCGGCGCCGGCGGACGGCCCGTCTTTCGGGACCGCGCCGGACGGCACGTGAATGTGAATGTCCAGCTTGCGGAAGAAGTCCGGATCAATGCCGTAGCGTTCGGCGTTGGCACGAGTCCAGGTCAATGCGGCGGTCATCGACTCCTGCATGACTTCGCCGAGATGGCCGGTCATGGTGAACTGCTTGCCACCGCGCATGCGGCTCGCTTCGATGAAGACGATGTCGCCGCCGACGGGCGTCCAGACGAGTCCGACAGCGACGCCGGGCTTCTTGACGCGCTCGTCGATTTCCCGCTCGGTGCGGAATTTCGGCACGCCGAGGAATTCACGGACGACTTCGGGAGTGACGATCATCTTCTCCGTCTTGCCTTCGGCCAGACGGCGCGCCTGCTTGCGGACGATTGTGGCGATCTCGCGCTCGAGATTGCGAACACCGGCCTCGCGCGTGAAGCTGTGGATGATTTCCCGCAGCCCTTCTTCAGTGAACTCCAGCTGGTCGCCTTCCTTGACGCCGTGCTCGGCGGCTTGCTTGGGGATCAGGTATTTGCGCGCGATGTGGATCTTTTCCTCACCGGTGTAGCCGGGGAGTTCGATGATCTCCATGCGGTCGCGCAAGGGTTCCGGGATGGGATCCATCCAGTTGGCCGTGGCGATGAAAGTGACCTTTGAGAGATCGAACGGCACATCCAGATAGTGATCTCGGAAGGTCGAGTTCTGCTCCGGGTCGAGAACTTCCATCAAGGCGGAGGACGGATCGCCGCGGAAATCGCGGCCGAGCTTGTCGACTTCGTCGAGCATCATGACGGGGTCGTTGGTTTCGCCGCGCTTCAGGCCCTGAATAATCTGGCCGGGAAGAGCGCCGATGTAAGTGCGGCGGTGTCCGCGGATTTCGGCTTCATCGTGCATGCCGCCGAGGGCGATGCGCACGAATTTGCGGCCGAGCGCGCGCGCAATGGACTTGCCGAGCGAGGTCTTGCCGACGCCCGGAGGCCCAACGAAGCAAAGGATTGGCCCCTTCATGCCAGGCTGAAGTTTCTTGACTGCCAGGTAGTCGAGGATACGCTCCTTGACCTTCTGAAGATCGTAATGATCTTCATTGAGGATGTCCTGGGCCTTGGGGATGTCGATGTCCGCGCTGCCGGAGGATTTCGACCAGGGCAGGGAGGTCATCCATTCGAGATAGGTGCGCGAGACCATGTACTCCGCGGAGGCCGGAGTCATCTTGGCGAGACGCTTGAGTTCGCGGTCGCATTCCTTCTTGGCTTCCGCGGTCATGCCCGCTTCATCGACCTTTTTGCGCAGTTCGTCGATTTCGGCTTGCGCGTCGTCGATTTCGCCGAGTTCCTTCTGAATGGCCTTCATCTGCTCGCGCAACAGGTATTCGCGCTGGTTCTGGCTTACCTGCTCCTGAACCTGTTCATTGATCTTGCTGCGAAGTTCCAGAACTTCAAGTTCTTTGGAGAGTTCGCGAATGAGCGTTTCGAGGCGCTTGCGGACGTTGGCGGTTTCGATCAGTTCCTGACGGAGCAGGGTCGAAAGGCTCGGCAGCGTGCCGGCGATGAAGTCGGCGAGACGGCCGGGATCGTCGATATTCATAGCCGCGTTTTGCAGATCGTCGGAAAGTTGCGGCGAGTGGGCGACGACGTCACGGAAAAGGTCTTGCGCGTTGCGCTGCAAGGCTTCGAGTTCGGCGTCCTTATCGCCCGTGAAGTCGGGCTCGGAAGCCACGGCGGCACGGAGGAACGGGCGCAGGCTCAGGAGTTCATTGATGCGAATGCGCTGCAAACCCTCCAGGAAAACCACCACGTTGCCGTTGGGCATCTTCACGGTCTTGTGGACCTTGGCAAGCGTGCCGACTTTATGGAGGTCCGCCGCAGCAGGATCTTCGATCCGCGGATCCAGTTGGGCAACAACGCCCAAAAGCTTATCGTCGCCCGCAAGCGAATTGACCAGGGCGAGCGAGCTCTCACGGCCTACGGTGAGAGGCAGAACGGCGCCCGGGAAGAGAACGGTATCCCGGACGGGAAGGATTGGAAGAGTATCTGGAACAAAATGTTTTTTATCAGCCATGTTTTCCCCTAACGCGAAGCGGGAGAAAGATCCGCTTTGGAAAATTAGATGCAGAGAGCCGGCAAAAGGTGCCGGACAATGCAAAAGTCTTCAGCAGAAAATATTAGTCAACAACACTCAAATCCTAACATGGTCCGTCTCAGTTTGCAACTTTGCCATAAAATATTGATATAAAACAAGTTACCACCAAAGCTAGAAAGCCTGAACTCTAAGGTGTCTTATCGGCCGACTTGACGGAGAGGATAGTGTCTCCGAACAAATTCGAGGGCTTGGTCCCGGGTCTGGACGGCCTCCTCGAGTTGGGCGTCTTCGAGGGTGGTCAGCATCTTCTGAAATTCCGGCCCCGGTGTATAGCCCAAATCTTTGAGGTCGTCACCCGAGAGTAATCGGGGGGGGCGGACCTCAGTGGGAGGAGTTTGGGCCAGGAAGGCGCGAACGGCATGGTAGGCATCGAGTTTGCCGTGGCTGGACTGGCAATCGAGGCGGTGGAGTTCAAGGTGTTCGTCGAACTGGGGGAGGCGGACGAACCGCTTGAGGGTGGCGGGGCGCATTTGGGAGACGTCTTTGAACTTCATGTGGTTGGCGACGAGGGCTTTGATCTGGTCGGTGTCGTCGTTGGAGAAGCGGAAGCGGCGGCAAATGTCATCCGTCATGCGGACACCGACATCGACGTGGCCATCGAAACGAATGCGGTCGCCGGTTTCCGAGGCAGGGCGGAAGGTGGGAGGTTTGCCAATATCGTGGAGAAGAACGCCCCAGGCGAGCGTGGAAGAGACGCCAATTGGGAGACCGTCAAGCATGAGGAGGGTGTGGAACCAGACGTCGCCTTCGGGATGGAATTGCGGCGGCTGAGCGACACCTTTCATGGCGGCGATTTCGGGGAGAAATTCGGCCAGGAGGCCGAGTTCATTGAGAAGTTCGAAGGCTCGGCGGGCGGCGCCTTCGGTGAGGAGCTTGGTGAGTTCCTCGCGGATGCGTTCCGCGGAAACAACATGGATTGCAGCCGCGTGCATTCGGATGGCGACGAAGGTTTCAGGCTCGATGGCGTAGTTGAAGCGTGCGGCGAAACGCGCGGCGCGGAGCATCCGGAGTTTGTCTTCGGCGAAACGGCGGGAAGGCTCGCCGATGGCGCGGATGATTCCGGCGGTGAGATCGGCGCGGCCGCCCACAAAGTCGAGGACTTCGCCGGTGTCATGGCGCATCAGGAGGCCGTTGATGGTGAAATCGCGGCGTTGGACATCTTCTTCGGGTGTTTTAGAGTAGACGACCTGATCGGGATGGCGGCCGTCCGAGTAGCCGAGGTCGGAGCGGAAGGTGGCGACTTCGACCTTGAGGGAATCGTGGCGGACGAGGATGACGCCGAATTGCGCGCCGACATCGAGGCCGTTGGGGAAGAGTTGCAGAACTTCGGAAGGAGTTGCGTTGGTGGCGACGTCGTAATCCGCGGGATCGCGTCGAAGCAGGATGTCGCGCACACAGCCGCCGACGAGGAAAGCCTGGTGACCTTGGCGTTGGAGAGAGTCACAGACCGAATTGGCGAGTTCCCGGGAATTCACGGAATGATTATGCGCCTGTGGGGGGAGGTAAATGAAGTAGAAGGGGCATTGGAAGTATAAGGAGGAGTTTTCTGGCGGCTGGGAACTTGGAGACGCCTACAGTCAGGATCAGGAGCAGCGCAGAACGAGGCAGGTGATGTCGTCGGACTGGCGGGTGGCGCCAACGAAATCTTCGACGGATTTCATGAGGAATTGCAAGGTTTGCTGGGCGTTGAGATTGGGAAGGCCGCGGATGATGTTGAGCCAGCGATTATCGGAGAATTCTTCGCCGGCGGCGTTGAAGGCTTCGACGACTCCGTCGGTGAAGAGCACGAGGGTGTCGCCGGGTTGCAAGGTGACTTCGGCGGAAGGAAAGGTAGCCTCGTTAGTGATGCCTAGGGGTAACGCTGCTGATTCGAGGCGCTCCGTGGAGGCGTTTGCGCGACGGATCACGGGGGAATTGTGGCCGGCGTTGACGTAGGCGAGACGGCGGGTGGCGGGGTCATACTCGGCGAGTATAGCGGTGGTGAAGCGCTGGCCGCCGAGGCTATGGGCGCACGCATAGTGATTGAGGCGGGTGGCGAGTGCGCTTAAGGGGAGACCTTCAGAGGCGATGGTGCGGAGGCTGGCTTGTAGAGTGGCCATGAGGAGGGCAGCGGGAACGCTTTTGCCGGCGACGTCGGCCATGACGAGCATGAGTTTGCCGCCGGAGGCAGCGTCGGCGGTGGGATAGAAGGCGTCATAGTAATCGCCGGCGACGGAATTTTGAGCCCGAGTGTAGAAGGCTACTTCCGCGTTGGGAATCATCGGCGGAGTGGAGGGAACGAGCCACGCCTGGATTTCGCGGGCGATTTCCAGATCGCGCTTCATGGTGATTTTGTCGGCGAGTTCGAGAGAAAGAAGCAGAAGGAATAAAAGAGCGGAAAGGAATTCCGCTTTGATACCGAAACCGTTGTTACCGTTCCCGGAAAAAAGAAGCAAGACCAATGCGACGAGGAGAAGCACACGGCGGGCCGGCGTGAGTTTGTTCATCATGGCCCAGAAGAGTTGCTTGACTACGGGATAAGGCCGTTTCCAGCGAGAGAGCTTGTTGACTTCGTCCCAGTCGACGTCTTTGCCGTAGAAGCCGTAGGTAGAGCGTGCGTCGGCGGAGAATTGGGACCAGAGGTCGTCGATGCGGCGCCCGTCGCTGACGCGCTGCCAGAAAATGCCGAGACGTGAGGTAGGAGCAGGGCGCGGTTCGGATGCGCCGGATGGAGGCGTCGCGGCAGAGGACATGCAGAAAGTATAGGCGAAAGGGGGTTCGCTGGGCAGCGGTGGTTTTCCGAGTTGGCAGTCGGGAGAAGCTAGTTAGATCCGCAGGGATTTCTGGAACGGAACTTCTGGGCACGAACGGGTCGCGATGGGGCTGTCAGGTTCTCCGTTATCGCCCGAATTGGCGATTGAGCGGGGATTTATTTCTTGTTCAGGGATTGGATTTGCGCGACGAGCGAATCGATTTCTTCAGGGGTCAGTTTGCCGGTGAACTTGGGCATGTGGCCTTTGCCGTTGGCGATGATGTTGCGCAGATCATCGGCGGAAGCAGCCGCGGTTTTTGGGGAGGTGAGCGCCGGCCCGCCAAAATGGCGGCCCTCGGCGGTTTTTCCGTGACACTTCGCGCAATCTTTCACGTAGACGGAGTTCGCGAGCAGGCCGCTCTCCGCGGGCGGAGTCTGGGCATAGGCAGCGGCGAAGACAAGAAGCGAAGCTGAGATAGCGGCGGCGAGTGCGAGTGTTTTCATGTGAGTCCTCTTCAAATGAGATCGAACTGAAGAGTATAAATGAGATCGATTGCGAAAGAGTCGCCTTTAACCCGCTCTATGCGAGAAAAAGAAAGATTTGACAAAGAGTTTACACAGGTGGAAGGGCCATTCACGAAGAGCCCTATGGGCGGAGTTATCGGGGCTCGTCGTCGCGGCGGAGGGAGCCTCCGAATTGGACGGAGGTGAAGCCGAATTTATCGCGGAGACTGTCGGCGGCCTTGGTGAGCTTTTCGAGTTTCTCGCGGCGATCAGATTCGAGGAGGTCGAGTTGTTGCACGCCGTGGGAGAGGGCGGAGAGCGCGACGCCGAGGAGGCGCACTTTGCGTTTGGCGTCGCGATGCTGGCGGAAGAGATTGAGGAAGACGGCGAAGATGTCGGTGTCGAGTTGCGCGGGCTCGGTGAGAGTTCTGGAGCGGGTGTAGGTTTCGAAACCGGCGTAGCGGATGGTCAGCGTTAGAGTGCGCGTGGAAAGCCCCGCTTCGCGGAGGCGCTTGCAGGCTTTTTGCGAGAGATGGCTGAGCAGGGTTTCCATTTCTGCGACGTCGGTGGTGTCTTCGCCGAAAGTGTGATTGTGAGAGATGGATTTGGGCTCGGCGTCGATGAGGAATTCGTAGGCGTCCCCGCCGCGTGCCTTGCGAAAGAGGGCTGTGCCCCACTGGCCAAAGATTTTTTCGAGCTTTTCCTGGGAGTGGGATGCTAGCTGCTCGACGCTTTCGATGCCGAGGGCGCGAAGGGCGCGTTCGGTGACTTCGCCGATGCCGGGAATTTTGCGGATGGGAAGAGGGGCGAGGAAGCGCGCTTCCATGCCGGGGGCGACCCAGACGAGGCCGCGGGGTTTGCCCTGGTCGGAGGCGACCTTGGCAGTGAGGCGCGTGGTGGCGAGGCCGCCGGAGCAGGGAAGTCCGGTTTGTTTTGTGATTGTGCGAAGGAGTTTGTCGGCGGCGGCGAACGGTGGGCCGTGGAGGCGTTCGGTGCCGGAGAGGTCGAGATAAGCTTCGTCGATGGAAACCATCTCGACGATCGGGGAAAACTTAGCGAGGATGGAGGCGACGCGATCGCTCCATTCGGAATATTTTTCGTGGTGGCCGTCGAGGAAGACGGCATGGGGGCAGAGCCGGCCGGCGGTGCGCAGGGGCATGGCGGAATGGATGCCGAATTTGCGGGCTTCGTAGCTGGCGGCGGAGACGACGCCGCGCTGGTCGGGGCGGCCTCCGACGACTACGGGCTTGCCGCGGAGGTCGGGGTGGGCGAGTAGTTCGACGGAGACGAAGAAGGCGTCCATGTCGACGTGAAGGATGGAGGACTGCGCGGGGAATTCCGATGCGTCGGGAGCGTCGTGCTTGGCGCGGAAGCGTGCAAAGTCCTGCATGGGATAAGCGTACGACTACGGGTTGGGGGAGGCAATGAGGTTGATGAGGGCAATGGGGGCGTGGTCAAGAAGTTGGAAGTAGCGGCGGAGTTTACTGGTCAAATGCGGAAGCTTTGCTTCTGTACTCAAGAACGGCCCGTCCCGTAAATCCATCCGGGGCACAGAAAGCGCGGCTCGGACTTTTCGACTACACCCAGGGCAAGAAGCGGGCGCTACGCCGCAGACTTGCGACACACAGTAAAATCAGATAATCTGATAATCGGATTTATGAAGAAGACTAAGATCAGCGTAACCGACGCAGCTCGCAATTTTGCAGACTGCGTGAACCGGACCCACTATCAGAGGCTTTCCTTTGTGCTGGTGAAGAACGGCAAGGCGGTGGCACAACTTGTGCCCGACGGCGAGAAGGTTTGTCTTGGCCGCGATGCGGCCGAAGCTCTGGCGAAAGTGAAATTGTCACCAAAAGAAGCCTCAGCCTGGCGGCGCGATCTAAAGGCGGGCCGTAAAATTCTGAAGACTCCAACCGACAAATGGCGATAATCCTGGACACGGACGTTATTGTGCGGGGAGAGCGCGGCACGTTCGATCTGGAGCGTTGGCTGGCGTCCCGTCCGAACGATGCATTTGAGGTCGCAGGCATTACAGTCGCGGAACTTTGGCACGGAGTGGAACGGGCAACCCGGCCACACCGAACTGCGCGGGAACGCTACGTGAAAGCAATCCTGGAGACGTTTCCGATCATTCCTTATACCGAGCAGACGGCTTATGTGCATGCGCGGGTATGGGCAGATCTGGAAGCTGCCGGAAAGATGATCGGTTTCTACGATCTGATAGTGGGAGCGACCGCGCTCGAGAGGGGCAGCCGGGTGGCTACTTTCAATAAGAGGCGCTTCACTCAAATAAAGGATCTCGCGGTCGTCGAGCCTCAGTAGCCCTCACATCTTCATCTCCCAGACCTATCGGGCACGCAATCTGATTAATCACGTAAACTCTTTCATCAGGCAAGACAGGATATTTCTATGAAAATCCCAGTTCGGCGAATTTTGTTTTGAGTTGTGTGAGACAGATGGAATGATTGTGCGACATACCGAAGGAGAGAGATGAAAAATGTAAAGGGAAATGCGCAAGTGGTGAATCGCTTCACGGCCGGGCTGAGCCTGATCTTCTTTCTGGGGATCGGCTTAAGAAACACTCGGGCGCAGGAGGTTCCGTTGGAGGCGGTGGTTACTCCTTCGACGATGATCGTGAAGAACGGGAAGCCGGTTACCTTTGCGATTCACGGATTTATCGAGTTCAGGTCGCTGGCGGAGGTGTTTCCGTACATTGATGCGCAGACGCAGCGGTGGGACGGGAAGATCAGCGAGGAGGAAAAACGGCGGCTTGCCCGCGAACTGCTGCGCGAAGGAATTGAGAGCCGCGTAGTTTCGATGGCGGATGAGCGGCTTTTGCAGGCGCTGGTGACTCACACGAGCTCGGAGTTGAGGGAGGTGATTGCAAAAGTCAAGGAACCCGTGCCCGCTGGGTATGTGCAGGAATTCGCGGCAGTGCAGGAAAAGTGGAAACACTCGCTGAACTGCTGGAGCGCTTCGCCGGCAATTGCGGGGCGGGTTCTTTCGAACTGGTATCCGATTGAGGAGGGGATACGGTTGCATGGAGCTGTTTACGATTCGACGGAGCATTTCTGGCAGGGAGTGAAGTATCACCCAGATACGACGGTGGGGGATTTGAAGGGGTTGGTTACGCTGCTGCAGGGGCGCGAGTGGGGCGCATGGTTAAAGCGGCTGGATGACGATCCGAAGATTTATTTGGCGAATGCCTACGCGGTGGAGTTTCTGCGGCACAACCTGAAGGCTGAACGGCTGAAATGGTTTGGGGAAGAGTTAGGCAAGCATGGCTTGAGGGACGGCGATCACTCGCGAATCTTGCAGCAGCGCGGGGACAGCGCGTTCCGGTTTAGCGGATTTGAAGAAAAAGTGTTGTGGGGCGACTTGGCGGATTTGTTGCACATGGTATACGTGTTTTCTCCGGCGGACGATTCGATTCGCAAGGTCTTGGCGCAGCATCATTTTGACGGGATTTATCTGGATGGGCGAAAGATGGGATTTATCAGCGAAGAGTTTCGAGTGGAGATGCTGGAGATCTGGAAAGTGAAATTTCTGGAGATATCAAGATTTCGAGAAGTGATTGCGGGGATACCTATGGAGATCCGGCTTGAGCATTTTTTGAACGATGGGGATTCGCCGGATATTCCGCTTTCGATCTACGTCCCGTATCTGAATCGGATTCGGGAAATGGCGAGTACCAGAAAATAGAAAATGGAAAATAGAAATTAGGTGCGTTCGGCGGAGAGGACGCGGGGGATGCCGGCGAGGTCGTTGGTGACGTGGATGTTGGCCCATTGGGGAGTTTCTAGGAGGGGGCGGACGGCGGGGAGGGAGTCGTGGCCGAGTTCGAGGACCAGGAGGCCGCTGGGTTTGAGTTGGCGCGCAGCTTCTGGAATCAGCAGGCCGTATAGTTCGTAGCCTTCTTCGCCGCCGTAGAGGGCGGAGGCGGGTTCGTGGTCGCGGACTTCGATGGGGAGGGTGTTGGTTTCTTTGCGGCCTATGTAGGGAGGGTTGGAGATGATGAGATCGAAGAGGGGTGACCCGTTCGGCAAGTTCAGGGCAGGCTGGTGACTGGTGATTGGTGACTGGTGGGAAGTGGGAGAGAAGGCCGAGAGCAAGTTGGATTCGAGGAAGGTGATGCGCGAGTGGAAGCCGAGGCGGGTGGCGTTGCGTTGGGCTGTAGCTAGGGCGGCGGGGGAGATGTCGGTGGCGTAGATTTTGGCGGCGGGGAGTTCTTTGGCCAAGGCGATGGCGATGCAGCCGGAGCCGGTGCCGATGTCTACGATGGTGAGAGTTTCGCCGGTAAGTTTGGGATCGCGGCCGTGGCGGAGTTCACGGACGGCGAGGCGATCAAGAGCGACTTCGATGAGGTGTTCGGTTTCGGGGCGGGGGATGAGGACGTCGGGGTTGACCTCGAATTCGAGGCCCCAGAATTCCTGCTTGTGGGTTAGATATTGAGTGGGTTCGCCAGCGGCGCGGCGGCGGATGAGGGAGAAATAGGATTCGAGGATTTGGGGATCGAGGAGTTCTTCGGGGTGGGCGTAGAGCCAGGTGCGGTCGCGGCGGGTGACGTGGAGAAGGAGGAGTTCGGCGGCGAGTGTGTAGGAGGGGATGCGGGCTTCGCGAAGGAGATGGATGCCTTGTTTGAGGGCAGTGCGGACGTCGAGGGGACTGGAGTTTGATTCGGACATGAAGATTTAAGAGAAGAGTTTAACGCAGAGACGCTGAGAGCGCTGAGAAGAGAACCCAAGAGCACAGCCAGGAATGGCTGTGCCACAGGGAGCGCCGTAGCGATAGATGCTAGAAATCACGCTTCTGCTAGTTCCTGCTTTAGGCGGGCGGCTTCGTAATGCTCGACTAGGCCATCGACTAGGGGGGCGAGTTTGCCGTCCATTGCTTCGGTTAGTTGGTGGATGGTGAGGCCGATTCGGTGGTCGGTTACGCGGTTTTGCGGATAGTTGTAGGTGCGGATTTTTTCGGAGCGATCGCCGGTTTTGATCTGGCCGCGGCGTTCGGCGCCGATGGCGGCTTGCTGCTTTTCGAGTTCCATTTCGTAAAGGCGGGAGCGAAGGACGCGCATGGCCTTGGCGCGGTTTTTGATCTGGGATTTTTCGTCCTGCTGAGAGACGACCAAGCCGGTGGGCAAGTGCGTGATGCGCACGGCGGAGTACGTTGTGTTGACGGACTGGCCGCCGGGGCCGGAAGAGCAGAAGGTGTCGATGCGGAGATCTTTGGCTTCGATTTTGATGTCGATTTCGTCGGCTTCGGGGAGGACGGCGACGGTGGCGGCGGAGGTGTGGATGCGTCCCTGCGTTTCGGTGGCTGGGACGCGCTGCACGCGGTGGACACCGCTTTCGTATTTTAGTTTGGAATAAACTTTCTTGCCCTGGATGGCGGCGACAATTTCTTTTACCCCGCCCATCTGTGCAGGAGAACTTTCCATCACTTCCACTTTCCAGCCCTGTGATTCGGCGTAACGGGTGTACATGCGGAAGAGATCGCCCGCAAAGATGCCGGCTTCGTCGCCACCGGTGCCGGCGCGAATTTCGAGGATGATGTTTTTGTCGTCGATGGGATCGTGGGGCAGGAGAAGAAGTTTCAGCTCGCGCTCGGTTTGTTCCTTACGCGCGGACAGCAGCTTTTCTTCCTCCTGGGCCATGTGGCGCATTTCTGCGTCTTCGGATTCGACGACCATCTGATGGGCGCCGGCGAGGTCCTTTTCGATTTGCTTGAACTCGCGGTGCTTGTTGACGATGGTTTCGAGATCGGAGTGCTGCTTGGCGAGTTTCTGGAAGCGCGCGGAATCGGTGACGACTTCGGGAGTGGAGAGCTCCTGGGTCATTTCCTGGTACCGGGCGTCGAGTTGATCGAGTTTTTCGGAAAGCGTGAGAGCGGCCATTGGCGGTCCTTCCTGATTCTGGGCGACGTGGCGCCTTGGGGTGAGTGGTGACTAGTGACTGGTGAAAAAAGAGGCGGCGCCCGAGTGGGCGCGAGACTTGCGGCAGCTAATGGAAGAAGGAGTACATGTTCAGTGAGTAGTATAGCAAAACTGCGTATGGATTGGATGCAAGAGGGGAGTGCGAGGTTTTGGGGAGCGGGGGTAGACGCAGCGATCGGAATTAGGGTGGCGACGGGAAAGCGCCCGCCTCGGAAGGCGGCCGCTACATCCGGATTGCCGACGGGTAGCGGGTGTACTACGATGCGATTTGGAGTTGGCGGGGAAGATTGAGGGTGGCGGGAATGAGTGAAGCGGTTCGGGCGGCGTTGGAAAATTCGGTGGACGGGTTGGCGGAAAGCGCACCGAAAACGGATGCGGGATTTTTGTGGGATTTCTGGTATCCGGCGTTGAAGAGCGAGGAGATTCAGGGGAAGAATTTAGCGAAGGCGATGCTGCTGGAAGTGCCGCTGGTGCTGGGGAGGACGAGCGAGGGAAAGGCGTTTGCGATGCGGGATTCCTGCCCACACCGGGGGATTCCGCTTTCGTATGGGCATTTTGACGGGAAGAACTTGCAGTGCAGTTACCACGGATGGGAGTTTGACGCGTGCAGCGGGCGGTGTGTGGAGATTCCGTCGCTGACGAGCCACGACAAGCTGAAGGTGGAACGGATCAACGCCGCGCATTATCCCTGCGAGGAGCGGGACGGTTACGTTTGGGTGTATATGAGCGCGGCGGGAGCGCGGCTGCCGGAAAAAGTGCCTGCGCCGCCGGAGTTGGAAAAATTCAGCGCTAGATTCAAGATCACGCGGCTGGAGTGCGAACTGCCGTCGCACATCGATCACGGGATTATCGGATTAATGGATCCGGCACACGGGCCGTTCGTGCACCAATCGTGGTTCTGGCGGAGCAAGACGAGCATTCACGAGAAAGCCAAACAGTTTGAGCCGATTCCGAACGGGTTTCGAATGAGCCCGCACCAGCCGAGCGCGAACAGCGCGCCGTATAAATTACTGGCGAAAATGACCGGCGAGACGGTGACGACTACGATTGATTTTGTGCTGCCGAACATCCGGACGGAGATCGACCGGAGCGGGAAGCTGTGGTTTTCCAGCCGGGCGACGGTGACCCCGGTGAGGCGGGATTTGTGCCGGATCGATTTTGTGGCGGCGTGGAATCTGCCGTTTCCGGTTTCGATCTTCCGCATCTTCGCAAAAATATTTTTGCGGCAGGACCAGGAAACGATGATCCAGCAGGCGGAAGGTTTGAAGCACAATCCGCGGTTGATGTTGATCGACGACGCGGATCGCCCGGCGAAGTGGTATTTCGCGTTGAAGCAGAATCTGATTGAGTCCAGGCGCAGCGGCTTGCCGATGGAACACCCGATGGATGGGCCGGTCACGCTGCACTGGAGAAGTTGAGAACGGCCCGCGGAGAGATTAAAACAACCTATCTAAAGGACGTGAGGTCGAACTCCACAACCACCGGATCCCCCTCGGGCGGGTCGATATGGACCGTGGCAGAATTTTCCGTGAAGGCGTCCGCGGGATATTCGAACGTAAGCGTTGCGCCAGTCAGATCGCAGCCTTCGTCGCCACACCAGACGTTTGGCTCTCCATGGGCGTTCATCGGAACCAGGAACCGGTCGTTCTGAAACACGCGCACGCGGAACTGGCGCCAAAAATCGTAGGGGCGGCGCTCGAAGCCGTTCGGAGAGCCGGAACGAGAGTCAATCGGGTGAACAATGTATTCGCCGTACGAATCGGTGAACCAGATCTGGATCACCACGCGAACGAGTTCGGGCTGCCTTTGATGGTCGAGTTGCGCTTGTTGGGCGCTGTAGATGTTTACTTGCTGGCTGGAATAAATCGCGGTCTGCGCGTACGGGGTGAAAAACGAAACCGATGAGATATTAGGGCCGCTCTTGGGCTTTGGAAGCGAAGTGACATACTTTTGCAAGAATGTGGCGAAGACTTCGTCATGGCGCTGGCCGAGGAAATAAGCTTCGCGGACGGCGGTATCGGAGAGCGGCGTGTCGAAGGCGGAGGAGGAAGGCGCGAGTAGGAGAAGTGAACTTAGAGTTATCGCGTTCAGGCGGAGCCAAGGACGGGTCATGGCAGTCCTCCTAATTAATAGTTAGACGTTATGGAGGCGTCAATAGGTTTCAGATGCGGCGGGGCGTGTTGGGGAAGTCGAGCCAGACTTTTATGCCGCAGAAGTGGGAACCTTCGGTGCAGATGGGGGTGGTGATGCCTGCGCGGAGGTGGCAGGGCGGGCCGACGTATCGAGAGAGCTGAGGATGGACTTCGCGGAGTTGGGCGATTTCGTCCATGGAGGCGGCGTAGATTTCTTCCTGGGCGTTGAAGCAAGTGCGCATGGTCCACTTGTGGAGGAGATGCAGAAGCGAGCCGGTTTCGACGACGCGGATGGATTTCGAATTGGGTAGAAGGTAGAGAGCGATTTCGGGTGGCACGCCACGATCGAGGAGTTCGTTTTTGGCGGACCATGCCTCGTGCATGGCGCGTTCGTAGATTTCTCTGGCGCGGGGATTTTCCTGGAGAAGCTTGGGGATGACGTAGTCGGGTTCGCGCGTGTCGGCCAGCGTGAGTAACGGGCGCGAGCCGGGGACCATACGGTGGCGCTGGTCCTGGCTGTCGGCGGTGTGACTGATTTTCTTGGCAAAGGTGTAATTGGCGTGCTGCAGGGCGCGCATCATGGGCGCATGGACGCCGATGTTCAGGGTTTCGAGGCGATAGAGATTGCGCGCGGGATTGAGAAGGCGGTCGATGGCTTCGGCGTCGGTGCAGGCAGATTCAGGAAGACCGACCACGGCGCGATAGGACTCCGCCATGACGCGAGGCGCGTTCGGAGAATAATCGACCAGGCGGGAAGTTTTACCGTTGAGTTTGGAGTCGAATTCCGCCGCGAAGGCGTCAGCTTCGGCCTTTGTTGAGGCAACATCCTTCCATTCCGGCAGTTCCTCGAGAGGGGAAAGGCCAAAGCGATCGAAAAATTGGGGATCGAGCTGGCGGACGTGCGCCACCATATCGCCGATGACGGCGCGCGCTTCGCTGGGTGTGTCGGATGCAGAGCACATGCGCCAGAGGCGGTGCAGGACGATGCCCGAAACGGTATGAACCATCGCGGTGAACGCAGCGACCGGAAGGACGTAACGAGCGATTTCGATGGAGCGTTTTTCGGCGGAGCGCTCGATTTTCTGAATGCGCTTCGGGTGAGACATCGGGCCGATATGCCAGATGTCGTTAAGAATATTGCGCGCGTCGGCAGTAAGCAGGGCGGAGAGTTCACGATAGAAGGCCCAGGCACGGGCGATGGCGTTTTCGTAAATTTCGCGCGCTTGAGGATTGAAGTACAGATCCATCGGCGGGACGTAAGCCTGGGCGCGATCGAGACGTACGTAGCGCTGGCTTTGCTGCTCGGAGTTGTAGAAGGGATGCGCGTGGAGAAAGGACCAAACGAACTGGCGGCTGACGTTTTCGAGGCCGAACTCGAAGTGGGCGTGCTGGTAGACGGTATGGTGGCCGCTGTAGAAAGTGGCTGCGCCGATATTCAGGCGCTGCTTGTCGGTGATTTCGTCGTGATTGATGAGATGCGAGGAGTAACAGGTTCGCGCAGCGGCGATCGCGGAATCGAAGGGATGCAGGAAGGCGTTGCGGAGGGTGACGCGCGGCTCACCCGTCTCCACCAATCCGGCGTCCGGTGCGCCGTTGAACATGCGAGATTGCGTAGCCACGTTGGGGATTGATTCTACACGGAGAGATGGAAGCGGACAAAAGGTTAGGAAAAAAAACGGGCCGGGGAAGCCCGGCCCTTAGCAACATAGTTGCAGGATGGCTGTTACTTCTTGGCGGCAGCGGCGGGAACGTTGGCGTATTTCTTGTTGAAGCGCTCAACGCGGCCCGCGGTGTCCACAAGCTTTTGCTTGCCCGTGAAGAACGGGTGGCAGCTGGAGCAAATTTCAACGCGGAGCATATCGCCCTTGATCGTTGAACGCGTCTGAAAGGTACTGCCACAGGCGCAGTGGACGGTAACGGGATGGTAGTCGGGATGAATACCGGGTTTCATGGATCTCCAATCTAGTGTGGCCGGTCTGCACGGCAATCCCCTGGAGGGAGCTACAGCCGCGTCGCTAGGTCACAAGACAATCTCCGATTATACGGGAGGAGGCCAGATTTTCAAAATCGACGCTGGAGACGCGGAATTCGATCAGGGGGTCGGGATGACGGCTGTGACCTGATTCGAGTAGGCACTTTCGTCACCGGCGGAATCGACTGCGGTGACGGCGTACTGGTAGGTGCTCCCTGAGACGACAGTGGAGTCGGTATAGGTCAGATTCGGAATCACCTGAGAAAGCGGTGATAAGCCGCTGCCATTATCGCGGTAAACACGATAACCAACAACAGAGTTGGTACTGGCGTCCCAGGTCAGCGTGACACTGTGCTGAGTTGGAGCAGGTGAAGATGATGAGGAAGTGACGCCCGCGCCGGAGACAGAAATGCTCGCGGGGGACGCAAGATTTGAACTGAGGATGGAGATATTCCCAGACGCCGAGCCGCTGGCCTGGGGCCGGAACCAAACCTGAAAAGTGACGCTCTGGTTGGGACTAAGCGAAAAGCCCGGGGAAAGACTGGAGTAGCCAAAACCGGCGCCCGCAACAGTGACCCCATTGATGGTGATGTTGATGTCGCCGGTGTTCTTGAGGGTGACGTTTTGCGTAGCCGTCGACTGCAGCACGAGATTGCCAAAACTTATGGAGGACGGAGTCACTTGTACGGCGGCGATAGCCTTCTCACCGACACCGGCCAGAGAGACGGACGTGCTCGAAATGCTGGTGGCGATTTGGATCGCAGCGGTCGCGCTCCCGGCAGTTGTGGGGACGAAGGAAATCGTGTAGGCAACATTCTGAGCCGGGAGGACAGTGCGCGGAAGAGACGGGCCGGTGAATGAAAATTGCGTGCTCGAAAGTGTAAGGGAATTGATGGTGAGCGGAGCGGCGCCGGTGTTTGTAATTTGCAGAGTCTGCGTTGTGGACTGGCCAATCACGACGGTACTGAAATTGAAACTGGTGGCAGAGAGGGAAAGGCCCGGCGTGCTCGGCGAGGAGTGAGGTGTCACGCTCGCGCAGCCGACAAGAATCAGTGCTTGGATTAACACCAATGATGCGGCAGCAAGGCTGCCCAGGAACCGGAAGTTGGAACGGCGAGAGAACACTAAGGCTGCGAACCCCCTCAGATTCGGAAATTTCAAGTTACTGTTTCCGGAAGAGTACTGACAACCTGTCCCGGGTACAGTTGTAGGACAGGGCTTACAAAGTCCGAGCCTGTACTAAGGGACAGGGGTAGAGGATATTGGGCGGATTTGAGGGGAAAGTGATCGTATGAGCGAATCGGGTTCGAACCGGGAGAAATGCCTCAACCCCGCCCGATTCGGATGATTGGACGTCATTCGAGAGCCAAGAGCGGCCCGACCCGCAAAACCTTCCGGGGGGCAAAGAATGCGCCTCGGAAGGGGCGGCCATGCAAATACTTTGGGAGGAAGTCCATCGCGGCGGGCTAGCGGCGATTAAGAGACAAAATGGCAGCCGAAGCGGAAAGAGCCCTCAGTGGTGCGGCGCGACCAGACTGGCCGCAGATAGACGCGAACGGGCGGCAGAATCGGAACGTGGAGAATCGCCAAGATGCTCTCGGGGAGTTCTTCGGGTTGTTCGAATTCTAGGGCGACACCCCCGAAGCCCAGATCAATGACGCGGGCGCGACGGCTGCCCTGATCCCCAATGATTGCGTACGCGTTGGTTCCGATCATGGAGACGCGTTCCGCTTTGCGCTGAACGGCGAAGGAGGCTTGGGTATGAGGCGCAGGAGTTTGTTCGGCCAGAGCCCCTGCTGCGGCTGCCGAAGCCGCCAAGAAATCGGGTAAAGCTGTTTCGGAAGCACGGCCCGCTGAAATCGAGATCGGGGATTGCGCGGCGGCAGGGGGTTCCGGGGATCGGGAGGGATCACCGGCAGTGCGGACGTGATTGGCGTGTTTGAAACGATAGAGACGTTCATCTGCAATACGAATCAATTGATCGGATTGATCGCCATCCTGTGGGAAGTTGGCAACACCGTGGTCCATCGTAACGGCGAAGGATAGCTGAAGCGGCCGCAGAGTCTCTGCAAATACTGCCTCGATGCGGCGGCCGAGCGCGAGCGCCTGGGCGGCATCGGTTTGGGGAAGAAGCAGGGCAAACTCGTCGCCGCCGATGCGAAAGGCGGAGTCGGAAGTGCGCAAGGCTTTCTGGAGCGTGGTTGCGGCGGCGCGAAGAACTTCGTCGCCGCATGGATGGCCGTACTTGTCGTTGACTTCCTTGAAGCGATGAAGATCCATGATAACGATGCCCAACGGAAGGCCGTAGCGACGGGCGCGGTTCAGCTCCTTTTCAAAGGATTCGGCGAAGAGCCTGCGATTGTACAAACCTGTGAGTGAATCCGTGACCGCGTTCAATTGAATTTTTTTCAGCTCGTCGTATTCGAGGATTACGGGGACGCGGACCAAACCAGAGGTGGAAAGTACGTCCATGAGGACGGTCTTGAGAGAAACAGGGCGGCGGAGCGCGTCGGAGAGTTCGCGGCGGCGGAGAAGCACCTCGTCCCAAAGCTGGAGGCTCTGGCTCTCGCGCAACTCTAGGTGAGTTGTGACACGAAAGTAATGCTGGAGAAATTGTCCGCGAGCAGAATGATCGAGGCCCTCGAGCGTGTCGGCCAAGAGCTCGAGATAGGCATCTTCCAAGGGCAAGCGCGGGGCCACTGGGGCACCGGGGCTGGGCATAGCTGGGTTTTTCCCACAATCTGCCTATCCCCGCGGGGTTTGGGGCAAGCGCAGTTACAGAACCAGTTGGTAAGGGAGCAAATTGAATGCCACTCCTGTAGGTGGCACAGGCCGGGCAAATTAACCCAACCGGTTCTCGTTTGCGGCCTATCCTATTACAAGAAGGAAAGATAAGCGAGATCTGTTCGGCAGGAGCGGAAGCGCTGGAAATCCAAGCCTGCCTTTGCAGAATAACTAGTACTTGGGGGTAAAGTTAGTCAAGAGCCCGCAGAAATTCCAATCCGAAAAGACGCTGGTCGCCCAGAGTTTCCTGGCGACGGACCTTGGCTTGGATCGGAGGAGTTTCGCTGGGAATGAGGCTCGAGGATGAAGGAGATGGCGCGGGAATTGTGAGCAAGACCGCCTGATCGGGCCTCAGAATGTGGGTGGAAGTGATACAGGCCCCTGTGGCGCTAATGTTGAGGGTCCGGGTGAGCTCAATGAATTCCGTCCCAGAGGCATCGGAGGCCCGAAGGAAAACCGGCACCTGCAGGCGGATTCGAGGCGAGCGGCGTGCCCGTTGCGAATCCACGCGAACTCCCTCCTTTAGTTGATCGGTACGTAGGTCCATAGGATGCGCATGGTAGTACTCAGGAACTAGTACATCTCTAGCAGGTTGTCTGCCAGTGTGCTGGGAGCAAAACCCAATTTAACACGCTTCTTTAGATAGAGATGGAAAAGATCAGCGGGGTGCGAGGGGCGTAGCGAGTAAGTTCTGGCTTGGATTGAGTAGGCCTTTTCCCAAATTGTGCAAATGGAACGCTTTTACCATTGACAGTCCGGCAGGCGTTTGAAAGGATGAACTCCGCCAAGGGAAAATTTTTACCACTCTGGGTAGGAGCCAGCCGACGTCTATGGGAAGTGGGATTACAACGACCACGGGCAAATTTTTGCCAAGTGGAAATAGTTTTCCCGTGGAACACGTCCGGGCTTTGCTGGATATCGTTGATAAAGGTGTGGTGGTTGCCAGCCGCGACGGGCGCGTGCTGATGGTAAATGGGCGCGCAAAAAAATGCCTTGAAGAACACGGCAAGTCTGACGCAATTTCGTTAAACATATTTGAAGAGCTGCTGAATGTTGAGCCGCGAGAAATCTCGAAAAGGATAGAGAGCGGCGAGCACGAAATCGAAATTGCAGGGAAAAGCGGCTTTAAGAGTTTTCATGCACGCGTGAAATGGATTCCAGAATCGGATTGGGTGGCGATTCAGTTCGCGAACGAACCGGAACCTGTCGACGGAAACGGATCGCCGCAGCCAACCGTTCAGGAGTTGCTGCAAGAGAGGGAAATAACCTACCGGAATTTGCTGGCGGCGTACCTGAAGCTGCAGGAAGTGAATCGCCAGAAGACCGTCTTCCTGGCGTCCGCCGCGCACGAATTAAAAACTCCTCTGGCGGTGATAAAGGGCTACTACGATTTACTCCTGACGAATTCGCTTGGCAAGTTGAGCGACAAGCAGAAAGACATTCTGGAAGAGTCGAAAGAAAGCTGCGAGCGGCTGGTGCGCCTGGTATCGATGTTCCTGAACTATTCGGCGCTGGAGAGCGGGAAGTTAGTGCTGCAATTGCGGGAAAACGATTTGCGCGATTGTCTTGTCGAGATGACTGGGCGGTGGTCGGAAGCCTTTCAGAGAAAGGGCGTGAAACTCGAGACCCAGATTGACCCGTCGATTCCGACATTCAAGTTCGACTATCAGAAAGTACAACAAGCAGCCGCAAACCTGCTGGACAACGCCCTGAAACACACGCCCACGGGCGGGACTGTGGTTTTGAGGGCCAAACCGCATTTTTGGGAGAGGCGCGTGGCCGAAGTTGCGCCGGTGGAAGAACGGCGGCGATTCCGGCTGCCACGGCCAAACAGCGCGGAAGTGAGCGTTACAGATTCGGGGACCGGCATTGCGCCGGAGCATCACCAGGAAATTTTTGAAGACTTCGTGCGTGTGGATCGAAATACGTCGGGGATGGGGTTGGGCCTGGCGATCGCAAAGAGGTTGATCCAGGCGCACCGTGGAAAGATTTGGGTAGAGAGCGAATCGCAAAGAGGAAGCACGTTCGCGTTTTTGTTGCCGATGGATCAAACCTGAGAATTGAGTTGGAGCGGGAAAGAGGGGAAGAGACATGCAGGTTAAAGAGAAAATTCTGGTAGTGGATGATGAGCCGAGCATCCGGAAATATCTGCAGACCCTTCTGGAAGTGGAAGGGTTTGACGTGGAGACGGTGAGCAACGGGAAAGATGCAATCAAGCGCGTAAATAATGGCGAGCGCCCGGACTTCATCATTCTGGATGTGCTGATGCCGGAGATGGGAGGCCTCGAAACACTGCAGGAACTGATGCAGTTGGACCGAAGCCTGAATGTGATCATGCTCTCGTGTTCGAATGAAGTCGGCACGGTGGTGGAAGCGATCCGGTTGGGCGCGCACGATTACCTGACCAAACCATTCGAAAAGACAGAACTGGAAGCCGCGATGCTGAAATCGCGGCAGAAAAAACAGCTGACCCAGGAAAATAAGGCGCTGCGAGATTATTGCGACCAGGTGACCGAGGATTTGAGTTTCCTTGCCGCCAGCCCCCAGATGGTGAGGATCCGGCAACAGATCCTGCAGATCGCACCGGTGGACGTACCCGTGTTTGTATGCGGAGAAAGCGGAGTCGGCAAGGAAGTTGTGGCGCGGATGATTCACCTGCGGTCGAAGAGAAGGAATCAGGCATTCATCAAGGTGAACTGCGCAGCGCTGCCGGGAGAACTGCTGGAGTCGGAACTGTTCGGATTTGAGCAGGGCGCGTTTACGGGTGCAGTACGAGCAAAGCCGGGAAAATTCGAATTGGCCAACAAGGGAACAATCTTCTTGGACGAAATTGCCGAAATGTCGGTGCACTTGCAGGCCAAGTTGCTTCACGTGCTGCAGGACCACCAGTATTCGCGGTTGGGCGGCAGGCATCTGGTGGAGACCGATGTTCGCGTGCTTGCAGCGACGAACGTGGATGTGCACGAGGCTATGAAGACCGGCAGATTTCGCGAGGATTTGTACTACCGGTTGAACGTACTTTCGATCAATGTACCGCCGTTGCGAGAGCGGACCTCGGAAATTCCCCTGTTGTTCAAGCACTTCCTTGAGAAATACAGCGAGAAGTTCGGGAAAACTCTCCAGACACCTTCGAAGCATCTGCTGGACGCAGCAATCAATTATCCGTGGCCGGGAAATCTGCGGGAGTTGGAAAACTTCGTGAAACGTTACGTGATTCTTGAAGACGACGAAGGCAGCTTGCGCGAGTTGATCGAGATGTCCGCTACGCGACAGAGAACTTCGCCTCGGGAAGAGGCACCTGTGGTTCGCGAACAAGGACTGAAGGCTCTGGTCCGCGGGTTGAAGGATGAAGCGGAAATGGAAGCGATTGCCGATGCCCTGGAAAAGACCCGCTGGTGCCGCAAGGACGCCGCCAAGATGCTGGGGATCAGCTATAAGGCGCTGCTGTACAAGATGCGGCAATTCAATCTGGACACACCCCGAACCCGGAGAAGTTCCGTCGCCAAGCCGGAGGAGGCTGCGCCGGCGACTGTGGGTGCGAAGCAGGAAGGGTAGCGGGGCCTAGTACGAGGTTGTCGGCAAAGGACACTTTGGCAAAAAAGAGAGCTTGCGAGTTCGTTGCGGGCAAGGTATCTTGCGCAACGATAATTTGGGTCGGCCCGGAAGTGCGGTTGCCTAAAACACCACCGGACATTACTAGACTAGATAAGAAGTGCTTCAAAGAATGGGTTCGTTTTGGACGGATGTGACATCTGAAACTGAGCCTTTAGAATTCCTGTACTCATCAGATTGGAAGTTGGTTCATAGAGCGGATGGCTTGCGAAGCCTCAGACGGAGTTGGTGATGTCTTCAATGACTGAACGTCGATTGGCGCGGCGTTACGATCTCACACTGCCAGTAAGCATCCGATTCTCGGCGGAAAAGCTTGTGGTGCGCCACGTAGGAAAGACCCGCGACATTTCCACCAAAGGCTTGTATTTCGTGATCGAACGAGAATTGGAAGCGGGAAGTGCGTTGGATCTGACGCTGACTCTTCCCGGCGAAATAACGCATGGATCGGACGTTTTCGTGCGCGCCCAGGGCAAAGTTGTGAGAGTGGAGCCCCGGCCGGAAGAGGGGGAGCAGCGTATGGGCGTCGCCGCCGTGATTGAACGATATGACATCGTGCGGGGTGACGGGGCGCGCCCGCACTAGCTCGAAAGTTCGAAAAGCACCACCCGGCCATCTTCCGGCTCATTTTTCCATTGCAATCAAGTGGCGGCAAGACTAGCATGTGGACAAATCATGTCCCCCGGAGGGTCCAATGAAAGTGGCGGATCTAATCGGGTCCCGCAAAGAAGTTTTTGCCATCCCGGAAAATAAGAGTGTACTGGACGCTGCGAAATATCTGCGAGAGAAACAAGTGCGCTCGGTGGGAGTTGTGGATTCTAGCGGGAAACTAGTTGGAGTGGTGTCGCAGAGCGATATATCCGACAAAGTGGCGGCGGAGAACAAGTGTCCCGCCTGGTTGAATGTTTCGGAAATTATGAGCAGGGAATTGCTGACGGTAACTCCGGAAGTGACGTTTGACGAAAGCTTGCGACTGATGGAACAGAACGGCGTCTACCACCTGTTGATTCTCGGGGAGGGAAGCAAATATCTTGGAATGCTGTCGGTGAGCGACCTTCTAAAGGTGATGGCTTCAGACGAAAAGGCTCGGGCGGATCTGCTCGAGTCCTATGTGTTTCCTAATCGCTAGCGACAAGGTCCAGCGATTCAACACCCACGTGGAGCAAAATTAAGTTCCATAGAAGAGAAGTATCCTTCCTCCTACGGTGATGTAATTTTCCCGCGCCCGCCTTCCAATGTAGCGCGACCCCTTTTTTAAGTACCATTACTTATATACCCTGATTTCCCATAAGCAGTTGATTCTGTTTAGCTTGCCGTGGCCTTAGGTGAATCGTGGAGTCGTAGGAGGTTTGCGCGTTTGGTTGGCCATGTGCAACCAAGCCTCCTCGAGTTCATATGCACGGGGATAACATCAACAAACTCGCTGGCGTCGGAAGAGCTGGGGCCATCCTTCCCGACTTGATTCTTTTCGGGCATTCGCCTGCCATGATGGAGGTCCATGCGCGGGCCGCCAGGATTTGCCGTACCAATGTTCCCATCCTGATTTGCGGTGAGGGAGGAACCGGGAAGGAAGTGGTGGCCCGCTGGATCCACGGCAACTCTGAATATGGGACGGGCGAGTTCGTGAAGGTGAACTGCGCCGCGATACCCGGAACACTCCTTGAGAGCGAGCTGTTCGGTTATGAAAAAGGGGCCTTCACGGGGGCCAACAATGTGAAGCCCGGGCGGGTGGAACTTGCGCATAGGGGAACTTTGTTTCTGGACGAGATCGCCGATCTGGATTTGAATCTTCAGAGCAAACTGTTGCACTTCCTGCAGGACGGCACTTTTTCCAGGATCGGCGACCATTCCGAAAGAAAAGTGGACGCCCGCCTGATTTGCGCGACGAATAAGGATCTCGACGTGGAAGTGAACGCCGGTCGGTTCCGGCAAGACCTCTTCTATCGAATCCATGTGTTCCGGCTGCGGATGCCGGCGCTGCGCGAGCGTCGAGAGGATATTCCTCTGCTTGCCGAATATTTCCGGAAACAATTTGAGAGACAGTTTGAGATGAAGGCGGAAGCATTTCCCCCAGAGATGCTGGAGTATCTGAAGAATCTCGCCTGGGCGGGTAACATTCGGGAATTGTCGAACGGAGTCGCGCGATACGTGCTGCTTGGTCCCGAGGCTGTTATTCATCAGGAAATTCCCACACGGCGAGCCAAGAGAGTTGTTAGCGAAGGGGAAAACGGCGAGGGCCAAGTTACTTTGAAACGGCTCTCAAAGGACGCGATCCGGGAGATGGAAAAGAATGTGATCCTGGAAACCCTTCGCGCGAACCAATGGAACCGCCGGAAAACCGCGCAGGCGTTGAAGATCAGTTACAGAGCCCTGATCTACAAAATTCAAGACGCCGGGCTGGTGTCCCGCCGAACTCCCATGCAGAGAAATCAAGCTGAAGGGCCGATCGGCCTCGCCCAGAATTGATCAGGGCTGATTTTGAATTAGTTCTTCATTTGCATCCTTATTCCCCACGATTTCGCGGTATTCTCCAAAGAATAGTAAAAGAATAAAAGCTGGGTTCTGGACGTTTTCGTCCTTGGGGCAAGTGGGGAGGTTCATGCGCATTCATTCGACAGAGGTTCAGGGTGTGGTTGTAATCGAGCCGGACGTATTTTCCGATGCTCGCGGTTATTTTTTGGAGACCTATAATTCAAGGAAGTTTGCGGAAGCGGGAATTACGGAAGAATTTGTCCAGGACAACCAATCGCAATCAAAAAGAGGGGTACTTCGTGGGCTCCACTATCAGGTGGAGCAGGAGCAGGGGAAGCTTATCCGGGTGTTGTTTGGCGAAATCTATGATGTGGTTGTAGACCTCCGACCAGGATCTAGCAGTTTTGGGAAATGGTCAGGATTTACCCTGTCGGCGGCGGAGAAAAAGACAATCTGGATTCCAAAAGGATTGGCGCACGGGTTTTACACGCTGTCGGAGGCAGCGGAGGTCGCGTATAAGGTTACGGAGTTTTATGCTCCACAGCATGAGCGGACGATCTTGTGGAACGATCCCATTTTGGGAATCAACTGGCCCTTGCGAGGCGAGCCAATTCTTTCGGAGAAAGATAGAGCGGGGCATTCATGGAAAGAGCTTATGAGGCCTCGACCAGGTAAAGCTTCTTGAAGTCCGATAATCGGTGGCTCCCATTTCAGAAGACTTCCCCGACCAGCAGTGAGGGGATCGCGCCAATCCCAATGAGCCCTGCCCTTACTTAGCTGCCCTTCAGCTGTACTTCACGGACAGGGTAGCAAAATCTGAACGCTGTCCTTCATTCGGGCCCACTTGGGTTCAGGATTATATCCCTACCACGAGAATCCCCTTTGTCTCATCCAGTAACTCTTTCGTTGAGAGTGGTTTGCGGTTAGCCTCACCCAGCCTCAGGCGCCTTTAATTTTCCTCGCGCCAGACAACAGGACACACCGTGACCGGAAGGGCAGGTCGAAGTTTCCCTACGGGACAGTTTCGCTGGCTGTCCCGAAATTGTTCCTCCCGCCAGTAGTCGCATGGTCTCAGTACCCGTACTCTCATGACGTGATGAGGATTGCGGAGGGAAAGACGATGAGAATCAAGGGAACTGCCTGCGCCGATGGGATGGGGGCACAGCAGCGACCCGTAAACGCGCGCCAATTGTTTGAGGCGATCCTGATCTCGACAACACTCCTCTGCACTGGAATTCTTGGCGGCTGCGCAGGTCTTGTGAGTGCAAACAAATCTACTACGACCCCAGTTCAGCCGGCCTTTCAAGTGAGCCCGACAACTTTGAATTTCGGAAAGGTCGGAGTGGGAAAACAGACCTCCCAGACCATTGCCGTCACAAATACCGGCTCCGTGCCCGTTACGATTAGCCAAGCGACTACCTCCAACCCGGCATTCAGTTGGACTGGAGTGACGCTCCCAATGTCATTGGCCACCGGCCAGGCCGGGAATGTCACGGTAGCCGTAACGCCTTCGGCAGCCGGAGCGGTGAGTGGAACTCTTACACTCCAGACCAGCGATGGAGCACCCCCAGCGGTCGTGAATCTCGCCGCCACAGCAGTCGCACCAACTCCGCAGATCTCCGTTAGCAGCAGCACGGTTCAATTTGGAACGATCGGCGATGGTTCCAGCAGCAATTTGAGTTTAACGATATCGAACGCCGGCAATGCGGACCTGACGATTTCCATGGTTTCGGTTGTTGGCGCTGAATTCAGTGTAAGCGGAATTGCCACGCCGAAGACGATACCCGCGGGCCAATCCGCGCAAGTAGGGGTGACTTTTCAGCCGACGGTGGCGGGAGCGGCAACCGCGAACTTGTCCATAATAAGCAACGACCCTGCCAATCCCACGATGACCGTCACTCTTGCGGGAACGGGATCCACCGCAACGTTTGGCCAATTGCAGGCGAATCCGGCGACCGTGAGTTTCGGCACCGTGAGCACCGGCGCCAATGCGACGCAACAAGTGATATTGAACAACACTGGAACGGCTGCCGTCCAAATCTCGAGCATTGCAGCCAGCGGCGCTGGATTTAGCGAAAATGGAATTACCGCTCCGTTTACGCTGAATGCCGGGACCACGGCGACCCTGAATGTGATATTCGCACCAACGGCTGGGGGTAGCGCCACTGGCAACGTGACGGTAACGAGCAACGCGAGCAACTCGCCGCTAACCGTAACATTAACAGGTACAGGGTCTCAGCCGGGATTGAGCATTACACCCGCCAGTTTCGCCTTTGGAAGCATTGTGGACGGGCAAACGAAATCGCAAAATTTCACCCTGACAAACACAGGTACTTCGTCGCTGACCATATCTCAACTGAGCGTGAGCGGTGCGGGGTACAGCATCAGTGGGTTGGCAACGCCGAGCACTATCGCGGCGGGCGCCAGCGCGACCTTCAGCGCCGTATTTGCGCCAACCACAGCGGGAAGCTTGCCTGGATCGATTACGGTCTCCAGCAACGCGCCGGGCTCTCCGTCCACGATTGCTCTAACCGGAACGGGAGTTGCGGGAACTGTGACGCTATCCGCGAATCCGACCAGCCTAAGTTTCGGCAGCGTCAATGCAGGGGTCACCAGTTCCAAGAGCGTAACACTCACCAATAACGGAACTGCGAACGTGACGATTTCACAGGTGACGGTGAGCGCGAAAGATGTCGTTGCCAACGGAGTGACGACCCCATTCACACTGACGCCAGGGCAATCCCAGACGATGAACGTAACTTTCGACCCATCGACCGCCGAAACGGTTTCCGGAAATATCACCGTGGCGAGCACGCAGGGAACGAACACAGTTATTTCCGTCAGCGGAACGGGTATCCAGGCGGGTATCACCCTGACGCCTTCGAGCGCGAACTTCGGAAGCGTGACTGTGGGCTCAACGAATTCCCAGACGATTCAGATCAGCAATCCGGGGAACGGCGTCCTTACAATCACGCAGGCGAATGTAAGCGGAAGCGGTTTCAGCACGACCGGTTTGCCCCTTCCTCTCTCGATTAATCCGGGCCTTACCAGCACATTTAACGCACAGTATCAGCCTGCGGCCGCGGGGTCGGCGAGCGGAAGCATCACGATCGTGAGCAATGCCGCAACATCACCGAACGTGGTTGCACTGACAGGAACCGGGGTGGCTGCCACGGAGATCCTGACGCTCAGCACGAACGCTGTTAGCTTTGGAAACGTGACCAACGGCACCTCTTCGACGCAAACAGTGACGGTTACCAACGCCGGAAATTCAAATGTGCAGATTTCTGCAATCACGGTGAGCGGGACTGGGTATACGCTCAGCGGTGCCAGCGCACCTGTTACACTGACGCCTTTGCAGAAACTGACCTTCAGCGTGATATTCAGCCCGACGGCTACCGGCAGTGTTAGCGGTAGCGTCACGGTCACCAGCAACGCCACCGGTTCACCTGCGGCGATTACTCTCTCCGGCAGCGGGGTAGTGGCCGTGACTCACAGTGTGAGCCTATCGTGGACTGCCAGCACGTCCACGGTCAACGGCTACAACGTGTACCGGAGCTTGACGAGCGGCACGGGCTATACCAAGTTGAACGGTAGCCTAGTCTCGGTGGTAGATTACACGGATTCGACAGTCTCGAATTCCACAACTTATTACTACGTGACGACCGCAGTGGATGGAAGCGGGAACGAAAGCAGCAACTCGAATGAGGCGGTTGCGGCCATCCCGTAACGGGAGCGCCGGGCTCGGCGGCTAGGAATGTTACCCTTCGAGATCCTGCGATTGCACTGGGTTTTTGCGAAGTTTTGCGTAACCCCAAACAAGAAATTGCGCGAGTAAGGCTCCGGTCGAGTCGATCAGGACATCGCGGAATCGGGCTTCTCGCATGGGCACAAAGGATTGGTGCCACTCGTCGAGCCCGGCGTAGCTCACCGCGATCAACAACGTGATTAGAGCCCAGGAAGGCCGCCAGCCGTGGCGTTCCCCTCGAACCCCGTGGAACACAGCAGTGCTGAATACGCCGAATTCCGTGATGTGGGCCAGTTTTCGAATTCCAGTATGCATCAAGTTAAGAGTGTGCAGGCTTGCAGCTGGAAAGAGCCATCGTAGTAATGGAATAAAAAATCTGGCAGTTTCCGCACCGCTGAAATAGTGAGTTGAAAAGGTGGAGATCAGCACAGCCACGCAGATGGCTGGAATCCAGTACTTGAGGCTATTTCCCATGTCGAATTATCGGCTGAGGGGACAGTTCCCTAGCGAACTTTTCCTTTCTGACGAAGATCCACGAGGTAGGCTTGCAATGCCTCTTGCCAGCTACGCAAGGCGATGCCGTAGGAAGCCAGGGCATCTGGAGATAAAACGGAATAGGCGGGGCGCGCGGCAAGGCGATCGGCCTGGTCGGATGAAATCGGGAAAATGGGGGTGCTCCGGCCCGCCTGATGCAGAGTTTCCTTTGCAAATTCGAACCAGGAACATGTTCCCGAGTTCGTGATGTTCAGAATGCCGTGCGCGTCGGAACGGACCAATTCACGGATGGCAGCGACGAGATCTTTCGTATAGGTTGGAGAGCCGATCTGGTCGGCGACAACTTTCAGTTCCGGAAGGGAATCGGCCGCCTGAAGAATTTTCTCCGGGAAACTTACCCTGGCCGCGCCAAAAAGCCATGAGGTTCGGATAATCAGCCAGCGCCCGGCTTCCTCCTGGACGGCCCTTTCACCGGCAGCCTTGGAGGCACCGTAGACGTTCAGGGGATGGGGGGCATCACCCGGTTCGTAGGGACGATTGGCTGCACCGTCAAAGACATAGTCGGTGCTAAGAAAACAGAGTTTTACGCCAAGCTCGCGCGCGATGAGGGAGACATTCTTGGTGCCATCTCGGTTCACTGCGAAGGCCAGATCCGGGTTCCGTTCGCTGCCATCCACGTCCGTGTAGCCCGCGGTGAGGACGATCCAGTCTGGATGTTCCCGGGCGACCAATCGGCGAACCTGCTGGATGTCGCGAATATCGGCATCGAGAGAAGTTGCCAGGATAACGTCGTCTCCCGTCCAGTCCTCGACGAGGTCTCTCCCTAACAAGCCATTGGCGCCGATCAGCAGAATTCGCATGAGTTCATCCGACGGTGGATGCCCCGTATTTGAAAATGCGGAAAAATCCGGACGGTTTTCCTGTGTGGAAGCGGGAATGCGAGGAATCAATCGCCAATTTCAATCTTCTCCCTTTGCTTAGAACAAGCATTGCAACAATCGCCCAAAACTTGGAAACAATTTAATTCACCGCGACCCGACTGCCAATTCAGGAACGAAAGGTTTCGGACCGGCGATGGTAGTGGCGCTCATAATAGTCGCGATATTCGCCGGAGCGCGCGTGATCGAGCCACTCGGAATTGGTCTGATACCATTCGATAGTTTTGCGAACACCTTCCTGGAAGTTGACCTGCGGGCGCCATCCAAGTTCGTTTTGGAATTTCGAACTATCGAGCGCATAGCGGCGATCATGGCCGGGACGGTCCTTCACATATTGAATCAAGGATTCTGGCTTGCCGAGTAGTTTAAGAATTGTGCGAACGATTTCTAGATTGGGTTGCGAGACGCCGGAGGAGACATTGTAGATGGAACCCGGCCTTGCGTTCTCGAGGGCGAGGGTGATGGCTCGGCAATAGTCTTCCACGAAAAGCCAGTCGCGCTCCTGCATGCCGTCCCCATAGACTGGAAGAGGCTTGTTCTCGTCGGCGTTTGCGATCATCAAGGGGATTAGCTTCTCGGGAAATTGGAACGGGCCAAAATTATTGGTGCAGCGCAGGATGACCGACGAAATTCCGAACGTGTTCGCGTAGGCGGCGACGAAATGCTCCGCGGACGCTTTGCTGGCCGCATAGGGGCTGCGCGGGTCGAGAGGAGTTTCCTCCTTGAATTTAACGCCGGCGGGGGCGCTGCCATAAACCTCGTCCGTGCTGATGTGGATGAAGCGCAGGCTGCGATACTCGCGCGCGGCCTCGAGCAGGCATTGGGTGCCGAGAATGTTGGTGTTTAGAAAGGGTGCAGCGTCTTCGATGCTGCGATCAACGTGGGTTTCGGCGGCGAAATGAACCACGGCATCGAAGCCGCGGCTGAAGAGCTCACCAACCGCGCTTCGATCGGTGATGTCTCCGCGAACGAACTGATACCGAGGATCTTGGGCAATATCGGCAAGACTTTCCGGATTTCCCGCATAGGTTAACTTGTCGAAATTCACGATTTCGACGCTGCGGCGAGCGCTTAGGAGAAAGCGCACGAAATTGGAACCAATGAACCCCGCGCCGCCTGTAACAAGAACTTTCACTTAAGTCGTTCCTTCCTCAAAATTCGATATGCAATCATCATCAGATAATGCGAGCCCTCTATTTGGAGTCTTCGGAGGGGCGTGGCGGTTTTCCGCGTCCAGGCACCTTGTTGGTACCTGTGTCCGCCGCAAGATTTGTGGCACGCAGGAGGGATTCGAACGTTCCCGCGTCCGTCCACCATCCGTCCAAAATGCTGTGCGTGAGGGTGCTTTCCTCAAGGTACAGGTTATTGACGTCAGTGATTTCCAGTTCGTTGCGCCAGCTGGGTTTTGTCTTGCCGATTTTCTCAAAGACCGTGGCATCGTAAAAATAGATTCCGGTGACGGCGTAATTCGACTTTGGTTTCCCGGGCTTTTCCTCAATCTTGAGTATTTTTCCGCCCGAAAGTTCAGGACAACCGAATCGCTCCGGGTCGGTCACTTCCTTCAGGATGATGTGGGCGCCGCGTTTCTGCTTTTCAAAGGAGTGCTTCGCAGAAATTATATTATTTTCGATAATGTTGTCGCCGAGCACGACGCAGATCTTTTCATTTTCCACGAAGGGCTTGGCCAGCCGCAATGCATCGGCGATGCCGCCTTCGCCCTCCTGGTAGGTGTAGTGAATGCGGTGCAAACCAAATTCCTTGCCGTTGGAGAGCAAACGCAGGAAGTCGCCCGAGTTCTGGCCGCCTGTGACCACGATAATCTCGCGAATACCCGCATCCACGAGAGTCTGGATGGGGTAAAAGATCATCGGGCGATCGTAGACCGGAAGCAGATGCTTATTGGTCACGCGTGTAAGCGGATAAAGCCGGGAACCCTTGCCGCCCGCAAGAACGACACCTTTCATCAACAATCATCTCCTCGCAACAATTCTCGCGGTTGAAAGTCTGTGCGGCTGGAGAGCTTGGACTTCCACGAGTGATACCGGAATTCACAGGACCGAACGGCAATCCCAGCTTATATGAAAAAAGGAGGAGCAGCACAAACCGAATGTGGCAGCTGGATATTCAAAGCCTGCGTTAATAATTTTAGCCGCCGGTGAGCTGGGCAAGAGCATGACGTGCCTGGTCAGCAAGAGGGGAAGAAGGATTCAGGCTGATGACCTTTTCCAGTTCGGTTTTGGCGCGAGCCTGATCGTTGAGCTTCTGGTAAGTGAGCCCAAGATGATAGCGATACGCGGGGTTGTTGGGAGTGGCCTTCACCGCGTCTTCGAAGAGCGGTGCCGCGAGGGAGTAGCCGCCGTTATTATAATAAGCCCATCCCAGCGTGTCGGCGGCGTTGGGAAGGTTGGGAAGACCCTTTCGCGCGGTCTGGGCCAGGGTCAGCGCCACGTTGGGGCTTCCCCCATGCTCGAGGAGTAGATAAGCGAGATTGTTGGAAGCGAGAGGATTCTCCGGCTCAAGTGCCAATACCTTCTGGTAGGTGGATTCTGCCTGTTGCCAGTTGCCAACGCGCTCGTAGAGGCCACCGAGCGCGATTTGCAGGCGAGTATCGCGCGGCGCGACTTCGATGGCTCGCTGGTAAAGCGCGATGGCTTTGTCGAGTGAGCCCTCCGCGCTTTGCAATTGCGCGAGCAAAACCATGGCAGCGACATTATTTTTGTCCAGCGAGAGCACTTGGTTCGCGGAATCTTTCGCTTGCTTCACTTGTTTTGCCTGAACTTGAAGTTCAGCAAGCAACATAAGCAGGCCCGGGCTGTTGGGGTTCCGTTTCAGTTGCTCTTGAACTAAAGCCATGGCGTCCGCCGGCTTGTTCTTTGCTTCGTCGACTTGAACGAGGCCGCGGATGGCTTCGAATGAATTGGGATCGCGGGCGAGCGCCTGGCGGAACATCGCCTCCGCCTCGGAAGTGCGTTTCTGCGCCATTCGCAAATCACCCATCTTCAAGTAATACAGCGGGCCTTGCGGGGCCAGTCTCTGCAGGTTCATCAGGTCCGCTTCAGCTCCCACGGCGTCGCCTTGATTCATCCGTGCTGTGGCGTGATAGAGATAACCGTCAGCAGCGTTTGGCGCATGCTTCTTGAGCTGGTTGCTCAAATCCTCGAGACTTTTCCAATCGCCTTTCATAGCGGCGTTTTTTGTCAGAGCCAGCCACGCTTCCACAAGACTTGGGCGCAGGCGCACCGCCTCTCGCCACTCGCTCTCTGCTTGCTGCGTGTTGCCTTTCTCGACGAACGCGAGCCCCAGTTGATAGTGGCCGAGAGCATTGTCTGGAGCACTCTTCAGGGCGGACTGTAGCGTCGTCAGGGCCTCATCGGGTTTGTGCTGGCGCAACAGGATTTGCCCTTTCAGGACGAGAGCCTCCGCGTCCTGGGGCGACTTTTTCAAAATGGCTTCTGTCCGGGCCGAGGCGTCATCCAGCCGGTTGTTGAGAATCAAGAGCTGGATATAAGTTCTCTGAACCGAAAGGTCATCCGGGTGTTTCGCACAGAGAGCCTCAAATTCGCTGATTGCCTTATCCAGTTGGCCGCGGGAAAGGTAGGAATCTCCCAGCATACGGTAAGCAACGGGATTGGTGCTCAGCTGATCTCTGGCATCGCTTAAGACCTGGTCTGCCTGCGCCGTTTGCCCCTCGGAAAAATACAGGCCGGCAAGAGTGGCCCGAGGAGCGGGATCCTGGGGAGCGGCGGCGATTGCGGCTTGCAACTGTTTTTCCGCCTCCGGAGATCGCTTCTCCTGGTGATAGAGGGCGCCCAACATCATGTAGGGAACGACGGCTTTTGGTTCCAGGCTCTGGGCTTTGAGGAGGTTGGATTCGGCATCTTTGAGATTTCCAGAACGAATCTGCAACCGGGCGAGATTCAGGTAGGTTGCGGCACGTTCGGGCGCCATTTTCACGGCGTCATTCGCTTCCTGGAGTGCTTCGGTGGAACTGCCGAGCGAAGAGTCTGCATCGGAGAGCAGCAGCTGCGCGTCAACATTGTCGGGATTCGCTTTGAGTATGAGTTGAGCCCGATCCTTGGCCTCCTGCTTTTTTCCAGCGGCAAGCTGCAGCCTGCCAAGTTCCAGTTGCGCTTCCCAGTTCTCGGGCTGGAGTTCAACAGTTCGCTGAAGTTCGCCGAATGCCGCCGACCAAGCCGACAATTTGAGTTGCGTTTGCGCAAGCTTGAAATGCGCTTCGGCGTAGCGAGGGTCGAGTTGGAGGGCGCGGCCGTAATAAATCAAAGCTTCCGGATATTTTCCCTGGTCAAAGCTGGCATTTCCCTTTGCCAGAAACTTTTTTGGATCACGATTGCAGCCGGCGCAGAAAATCAGCGCGAGCAAGAACAAAGCAGCCGAAGGTCGCCCAGGATGCCACATTACGCGGCGAGGAAAATCGAGGCGAAAGGCTCTGGAATTCATAATTGACAGGAAAAGCAATTTTGCACCCCTATCCCACTGGTAACAAGCGGCCTTCTGGAGCAGTGTTAAATTTAAGGGAATCTGCCGGATAAGCCACATGAAATCGGGTTGGCTGAAGTGTATCAGTTATGCGGGGATCCGAGCCAGGAATCGGGAGAGGACGGGAGGGGAACCAAAGGGATAATAGGGATATTTTTTTTCCACTTCTTGGGGAGTGGGCTGTATCGAGGGAAAATGGTTCGAATTGTGGTCTCTTTTGGAAACTGTAACTTATTGATATTGAATTAGTTGAAGGACGATGGCAAGATGGGGGAGAAGTTTGGACGATTTCTGCGTGGTTATCCTCGTGCATCTTCCTTAGGGATGAGATGGCTCCGTTTGAGCCATTGCCGGACTGAAGTTCAGGACGGCTCCAAAGCGAGGTAGTAGGGATAATGGTACGCAACGGAGAAATAGCGTTAGCGGACGTGAAGCGGGTCTTTCGCCGCTATTGGTGGATTCCCGCTTTTATGACCGTTACGCTCGGTGTAATAGGGCTCGCAGCCTCTCTCGTCCTCCCCAAGAAATATACCTCATCTACATTAGTCCTCGTCGAACAACCGACTGTGCCCAAAGATCTGATCAAGCCAGTGATAACGGATGACCTGAATGAGCGCATGGCCTCGATGAAGGCGCAGATTCTGAGTCGGTCGAGGCTGGAATCGATTATCAACAAATTTGGCCTGTACCCGCGAGAACGCCAGACGACCCACATGGAAGATTTGGTTGAGAAATTGAAGGCTGCGATCGATGTGGAACTGATTCAGCCGATGGCCGGGTCGACCAATCACGAACCTCCGGGATTCAATGTGAGCGTCACATTTGATAACCCGCAATTGGCGCAACAAATCTGCCAGGAAATTACCTCAATGTTCATGGAACAGAATGCGACGGGGCGCGTGGCTCAATCGAACAAGGTGTCGCAGTTCTTGACGGAGCAGTTGAATGAGGCGAAGGCTAAACTGGAAGAGCAGGACAAGGGGCTCGCAAAGTTCAAGGCAGAGCACCTGGTTTCGATGCCAGAGCAGGAGCAGACTAATCTGACCCTCCTGAGCGGAATGAACACGCAATTGGATGCCACCACCCAGGCCCTCACCCGGGCGCAGCAGGACAAGACCCTGAACGAGACGCTGCTTAGTCAGCAGGAAGCCAACTGGAAGTTGTCCCAGGCTGGACAGCAGAATCCCGAGACACAGGATCAGGAGTTGGCGGCTCTTGAGAGCCAACTAGCGGCTTTACAGGCGAAATATACTCCAGAACATCCCGATGTGATCAAGCTGAAGACGCAAATCGAAGATCTCAAGCGCAGGATGGGCGAAGCACCAGCGCCTAAAGCCGCTCCGTCCGCGGCTCAAATCTCTCTTCGAGAACCCCCTTCGATCCAACAATTGCGCACCAAGATCAAGCAGGACGAGTTTACGATCTCGGACATGACAAAGCGCCAAAGTCAGATTCAGGATCAGATCCGAGCGATTCAGGGTCGCTTGCAGGCCAGCCCTGTGGTGGAACAACAATTGAAAGAATTGACGCGGAGTTACCAGACAGCTTCGGATATTTACAACGAATTGCTAAAGAAGCGGGAAAATTCGGCAATGGCCACGGATCTGGAGCACGAGCAACAAGGAGAGAATTTCAGAGTACTAGATTCGCCCAGCCTTCCTTTAACGCCTTCGTTTCCAAAGAAAATTGTGTTCGTGGGCGGGAGTCTCGGCGCGGGACTTGCGTTGTCTCTCGGTATTCTTTATCTGCTGGCTGTCAGTGACAAAGCAATGTACTCGGAGCGTGATGTGGAGCTTTGCATGAAGCTGCCCGTTTTGACGACGGTTCCCAGTTTTGATGTGCGGGCGCAAGGGAACGGATAACGGTCGCACGGTTGCAGAAACACGACGAAGGCCAGCTTTTAAGTGCACGAATCTCAGTGAGATCGATTGAAAAGGGCAAACGATGAGCCGTATCCACGAAGCGTTGAAAAGAGCCGCAGAAGAGCGGACCGCGCAGACCGCGAATCGAACCACGGCTGACCTTGTGGATCTGTCGATACAGGAAGAAATAAATGGAAGCCTGCCCGTCATCGGAGATGCCCCTACGAAGGCTCGGGTGGCGGAGAAGGCGGATCCGGGACTTCTGCGCTTCGAGGAGTTCGCGAAACGCGGCCGGCAAGTGACCTGGAAGCCGGATACAGGCCCAAATGTGCATTCCGCGCACTCGAATAATTCGGTAGGCGGAGAGAAATTCCGGACCTTGCGCTCGCGACTTTACCAGATAGCTTCGGTACAGCCCCTGAAGCGAATTCTGGTCACCAGCAGCACTCCCGCCGAAGGGAAGACCTTTGTGGCTGCGAACCTGGCGCAATCCTTCATCCTCCAGAAGAATCGCAGGGTTCTGCTGATCGACTCCGATCTCAGGGCCTCACGGCTGCACTTCCATCTAGGAGCTTCGGAGAGACCAGGATTGTCGGATTATCTTCGCGGAGATGCCGACGAGTACCAAGTTACGCAAGTAGAGAAGGACGGAAACCTTTGCCTGATTCCAGGCGGAAGCGAAGTTTCGAATCCCAGCGAATTGCTACACAGCGACCGCATGAAACAATTGCTCGACCGGATGTCGCTCATCTTCGATTGGATTATTCTGGATTCTCCGCCAGCACTTGCGGTGCACGACGCCAGCATTCTTGCCGATATGTGCGACGGCGTTTTGTTCGTGGTGAGAGCTGGGTCGACGGATTTCGAACTGGCGACAAAGGCGTCCTCGGAATTTCGCGAGAAAAATCTGCTGGGCGTTGTGCTTAACCGCGTGGAAAAAAGCGATTCCTACGGAGGCTATTACTATGGGTATGGGTCTCAGCAGGAGGGCGATTCGAAAGAGAAGAGCTGATTGTGCGCTTGAATGTTTGTTAACGTCCGATTGCTCTGGAGCAATAGATTAATCCTGCCCCACAGCCGCAGGAAGTGGAGTTGTCTCACCTCTCCGGAGGGCCCAATAAACGGGCCAAAGCAGTGCTAAACCGATCAGGAAAAAAACAATTCCACCCTGATGGTGCAGGCGTCCGGTTAGAAAAGCGGGATTGACGTAGTTCGCCAATAAGGTAAGCGAGGCGATGCGAATCCCGTTTTTGACGAGCATCATGCAAAGCCCCGCAGCCACAAACGCCAGCTTTTTCCAGAACGGCCGAAACGAGAAGTGCGCAACGAGCAGAGCAAGGATTAAAAGCGCCAAACTGGAACGGATTCCGCTACATTCCTGCGCCACTTCAATGGACATTTTCGGCAAGCGAAAGAAAAAGCCATCGCGCAGCACGGGAGCCCCGCTTAGATTGAAGAAAAATTCGGCGATCGCTGCGGAGCCCGACTGCAGGCCGTAAATTATCCTGCTGAGAAACAGCTCCGGGATGGGAATCGAGAAAAACAGGAAGGCGAGTGCGAACCAGGAGGATTTGGCGGCGGCTGCGCCCAGTGCGAAGACAAAACCGGCAATCACCAGAAGGACGAGGGCAAGAGCGTAACCGCTCAAGCGGGTTTTTGGAGCACATGACTCGCAATGGAGCGAAAAAAAAGCCATCGGCAGTGAGGGTGCAAGAAAGAGCACCGAAGGCCAGATGTTCAAAGCGCCTTCTGCCTGGGACGGTTTTCGCTCCGTGTACAGAAGCCAGGCGGTAATAAAAGGAATCAAAACGATGTGGGAGGATGTATCGTCCCGGCTGACAAGCTGGAACATTTCATAAAGCGGCTTTACAAAGAGCAAAAGGGATAGCGACGTCCATACTCCGAAGATCAGCCAGCGATCAGAAAAGCGGGAGAGAGCAGCAGTCAAGGACGAGTCCTTCCAGGGATGCCAAGTGTTGGAATTTGTATCACGCTCGGGGTTGAAATTCCCACTTTTCCTCGTTACTGCAGTTTCTCAAAGGCCGCGAAAGCCGCCTCTCATAGTATTTCAAAGAGCCTGTCGAACGCACGAAAACACGCGGGACGTGATGCCGCATAAAGCAAGTGGAGAGGCCCGTGTCCGACCGCATGCATTATTTGGTTTGAAGCAGGCCGACCAGGCCTCAGGCCTGACCGCCGGAGCCCACGGTTGGTCCGAGAAAGACTGCTCTCCCCGCCGCTGGGTACAGAAAGGCCCGTGCGCTCCTCTGAGAGGCTATTAGGGAAGGGAATCGATAGAGCTGGTCTTGTTCCGCTGAAAGTGTTGAGAAATGCCTCTTTTGACTCCATTTAACCTGACCGGAGTCCACTTAAAACCATTAGTTTCAATTACGTAAGGCCTAGGATTCCTCTGCGAAAACCGGTCTGGGGAACCCGATTGCAACAATAGGGCATAGCTTTTCTCATTGCCGCCGAGTCTTGAGCCTGCCCAATCGGAGTCGTAAATATCGGCCCAAGCAAGTATTTTGTTTTCAATTAGATGGGAAATTGATTGAGCGAGAGTTGGAGTGCCTGACCCACTGACAACTGGCAGGGTAATTGCCCTTAGGTAAGTGACGGTTCGATGTGACCGTAACGGCGATAGCCTACCGAATAGACGAGGCTGGACAGGAAACGGACGGAACCTTGAATCCCCTACCGGAACATGCAGTGAGCGGCTCGAGTCCCAAGACTTCATGGTACGCCCTGCAGGTGCGCTCTCGCAAGGAAGGGTACGTAGCCTCGCAGATCATGGGGCAAGGATACGAATGCCTGCTGCCCACTTACAAGAGCATTCGAAAGTGGTCAGACCGGGTGAAAGAAGTCGAACAACCTCTCTTTCCTGGATATCTCTTCTGCCGCTTTGAATTTCAGAATCGCCGGCCCGTTATTACCACTCCGGGGGTGCTCCAGATCGTGGGGTATGGCCGAACTGCAATTTCGGTTTCAGACGAAGAGATTCAGTCGCTGCAACTGGCTGTGTCTTCTGGAATGCCCAAGCAGCCTTGGCCCTACTTGGAGGTCGGCCAGCGGGTTCGGGTGAATTACGGAACTCTGTCGGGGTTGGAGGGGATTCTAGTCAACGTGAAGGGTAATCACCGCGTAATTCTTTCGGTGACGCTCCTTCAGAGGTCAGTGGCAATGGAAGTGGAAACATCGTGGCTTTCCCTGGTTAAGGAAGAGACGCGAGAGAGCATGACGCAGCGGATCCTTCGCCCGATCCGCGTGCCCATGGGGATCTAAGTTCAGACGGATGAAAATCGGAGCAAGAAAAATGAGTCCAATGGAAGCGATAGCGCGACGAGAGAACGAACGGCCCAAGCTGGAAGTTCGCGCACATTTGTCAGTTCCGAATATGGGCAATACGCCGCCCCGTATGCTGCTCAACGAAGATGCGTTCGTGTCCATGCTGTACCTGGAGCGCCGCCGCGCGGAGCGCGCCCAGAACCGGTTCGTGCTCATCCTGGTGGATGTCCAAAAGATTGTGAGTGGAATTTCCGGCAAAGACCGCGTGGTGCAGATGCTGGCGAAATCCTTGTCCGAAGCCACCCGCGAGACGGACGTCATCGGATGGTATCTCGAAAACAGTCTGATGGGAGTGATCGGGACAGAACTGGGAAAAGCATCCAATGAAGTGGTCCAGAAGCGGTTTCTGGACAAGTTCAGAGCGATCTTCGAGTCGACACTGGGAATCGAAAAGAGCACTTCGATCACCGCGTCCTTTCATTTTTTCCCCGAAGAGTACGGGAGTGGAGCGAACGACCATTCGGCAAACATCAAGCTGTACCCGGAAATTCAGAAGAGAGAAGACGCAAGAAGGGTTCCGCTTGCGATCAAGCGCGTGATTGACGTAGCCGGCAGCACGGCGGCGCTGGTTTTCCTGTCCCCGGTCTTTGCGGCGGTGGCCCTGGCGATCAAATTCTCGTCAAAGGGTCCGGTGCTCTTCAAGCAGGAACGTCTCGGTCAGCATGGCAAGACCTTTACGGTATTGAAGTTTCGCTCGATGCGGACGGATTGCGACGCAAAGATTCACCAGCAATACGTTGAGCAATTCATAGCCGGGCAGGTGGATGGCAATTCTGAAGCCGCGACGAAGCCAGTGTTCAAGATTCAAAAAGATCCTCGTGTGACTCCGATCGGCCGTTTCATACGAAAGACCAGCCTGGACGAGTTGCCGCAATTCTGGAATGTGATGCGCGGAGATATGTCTCTGGTCGGTCCGCGCCCGCCACTGGCATACGAATTCCGGAAGTACGAAGTGTGGCACCGTCGGCGTGTCCTGGAAATCAAGCCGGGCATTACCGGGCTCTGGCAGGTGGAAGGGCGCAGCCGGACCCGTTTTGATGAGATGGTGCGGCTCGATTTGAAATATGCGAGGGCGTGGTCTGTATGGCTGGACCTGAAGATCCTGGCGCAGACGCCCGGAGCTGTGATTCAAGGCGAAGGTGCACATTAGACGGATGCAACAGGATGTTTGCCAGATCAACGAATTCGCCGGGACATACCGCCCCGTTCCGGCGGAATAAGTCAACCGCTCGAGTAGTTCCTCTGTGATCGCTCCACAAAGCGCCACTGCCCCCTGCGCGGCCTAGACGGAAGGGAATCTCAAGGAGTTCCAAGATGCGTATCGGTGTGATTGGTTACGGTTACTGGGGTCCGAACATCGTTCGGAACTTCCATTCCCAGGATAATTCCGAAGTGGTTCTGGTGGCAGACCGCAATCCAAATTGCGAAGCGCGGCTGAAAAAGACGTTTCCCGGGATCGGCTTTACGACCGACGAAAATCAAGTCCTGACATCGTCCGAGATCGACGTCGTCGCGGTTGTGACGCCGGTTTGGACCCACTTTGAACTGGCGAAAAAGGCTCTCGAAAACGGCAAGCACGTCTTTGTCGAAAAGCCTTTCACCTACAGCGTGGCGCAGGGCGAAGAGCTAGTGGAGCTGGCGGAGCGGAAAAACCTGAAGATCATGGTCGATCACACCTTCCTGTTCACGGGCGCGGTGAGAAAAATCAAAGAGCTGGTGGACAAGAAGGAACTCGGCGACCTCTATTACTACGATGCCCTGCGCGTGAATCTCGGCTTGTTTCAACACGACGTGAACGTGATCTGGGACCTGGCTCCTCACGACCTTTCGATCATGGATTACGTGATCGGGGAAAAGCCGGAAGCTGTGGTGGCTACCGGAGAGAGACACCTGAACGGCGTGGAAGACGTTGCGTTCATCACGGTGTACTTCCCGAAGCGCATTATTGCCCACGTCAACGTCAACTGGCTCTCTCCCGTGAAAGTGCGCACCACGCTTATCGGGGGCGAAAAGAAAATGCTGGTCTGGAACGATCTGGAAGCCGACGAAAAGCTCAGGATCTACGACAAGGGAGTCAGTATGTCCGCGAATCCGAGCAACCTGCACCAATTACTTGTCAGTTACCGCTCGGGAGACATGTGGGCGCCGCAGGTTGAGCAGGTGGAAGCGTTGCGCGCCGAGACCGCATATTTCATCAAATGCATTGAAGGGAATTCCAAACCATTCAATGACGGCGAAGCCGGCCTTCGCGTCGTGCGCATTCTGGAAGCCGCCGACCGATCCATCCGGAGCCGCGGGGAGGCTGTATCTCTGTGAGCGACTACGTTTGCATCGCACCCAGCGTGAAACTGGGGAAAGACGTCAAGCTGTCGAAATTCATCAATCTTTACGGATGCGAAGTTGGCGACGAGACGAAGATTGGTGCATTCGTGGAGATTCAAAAAAACTCCAGGGTCGGCCGCTGCTGCAAAATCTCCAGCCACACGTTTATTTGTGAAGGCGTGGAGATCGAGGACGGCGTGTTTATTGGGCATGGAGTAACGTTTATCAACGATGTCTACCCTAGAGCGACCGTTGCCGGCGGAGGACTTCAGACCGAGGCCGATTGGAAGGTGGAGAAGACCCGGATTTGCAAAGGGGCTTCGATCGGCTCGGGTTCGACGATTTTATGCAATGTCACTGTCGGTGAAAACGCAATCGTCGGCGCGGGAAGTGTTGTGACGAAAGACATTCCCGCGAATGCAATCGTGGCGGGAAATCCGGCAAGGTTCCTGAGATTTGTCAATGAGGAGAAAAAGTAAACACATGGCGAACCCAACGAAAATACCGTTTCTTGATCTTGTTACCCCCCACCAGGATCTGGAAGCAGAGCTCCTGGCGGTTGTTAAGAAGGCCTTCAGTAATGCGGGATTCATTGGAGGGCCCATGGTGGAGGAATTCGAGCGGGAGTTCGCGGCATTTTGCGGCGCCAACTATTGTGTCGGCGTGAATAGCGGCACCGACGCTTTGCGGTTTGCCTTCATGGCCGCTGGTGTGCAGCCCGGAGACATTATCGTCACCGTTCCGCACACGTTTATCGCCACTACGGAAGCCATATCGCAGGCGGGCGGGCAGATCGCGTTCGTGGATATTCACGAGCAGACATTCACTATGGACCCGGAGAAGCTGCGCGAATATCTGGAGACTCGCTGCGAAATCAACCCCAAAAGCGGCGAACTGCTCGAGAGCGCATCAAAACGACGCATTGCGGGAATCGTCCCAGTTCATCTCTACGGACAGACCGCGGACATGGACCCAATTTTGGAGCTGGCAGAAAAGTACAATCTTTTTGTAATCGAGGATGCTTGCCAGGCCCACGGGGCGCAATACTTTTCCAAGAAAGATAATACTTGGAAGCTTGCGGGATCTATGGGTAAAGCGGCTGCCTTCAGCTTCTACCCGGGCAAGAATCTTGGCGCATGCGGTGAGGCTGGCGCGCTAACAACGAATGACGAAGCCATGGCCCGGCGAGTGAGAATGATTCGCGACCATGGCCAAGCAAAAAAATATTATCACGACATCGAAGGATACAATGGCCGTCTTGATTCAATTCAAGCTGGCTGGCTATCCGTGAAGCTTCGGCACTTGGCGAAATGGAACGAATCGCGGCGGGCCCACGCGCATCGCTATCACGAATTGCTGGCGGAGGCGAAAGACGCGGTTGTGGTGCCTGTGGAAGCGCCGTGGACGAAGGGCGTTTATCACCTGTATGTTGTGCGTGTGCAGGATCGGGAAGCTTTCCAGGCCGCGCTTGCGGAGGCCGGGATCGGCACGGGAATCCACTACCCGATTCCATTGCACCTGCAGAAAGCCTACGAATCGCTGAATTTCAAGCAGGGTGATTTCCCCGTCACGGAACGCGTGGCTTCGGAAATCGTGTCCTTGCCGATGTACCCGCAAATGACAGGTGAGCAGCGGAGCAGAGTTGCTGCCAAAGTCCGTGAATTTGTGTCCGCAAAGTTGTCGGTGGTGCGATAAGACAATACCGGCAGGTGGAGGGAAGGTTTAGCCCCGGGAAAATCTCCCTCCCGCTCGGAGAGCGTTTTCCCCTCTTTTCTGATTTCGCGCTTTAGAAACTCAATGACCAGACTTGACAGGATCGCAACTCTTTATATTTCGTTGCCTTTGACTCACGTTGTCGGACCGAGTCTGGGTACGCGTTTGCCGATCCTGATGTATCACAGCGTATCGGGCAATCTGTTCGGGATATCGCATCCGTTCTACCACATACACACACTTCCGGCGGTGTTCTCGGAACAGATGCGCTGGTTACGGAGCGAAGGGTACAAGACAGTGGACTTGCAGGATGCCTGGGAGGCGCTGAATTCCGGAGCCGATCTTTCAAAGACTGTGGTGCTGACATTTGACGACGGCTACCGCGATTTCTACACCGAAGCCATGGACGTCCTGAAGCAGTGTGGATTTACAGCGACAATTTTTCTTGCCACCGACCGAATCCGCCAGACCTCGGCGCGTGTTGAAGGGGCGGACTATCTCACCTGGAGCGAAGTGCGGGAACTGCACCGGGAGGGAATCCGGTTCGGCTCCCATACGGTCACGCATGCGGACCTGCGTTCGCTGCAGCCGGAAGATCTGGAATTCGAACTCGGACAATCCAAAGAAGTCATCGAGCAAAATCTCGGGGTCGCAGTTGACAGCTTTTCCTACCCATTTTCGTTTCCGGAAGAAGATAAGAATCTGGTGCGCTTCGTCGAAGATTTGCTGGAGAACTTTGGCTTTGACTATGGAGTGTCTACGGTCCTGGGGAGAGTGAGCCGCAAAAGTAACAAGCTCTTTCTGCCCCGGCTGCCGGTAAACAATTGGGATGACGAAGACCTGCTGCGCGCAAAGCTGCAAGGTGGATACGACTGGCTCCATTGGCCGCAACTGTTAAAGCGATCTCTTTGGCACAACGCGACGTCAATGCAGCCCGACCCGAGGGCCCGAACGGCAAAACCTGCTGGACTACTTGCAGAGCCACGCAAGTAGCGTTGCAACTCAGCGTCGAAATCGCCTCCCTCCAGATGTCCGCAACTCAGATCTGGACCAAATGCGCGGTGGGTGAGGAAGTTCTGCGTTTTGTTCGGAACGCACCGAATTCACTATAGAGCGCATCTCACGGGCAAGTTCTAATCAAACCCCATTCAGCGGCTATAAGAGAATCAGAAAATGACACCTTCAATAACCAGCGCGGCAAATACAGTGCCTCGAGTGACGGTTGTGATGGCAGCGTGCAACGCCGCTCAATTCGTACGCAAGGCGGTCGCCAGTGTCCTTGCACAAACTTATCGCGATTTCGAGTTAATCGTTGTCGATGATTCTTCCTCCGACGACTCACTCTCTATTCTCCAGAGTTTTGATGACCCGCGGATTCTGATTATTAGACATCAAACCAACAGGGGCGCTGCATTGTCGCGCAACGACGCCCTAGCCGCCGGGCGCGGGGAGTTGATAGCCATCATGGATGCCGACGATGTATGTGTACCAACCAGACTGGAGCGGCAGGTGGCCTTTCTGGATGCGAATCCTCGGGTGGGTCTAGTCGGATGCGGGGTCTACGACAATATCGATGCTGAGGGCGCAGTGCTGCACACGTCATACCTGCCAGAGCACAACGAGGCAATTCAGCGAAATCTTATGGAACGGTGGTGTTTTTTTCATTCGTCCATCATGTTTAGGAGAACGCTTTACGAAACCGTGGGTGGATACGTTAGGGCGTTAGAACCTGCTGAAGATCACGACTTTGTACTGCGGATACTGGAGCACTGCGAGGCGCATAACCTATACGAGCGCCTCGTCAGCTACCGCTTGAATCCCAAAGGTCTATCAGTGATGAGTCGTGAATACATCGAACAAGTTCGCGCTGCTTCAATTCGCTTGGCGCAGCGACGCCGCGCAGGAAGGTCCGAGGACCGAGAAGGCGAGATATCACGGATCCGAGAGCTGAAACGAATGCGCAAACCTCAACATGGTCTCGTTAGTTTGATGCAGACAGTACGCGATTCCTTTTGCGCAGCCAATCGGTATTATGGATTCGGCTGTCTAGAACTCTGTGCGGGCCATCTCAAGACGGCCCGTCGCTGTTTCGTGCATTCCGTGCGAAGCAATGGGCTGTTTGTGAAATCTTGGATCGGTATCGGGCTTTCGCTTATGCCCTTTGTGGCTGACCGAGTGAAGGTTGTGTTCCGGTCTTCTATGCAGCACCACAATGGCGTTAAGCTGGCTGGCTCGCCAGTCGCTGGGACGCGGGCAGTTGTTGAACGGACGCTTATTTCATAGCGTCCTTCCTCCAGCAGAGGAACACATGAGACTCCTCGACTTTTATTACTTCGTCAAGCCGGCCATCCCGCACTACCTACGCCTGAAGCTCAGGAGCATCATCGCGTCTAAACGTCGCCGACATGCCTCAAAGGTTTGGCCGATCGATGAGTCGGCTGTACGCCGGCCCGACGGGTGGCCCGGGTGGCCGGGAGGAAAGTCATTTGCATTCGTATTGACGCACGATGTCGAAGGTCAGAAAGGAATGGAACGTTGCAGAGCTTTGGCTGAACTGGAGATGGAGTTAGGCTTCCGTTCCTCCTTCAATTTCGTTCCTGAAGGGGCATACCATACGCCCTCTTCGCTCCGATCCTTTCTCGTGGAACACGGGTTCGAGATTGGCGTCCATGATCTTCATCATGATGGCACGCTCTACCGGTCAAAGGCTGATTTCATCGCCGGAGCCTCCCGCATTAACGAGCACCTGAAGCGCTGGCAAGCGGTTGGATTTAGGTCCGCGTTTATGTTTCATAATCTCGAGTGGTTGAAGGAACTGAACGTCCTCTATGATGCGTCAACATTCGATACGGACCCATTTGAACCACAACCAGATAGCGCAAACACGATCTTTCCTTTTTGGGTCGGACGATCTGACGGAAGCGGCTACGTCGAACTGCCGTACTCGTTGCCTCAGGATTCGACCCTATTTCTGGTGCTCGGTGAAAAAACAAATGACATTTGGAAGCGAAAACTCGATTGGGTGGCGCAACATGGGGGTTTAGCTCTTATCAATGTGCATCCGGATTACATCGCGTTTGGAGATCGGATAGGTCGGACAGAGTTTCCGGTGACTTTGTACAAAGAGTTCTTGACTCATCTCTCTGCCCAATTCGGAGATGTTGCGTGGTACGCACTGCCGAGGGAGGTGGCTCAATTTGTCAGGGACTCGTTGTTCTCAACGGCAGGTCCTCCGAAGAGAATCGAGGCCCTCGTGAAGGAAGCACTGTGACCGTCTACACTATTGACCCAATTCGCGATACGCGATGGGCTGAATTTATCGATCGTCATGACTCCGCGTCTGTTTTTCACAGCCTGCCGTGGCTTGAAGCGATTCAACGGACGTACGGGTACACCCCCGTCGTTTACACCACTTCGCCACCATCTTCACCGCTGTCGAATGGCATCGTGGTGTGTCAGGTTCGCAGCTGGCTGACGGGCCGCCGCATGGTTTCTGTTCCATTTGCCGACCATTGCGAACCGCTACTGGATGGCCCCAGTGCTGCGGTAGCGATCACCGAAGAACTAAAGAAGGAGGTGGATGCCGGGAAATGGAAATACATTGAGCTCAGGCCAAGGATGGAAGTGCCCACCGTCGACGGTGCTGTCAAGTCGCCCGATTGTTACCTGCACATGCTCGACCTGCGACCGGCCCCTGACGAGCTCCTGCGGCGAACACATAAGACGGGCGTTCAACACTCGATCAAACGTGCGGAGCGTGAAGGACTAGCATATGAATGCGGAAACTCGGAATTTTTGCTGGATGCATTTTACCGTCTGTTGATTAAGACTCGCCGACGGCACCAACTGCCGCCGCAGCCCATCCAGTGGTTCAGGAGCTTGGCTGCCTGCATGGGTGAGCGGCTGCAGATTCGCGTGGCGTTTAAGGATGGAAAAGAAATTGCCAGCATTTTAACTCTGCGGCACAAGGACGTGGTCGTGTACAAATACGGATGTTCAGACAAGACGTTCAGTAATCTTGGAGGCACTCCGTTTCTCTTGTGGAAAACGATTATGGAGGCAAAAGCAGCAGGGGTGTCGTGCTTGGATTTCGGCCGTTCAGACGCAGATAACATCGGGCTGATTGTGTTCAAAGACCGCTGGGGAGCGAAGTCATCAAAGCTCACCTATCTGCGCTGGTCGCGAAAGCAGGTTTCCGATGCGGCCGGACGACGTCAGTCTGGTGTGATCAAGATGCTCTTCGCTTTGATGCCAGACGCAGTTTTGCAAGCAACGGGACGTATTCTCTATCGTCATGTGGGCTGATCCCCGGCCAGACCAACTACTAGTCGCGAAGATAGGCCGGAATTGGCACAACGCACTTACAGTTGAGATCGCAACACAACTATAACGGTGAACGAATGAATGTTTGCATGTTAGCATATGCGCATTATATTAATGACGCCCGAATTAAGAATTACGTGAGGACGCTGGAGGACCATGGACATCATGTCGATGTCATTGCCCTCCAATGCGATGGCGAGGCGGCGATTGAAGAGCGACGGTCCGGTACTATTTTTCGGATTATGGCCAAGTACCAGGGCAAGAGTTCGCTCAGGTACATCTGGTCCTATCTGAAATTCTTCTTGAAGTCTGCACTCCTGCTTGCGCGTCGCTCATTCCGCCACCGGTATGATGTCATTCATGTACACAACATGCCGAATGCGTTGGTGTTTGCTGGCATCTTTCCGAAGGCGCTCGGGGCCAAGTTGATGCTGGACGTGCACGATCTTATGACTGTCAACTACATGGCCAAGTTCAACGCCAAAGAAAACAGTCTACCTGTCTGCGCCTTGAGAATCGAACAGCGGCTGTCGTCCATGTTCGCCGATCGCGTGTTCTGCGCGGACCACAACCAGCAGGACTATCTTGCCGAGCATTGCGGAGTTCCTCGGGAGAAAAGTACCGTGCTGATGAATTTGCCAAATGTGGAGCTGTTCAGGCCCCTGACGAGAGGAAAAAAGGGCGAAGGGTTCCGCATCGTCTATCACGGCACGATCGCGTATCGCCTGGGGATCGACCTGATTATAAGAGCCATGGCCAGTGTTACCGAGCGCATTCCAGCAGAGCTATGGATATACGGTGCTGGTGACTACCTTCCCGAAGCGCTCGCGTTATCGTCGCAGTTGGGCCTCGAAGAAAAGGTTCATTTTAGTCGCACATTCTTTCCTGTGGAGCAAATACCGGAGATGGTTTGCGGCATGGATTTGGGTATCATTGGCAACCGGCGCAATCTCGCTTGCGATAAATATATGCTCCCCGTGAAGTTGCTGGAGTACGTTTACCTTGGTGTACCGGTTGTTGCGCCGCGCCTTGACGTGATCGCCCGCTACTTCGACGAAACAATGGTTCGCTTCTACGAACCCGAGAACGTAGAGCAAATGGCCGATGCAATTGTAGAATTGTTCCATAAGCGGGACATGCGTGAACGCCAGGCGCATGCGGCCTCCAAGTTTTATGAGAACAACAACCCACAGCTACAGGCCGATCTCTACCTGCATCTCGTGTCCAACTCAGAAATCCGCCTGTCCAGGCATACTGAGCATCACGCGTGACCCCGTCGAAACCAACTCCCTCACTTGCCGCCTCGCCTGTGGCGAGGTCGATTCCGGACGCCAGGCCCGATAAACCGTCCCTGTGGCTTTGGGTTCCTTACATTTGGCTGTTTTTTGCCAGCACCAGAACGTTGGGTAGTTGGCTCGCCCGAGGCGGGACTGGCGATGCAGATTTGTCCGGCAGCCCTATGGACCGTCTGCTGATGACACTGCTGATCGTGCTCGGATTATTTGCGCTAGGTTCACGGGCGGAACAGGCCAAGAGGATTCTTATCCACAACAAATGGATGGTTATTCTATTCGTTTATATAGGCTTAAGTATAATTTGGTCGAATTTCCCCGCCATTTCTTTTCGAAGAGGCATTCGGTCAATGGGCACTCTTGTGATGGTGCTCGTTGTGCTCACGGAGAGCAATCCTCTAGAGGCAGTGCGAGCTCTACTTCGACGTCTGTATCTGGTGCACATCCCCCTCTCGGTCATCACAATCAAGTATTTCAGGAATATCGGCGTTACTTATAACTGGAGTGGTGTCGAGGAGGAGTGGACTGGGCTTACCACGGACAAGAATAGTCTCGGACAGGTTGCGATGTGCAGTGGTGCATTTTGGCTTTGGCAGATTCTTCAAGACTGGCCCAAGAAAAAGTTAACGGTAAGTTTACTTCTCCTTGGAATGACACTTTGGATCTTGCGGGGATCGAAAAACATTCACAGCAGCACTGCAATCGTTGGATTTGTCATCTCCGCCGTCGTTCTCATTGGGTTGCAATACGTTAGAAAAAGAGCCGCAAGAGCCAAACGCATTATTTTGGCGGGCTCCCTGGCGCTCTCTGTCCTCGCGCCTTTGGGATACTTTGTATTTCAAGCGTTAGATACAACACCAGTTCAGATGGTGGTTCAGGCTACGGGCCGCAATATGACGCTTACGGATCGCACCTACATTTGGACTGACGTTCTCAACAATGCTGCGAAGAGCCCGATCCTTGGCGTTGGGATTGGGGCCTTCTGGGTCGGGAGAGTTGGGGCCGAAATGTATCCCCTCCCCAACTGGTCCCGCGTCACGCCATCGTGGCGTCCCACGGAAGGTCATAATGGCTTCGTCGATGTCTACGTTGAGCTCGGCGCGGTTGGGGTAGTGTTGCTGCTCATTGTCATCGGAGTTGGATTCGCCGGTGCTCTTACCCATCTAGAGAGCGACTTCCAATTTGGAAGCTTGCGTCTAACACTCTTGTTGAGCATTATTTTGAATAACATAACCGAGACCAGCTTTCTCAAAGGGACGCATGATCTGTGGTTCCTATTCCTTCTCGTGTGTGTCAATCTTCCGAGGCCAATTGGAAAGGCACCCTTGAGCAGAAGTGGCACAGTTTTGGGTCGTTCTATTAATCATCATGAACAGTCTTCCAAGGGCGATGTTTTGGTGTCATCTCCTACTTTCCGCAGACCGTATAGTGCTTTGGCACTTCCCAAAGTGTTGCCTTCCTTGGAAGGATATAGTTTGGTCTGATGACGACCCACACAAAGCACATTACGGTTTGCGTGTGTACTTATCGGCGCCCGGAGATGCTGAGAGGTTTGTTGGCGGATCTTCGGGAACAGGAGACCGACGGTTTATTTACTTATTCGATTCTTATTGTCGACAACGACCATCAAGAGTCAGCCAAAACTGTGGTTTCCGAGTTCGCAGCCGGACAGAAGATTAACGTCGATTATTGCGTCCAGCCGGAGCAGAACATCGCTCTAGCTCGAAACCTGGCGATTGAACGCGCGACAGGGGACTTTGTTGTTTTCATTGACGATGATGAATCTCCGATTCGACGGTGGTTGCTTACACTGTTCGAAGCCTGCGTTAAGCACAATGTGGACGGTGTTCTTGGGCCAGTGCATCCACGATATGCCGAAGCGCCACCCCAGTGGGTAATAGAGGGTAAATTTTATGACCGCCGAACTTATCCAACTGGGTTCGTGATCGACTGGCGAAAGGGTCGCACCGGCAACACATTCTTAAAGAGAGAAATCTTTGCCGGGATGACCGAGCCGTTCAGGCCGGAATTCCGGACTGGGGAAGACCAGGATTTCTTTCGCAGAATGATCGAGAGAGGGCATGTCTTCATCTGGTGCAACGAGGCTGTAGCTTATGAAACAGTCCCGGCAATACGCTGGAACCGCTATTTCTTGCTGAAGCGAGCACTTTTGAGGGGACACGCTTCGCTGGCCCATCCAACATTCGCCGTGCGTGACATCTTGACATCCGTCGTGGCTGCTCCCGCATATACCTTGGCACTTCCCTTCGCCTTGGTGCTGGGTCAGGGCAAGTTTATGAGTATCCTAGTCAGGTTATTCGACCACATCGGCAGACTACTTGGTTTTATAGGTATCAATCCCATAAAAGACCCGTACGTCACTACATAGAATGAACGGTGAGACAAGAATGAATTCCACGAAAAACGCTTCTTTGATTGTCAGCCCTGAGGATCGCATACTCGTGACCGGCGCGACAGGCTTTATTGGTTGCAGAGTTGTCAATGCTCTGTTGAACTTGGGCATCAACAATCTACGCTGCCTCACAAGGCCCTCCAGCAAAATGAACGGGCTCGATGAGGTGCTCCGCGCTCACCAAATCAGCGCAAAAGTCGAAATTATGACAGGCAACCTCCTTTCCCCCCAGGACTGCGCCGATGCAGCCGAAGGAGTGTCCGTAGTTTTTCATCTGGCCGCGGGCAGGGGTGAGAAATCGTTTCCCGACGCTTTCATGAACTCAGTCGTGAGTACGCGGAATTTACTTGACGCCTGCGTTAAGCAGGGAACTCTGCGGCGATTTGTCAACATGAGTTCCTTCGCGGTCTACAAGAATGAGGGGAATCCCCAATGGCGGTTACTGGATGAGTCTGCCCCCGTCGAGGAGCGTCCTGAATCACGCGGCAACGCTTACTGTTTCGCCAAAACAGAGCAGGACAATATCGTGATGGATTACGCTCAGCGTTTTAATATTCCTTATGTCCTCATACGTCCCGGGTGGGTTTATGGCCCTGGCAATCCGGGTATACACGGTCGGGTGGGAATAGGCACCTTTGGAATTTTTCTGCATCTTGGAGGCGGAAACACTATACCCCTCACATATGTCGACAACTGCGCGGAGGCCACGGTCCTGGCAGGTTTAACCAAGGGCACTGATGGGGAGGTTTTTAACATAGTTGATGACAACTTACCCTCGAGCCGGCAGTTTCTGCGCCTCTACAAACGGAATGTCAAGCAGTTCAAGTCCATCTATGTTCCGCACAGTGTCAGTTATGTTCTGTGCCGTATCTGGGAATGGTATTCGAAATGGTCAAAGGGACAATTGCCACCAGCCTATAATCGCAAAATGTGGCACGCGTCCTGGAAGAAGACCCACTATAGCAATGCCAAGCTGAAGTCCCGAGTCGGATGGCAGCCCTCGGTATCGACCAGCGAAGGACTTCGGCTTTATTTTGATAGCTGCCGTGCGGGAGCACCACGTGCTTAAAATCGCGATAGTAGGTTGTGGAAAGATTGCCGACGATCACGCAGAGCAAATCCAGCGGATCGAAGGCTGCGAAATTGTAGCTGTGTGCGACCGTGAACTCTTGATGGCGCGCCAGCTATATCAGCGGTTTCCGATCAAGCGATACTTCGACAATTTGAACGAACTGCTGGTCCAGGCAAAACCGGATGTAGCCCATATAACGACGCCGCCGCAAAGCCACTTCAGCATTGCTAAGACCTGTCTTGAGGCCGGATGTCATGTCTATGTCGAGAAGCCATTCACCGTTTATGAGCATGAGGCGCGGGAACTTCTGGCAATTGCGAACGCCGCTGGTTTGAAGGTAACCGCCGGTCACGACGATCAATTCAGACACTCGGCGCGGCTAATGCGGGAGCTCATCCAGGCTGGCTACCTCGGCGGAGCACCCGTCCATATGGAGAGTTACTTCTGTTATGAACTGGGACGGGGCGGGTTCGCTGGGGCATTGTTGAACGACAAGAACTACTGGGTGCGCAAGCTGCCGGGTGGGCTGCTACACAACATAATCAGCCACGGCGTTGCCCGCATTGCGGAGCATATTACGAGTGAAACCCCTGCGGTTATGGCTCAAGGTTTCATCAGTCCCTTCTTGCGGAGCACAGGTGAAACAGAGCTCATAGACGAGTTGAGAGTCATAATTTCAGAAGAGAAGGGGACTACAGCGTATTTCACATTCTCATCACAAATGCGCCCGGCCCTTCACCAGTTTCGGGTTTACGGGCTTCAAAATGGTCTTGTCCTTGATCAGGATCAGGAAACAATTGTCAAGCTGCGTGGTCAGAGGTACGTCAGCTACGTGGAGAAGTTTATTCCACCAGTAAGCTTGGCCAAGCAGGACATATCGAATGCGATTACCAACGTGAGGCGATTTTTGAAGAGGGACTTCCATATGAAATCGGGCATGAAATACCTGATCGAGTCCTTCTATCAGTCTATCGTTCGAGACACCCCGGTGCCCATTCCTTATCGAGAAATCATTTTGACCGCACATATAATGGATCGAATCTTTACGCAAGTCCGAGGGAAATCTGAGCCTGCACTTGCGCCTTGCTCCCTCGAATCCACCTTGCGATGAACCACGCAAGATTTCTAGCCCAGATTCGTGCGAGATCGATCATGTCTGGTCAGTTAACAGTCAGGAGCGCGTAGGATGAAAGTTTCGGTATTCGGCCTTGGCTACGTCGGGTCAGTTTCAGGGGCTTGTCTGGCCCAACTTGGTCACCAAGTCATTGGTGTTGATGCAAATCCGTCCAAAGTTACCATGATCAACGAGGGCTTGCCTCCTGTGATTGAGACGGGCCTCACGGAGCTCTTGGAAGAAGTCACCAAGAGTGGCAAATTCAGCGCAACCGAAGATTGGCAGGACGCCATTGCTCACAGCGAACTCGCTTTAGTCTGCGTTGGAACTCCGAGCAATCCAAATGGAAGCCTCTGTACGGACCTCGTGAAAAGGGTCAGCGAGCAGATAGGCACCGCGCTCGCGACCAAGGACGAGTATTTCGTAGTTGCCATCCGCAGTACGGTTCTGCCAGGGACCGTTGAAAGAATTGTGATCCCGTCGCTGGAATCACGGTCGGGGAAGACCGCTGGGCGCGATTTCGGTGTGTGTATGGTGCCTGAGTTCCTGCGTGAAGGAACATCTGTAAAGGATTTTTTCCACCCGCCCCGCACTGTTATCGGGGAACTGGATAGTCGCGCAGGCCAAACCGTCGCCTCATTGTTTGAAGGGATTGAGGCTCCCCTAATCCGTACCAGCATCCCTGTGGCGGAGAGTCTGAAATACGCCGACAATGCGTTTCACGCCCTTAAGGTGACGTTTGCGAACGAGATCGGGAGCATCTGCAAGGCAGCCGATTGCGACAGTCATGAGGTCATGAACATCTTCTGCATGGATAACAAGCTCAATCTGTCGCCGTACTACCTGAAGCCAGGTTTCGCGTTTGGCGGCTCATGTCTGCCGAAGGACTTGCGTGCCCTTACTTATCATGCCCGGAGCTTAGACGTTCCGACTCCGCTGCTCGACGCAATTCTCGTCAGTAACAAAAAACAAATAGAACGCGTGACCACTCTGCTGCAACGTTTCAAGGGGCGCTCTCTTGGCTTTCTTGGGCTGAGTTTTAAACACGGAACCGACGATCTGCGCGAAAGCCCGATTCTGGAAGTCATCGAAACGATGCTCGGAAGGGGATTCCGTGTCGCCATCTACGATGAATTCGTCTCGATTGCTCGCCTGGTTGGGGCGAATAAGGAGTATATCCAGAAAGAAATTCCGCATGTGTCCTCGTTGATGCGATCATCGGCTGAGGAACTCGTGCGCGAATCCGATGTGGTCGTGGTCAGCACGGCAAGCGGACGGTTTCGGGAGGTACTCGCAGAAAGTCATCGCCCGGATCAGGTAGTTGTTGACCTGATACGAATTGTCGAAAAGCCGCGGGCACTCAATGGGAATTACTATGGTATCTGCTGGTAGCGCGCAGGTGGAGAACACGGGGCCTTCTGATGCTTGTCACACGACGGCACGCAGGCGAATTCTGCTGATTTCGAACCGGGTGATGCACTACCGGGTGTCAGTTTACAATTATTTATGGCGACGATTCCGTGACCATGGGTGGGATTTTGTTGTCCTGACGAACGAATTGCAGCGGCAGAACAAGAATCAGCTTCTCTTTGAATTGGCAGAGCGTCCATTTGGTTTTTTCAAGTACCGCAAGGAAATCCGCCGAATCAGTCCCGACGCTGTCATTCTGTTTTTGCATCTCAAGGATCGAATCCAGTGGCCACTGATTCATTGGCTCAAGCTCTCAGGAATTCCGGTGGCCGTTTGGACGAAAACGAGAAATCTGGACGATCCAAACAACCGGCTGCGCAATGTGTTCTTTGATTATCTCCACCAGATCAGCGATGGCCTAATCCTGTACACGTCGTCGCTGCGGCGATTTATCCCGGAGCGGCACTACGGAAAGGTATTCGTTGCTAATAACACCATTAACTTTGGAGATTTTCCTGTGATCTCCGAGTCCAAGGAGACCATCAAGCAGGAGTTCGGAATCCCATTTAAGAAGGTAGTATTGTTCGCCGGGCGGATCGGGGAAGAGAAGAACCGCAAAAAAGTCGATCATCTCATTGAGATTTTCCATAAACTCGACCGGAAGGATGTGGGACTGGTAATAGTCGGGTCTGGGCTCACCGAAGAACTTCGCGCGCGTATGAACCCGGCGAATACGATTTATTTAGGAGAGGTCCACGATCCTGAAAATCGCCAGATCAGCCGAATTTTTAAAATGGCGGACGTTTGCTCGATTCCCGGTCATGTTGGCTTGGGCCTCAACCAGGCGTTTTTTTGGGGGCTCCCGATGGTCACCGAACGGGGAAACCAGCCTCCCGAGATCGAATACCTTCGCGATGGCGAGAACGGGTTCATCGTACCGGAAAATGACCGGATAGCGCTTCGAGACCGTCTTTTCTTTCTAATCGACAACGACGCGGAGTGCAGGCGAATGTCGGAGAACGCCCGTCGTGACATCCTTGAAGTGGCTTCAATTGAGTCAATGTTCAACGGATTTCTCTCTTGTGTTGAATTCATTTCGCGATAATCACCATTTCAAAAGGCTAAGAAGAAATCAGCATGACAACTCAAACCAGTTCCAGCTTTAATAACCCGTCCGAGCAAAAAAACAAACTTACGCCGGAAAAGGCCCTAGGTTTGACGGCACTCCCGCATCTGGTGAAAAGTGCAGATGCGGTTCGACGTTGGGTCGAGAAGAAGGAATATCGAGGCTTCGAGCCATTCGATGGACTTTCGAGCCCGCTCCGAGTCCTCACGTTTAGAAACCTCCTCGCCGAGCGGATTCTGCAGCAGGCGGTGCGGCAGTCCCCCGTCAATATTAGACCTTTGGTTGGCATCAAGCCTCTGGACTCTACCAAGGGGCGTGGAATGATGGCCTGGGGCTATCTCTTCCTTCACCGTGCCACAGGGGATGCCGACTGCTGGACAAAGGCTGTGGCATGTCTGAAGTGGCTCGATACTCACAAATCGCCGAAATTCGAGAAACATAGCTGGGCGAACTATTTCGATTTTTCCAGCCGTGGCGGCGCATACTATAAAGATGACAGTATCATTGTCTGGACAAGCCAGATTGCGCAGGCGTATCTTGAGGCGTTCGAGCAGTCCCAGGACCAGTGGTTCCTCGATATCGCGTCGAGTGCATGTGATTGGATCATGTCGCTGCCGCGCGAGCGGACAGACCACGGCGAGTGCTTGAGCTATTTTGCACACGGACAGGAATCGATCCACAACGCGAACATGCTGGGTGCAGCGGCGCTCGCGCGGACCGCACGGCACGTGGGTCGCCAGGATTATGCAGATGTAGCACGCTCGGCGATGCGGTACAGCTGTTTGAGTATGCTCCCCGATGGGGCGTGGTGGTACGCAGTTGACGATCAATATCACTGGATCGACAACTTCCACACGGGCTACAACCTGGACAGTCTAAAATGCTACATCGATTACACTGGCGACACCGAGTTCTCCGATCACCTTGCAAGGGGCCTTCGGTTTTTTAAAAGCAATTTCTTCGAAACGTCCGGGCGCCCGAAGTATTACCACAATCGCGCATACCCGATTGACATTCAATGTGCGTCTCAAGCGATCGATACGCTGGCATACTTTGCTCCAGAAGATCCCGAGTCACTCTCCCTTGCCATCAAGGTAGCCGAATGGACTATTCGCAACATGCAGAATCGCTCCGGCTTCTTCTATTACCGCAAATACCCTTTCGGCATAACAGCCCGAACTCCCATGCTCCATTGGGGGCAGGCCACGATGTTTAAGGGACTCGCGCACCTTATTTTTTGCCTGTCACCAGAGAAAGGCCGAGTTACCCCGGAAACTCGGACACGGTATAGCCAAGTCGGACAGGAGTAGCGATGACCTCAAGTCTTTTGTCGAAAGGAGCAGCGTGGGTACCCATGGGGTGGGTCCGTCCACTCTCCGGAGTGTCGCTTGTGGTCCCGTTCTACCACATGGTAAGCGACGTTCATGTACCGCACGTCAGCAATCTGTATCGCTTCAGAAACATCGCAGAGTTTACGTCGGATGTAGAATTTTTCGCCAGCCACTTCGAGCCCGTGACGCTCAAAGATATCGTCGATGTATTGAACGGAACTCGAACCCTTAGCCGCTGCTGTTTCCACCTGACGTTCGACGACGGATTCAGGGAAATGCATGATATCGTTGCGCCTATCCTGCAGCGAGCAGGTGTCCCTGCCACATTTTTTCTCAATACCGCATTCCTGGATGGTGGCGGTCTCGCGCATTACAACGCGCTCAGCGTTCTGCTCGATCGCGCCCAGTTACAGCACTCCCGTGCAAACCCGGCCGGCGCACAACTGGAATCCATTTTGCCCGCACCAAAAAGCGGCCGCGCGACCCTGCGGGAGCGGATGCTGTCGATAGGGTATGCACGGAAGTCGCTTGTGCACACCTTAGCTGAAGCCTTAGATTTCGATCTAGATCACTACGTCCGTGAATCCCGGCCGCACCTCACGTCCGAGCAAATCGTGACCCTGCTGAATAAGGGGTTTAGCATAGGAGCGCACAGTCACGATCATCCCCTCTACGCCGACCTTTCGCTCTCAGAGCAGCTCATGCAAACTCGAATGAGCATGGAACTGCTCGAGACGCGTTTCGGCGTAAGTCCGAAAGCATTCGCGTTTCCGCACAACGACACCGGAGTCCAGGACGAGTTCTTCAAAACGGTCTTCTCCGAGTCGTTACTTGACGTCTCGTTCGGGACGTCAGGTTTAGTTCCGCATTTTCACCCAAGGAACATCCAACGCGTGAGCATGGAGAAGACGTCAGCTCCAGCCGCCCGTATTGTGGCGCGCCAATTCACGCGCGCTTCGTACTTCAGACTGCGATCTCATTGAGAGCCTTCCCGGCGCCTTTCATAAGCATTTACAGAGCTCACGATGCGGCAGACATGGTGCTTGCAGGGAATCGGAATAGAATCTCTTGCGGTACTATATGTGCAGTCTACCGAAATCAAAGCTTATTTCTAAAGGCAAGAACAGAAGGCCAGGGCACACAAGACAATGAGTAACGTCCTCGCTCTTATAAATCGGGCAGTTGGCCGCATGGTTCCACGTAGCAAGGAACGCTACTACTCCTCCGACAGATGGAACAATACCTGGTCCCAAGGGTACGATCTGAATATCGCGCAAGAAGACGCCCGGTATGGCACATTGATGGCTTTGATGCGCCGATACGAAGGAGAAGGCCCGCTCCTGGACGTGGGATGTGGCGATGGTCTGCTCGAGGAGCGGTATCGGAAAGTCAGTGGCGTGCAAATTGTGGCTTTCGATTACTCGGCGACGGCAATCGAGTCCGCCACGGCGCGGCGTTTATCCGATGTCAAATTCTTGTGCGGGGACAGCCGCACATTCCGGCCAGAACAGCAGTTCTCGATTGTCGTGCTGAACGAATCGCTGTACTACGTTGACGACTATCTAGGCATGATGAAAAACCTTTCGCGCGCGTTGAAACCCGAAGGGGTGTTTCTCATCTCGATGCATTACAGTCGCATCACTAAGAGAATCTGGAAAAATGTGCTACGTTCACATCCTCTCATCCTAGGTGTTTCACTTAAAGATGAGGCTACTGGCAGTATTTGGCATATTCGATCATTGCGAGCTAGAGAATAGCCTTTGCCTACAGGCGTGACTGTATCTCTTTTAATGGAAGTTCTCACTCAGCTGGATGGCAGGAAACATCCTTGTCGGTCCGCTTCGCCTGGTTATCTGACGCAAACGACAATGGTCCAAATGAGGTTCGACCCAAGTGAGAAGAGGCCAGCGCTGCTGGCCTCCCGTATCTGGCGCTCCAATTTCACGCGCACCTCGTACTTCAGACTGTTACGATCGGGCCTGGGTGACGTTCAGTGCGATTTTTCGAATTCGCCAGACAGCATTCGGGGCCGTCGGTAGTGGCGACGATCAGTTCACGATCGCCGTAAGACTCGTCGGGGCCGCGGGACCTTGTGACGATGTGGAGGACGTGTAGCATGTGGCCGGATTAAATGATCCGCCCTTGCCCGGTCCCTTAAGGTAGCAACTTTCCGCCGCGTTGGCGTTAATCGTCGGATTGCCCTCGGGTCCCTCCAATGGCCACGGATACCCAGATAGGTAGCTAGGTTCGCTCGGATAATAGATGGAAGTTGCCAAGGTGTGGTTCGAGCCTCCGTCCCAGAAGGCCACACCATTCGTTTTATAGTCCCAATTGGCGTGACGAAGGATGGTGCCCGATGAGGTAGCTGCGCTACCCAAGCTGCCGTTCCCGTAGCTATAGACGCCCGGAGCGGTTGCTTGTTCGTAACCGCAGTTATTCGTGCCACAGGTTGTTGAGAGCGATGCTGCTGACCATATAGCATGAAGTCCACTGTGACCCAGGACATTTCCGACGTAGGAGTAGTATTCTTGACTTTGGTAAAGGTCGATCGCGTCAAAACCATTGATTGGCGTGCCAGTTGCGGCTATGGCATTGGCCCAATTCTCGGTCTCATCTCCCCATATCCAGTTACGGAAAAAGACATCATGCGACGAGGTTCCCCAGAAATCGTCGGCCGCGATGTGCGAAATGACATTGCCCTCAAACAAATTCATGTAGGGGTGAGCTCCGTGTGACGTTCTAGCTGACCCGAGATAGGACAGATCGTCCGTGTAGCCATCGTCAATGTAATTGTAGAGGATAGCCGTGCCTGAGCCACCGCCTTGATACACGATACCATGACGATTGTGCCGCATGATGTTGTTCTCTACCTTCGCATCGCTATTGACGAACTGGAAGTAAACCCCATAGCCTGACCCACTGGCCCCCGAACGCTGGTCGTGGAGGTAGTTGTCGCGAATCTCACTACCGTAAGTGAAGTCCATCTCAATGTGTGCCGAACCGCTAGAGCTTCCGGTCTCTTGCGTTTCTACGCCCTTAACCCAACAGTAGAGACATCCTTGCAACAGAATGATTTGAGTCGCTCCAATATCTCCGGTAGCCGTTACGTGGAAGTTTTCGAATCCAGCCTTCTGGGTAGGAAAAGTGAGTATGTTGTATTTGGCCCCTGCTGGTTCCACCTGTCCCTGTACCGTGATGGAACTTGTATAGGGCGTGTAATAGAGAGGCCGGCTTAGGGTCACCACCGAGCCAGAGCCGCCCGTTCCGCTGTTTATAGCCGTAACTTGCACAATCTGCTGCTGAACGTACCAGCCGCTGTTGTCTCCGCACCAGTTGCAGGTCCCATTCGTCCCCGTATCGTTGATGAGCGAAGGGTCGTCGTTACCGAATACCTTAATCCAGGTACCCACACTCACCGAACCGGAACCGATTGTTACGGTTGTGTCGCCCTTGGTCGGACTACCTGAAAGCGTATAGGGTGTCGGAAAATTGGCGTATCCGTTGTAGCCACTTATTGAAGTATATGAAAAATTTTGAGTGGTGAGTGTGCCGCTCGCTCCTTCATTGATCTGTGTAGTTGGACCTGCTCCGCGCAGAACGACACTACTCTTTAATCGAACTGTGCTGTTAACAAAGTAGGTGCCCGCTGGAAGGAAGACTGCGGTACCGGATGACGCGCTGTTGATGCAAGTTTGAATGGCGGGGCCATCATCGGTTGTTCCATTTCCTGCCAATCCGGAACAAGTGACCGACGTGTAGTTTGGCAGGACGCCCCCATTCCAAACATCGGATCCGGCCTTCCAGGTGATTAGCCGGCAATTCGACGGACAACCACTGTTGACGTTGGGGAGACTGTACGTCTGTGCTGAGGCGGGCTGCCCCAGGATAGCGCTGCCGATCACCATTAGGATTATCATCAACGCCCAGAGGGAAATGATTCTTGACATGATTGCTGACCTCATTCTGAAAGCCGAACCCGCGGCTACGTTTGCCTTATTGCCTGACGGTCCTGGGCGACTTACGTGCATAGTTTGCATCACCCATACAGTGTAGGTATCGCTTAAAGTGGTGTCTACTGGACGCAAGGCCAAAAAAGGGCAAGGCAAGGGCCTGTCCGGCAGGGCGCGAAAGTGGGGACTGGTGGGCGAAGCAATGGGTGACCGATCTAAGCCGACATATTGATTGAGGAACCGCTTGATTGAGGAACCGCGCAAGCAACTAGGGGAGCTAGCACGACAGAAACTGCGCTAAAGATACTGGAGAATACTGCGATGCAGGGAAGGTGTGGTCTTCAGGCAAGTCTTCAGCAAGTGCCGCGGCGTCTAGATAAATAAGCCGAATGACCCTCGGACTTTAAGTATAGTGAAGTAACTGCAGTTGGACGGCCGGCTTCGAGGGCCACTCTAAATGCAAGTTTTACGCGACTTTGGAGGTTGCGTGGGGACTGACCTGAGGATGGCGGAAATAGACAATCCCGAAGCGGCGTCGCAAGTAGAGCACTTCCGCACGGATCATCTGGTTCAAGACATCGAGCATCGTGCGATTTCAGGGGGCTTCCTCACGATAGGGGCCCAGGCCGCCAAGTTTCTCCTGAACTTCGTGTCCGCAGCCATCCTGGCGCGTTTATTGAGCCCGAGGGATTTTGGATTGGTAGGCATGGTCCTGGGTATCACCGCACTGGTAGCCGTCTTCAGTCAGATGGGGCTATCGATAGCGACGATCCAGCGAGACACGATTACGCAAGCACAGGTCTCGAATTTGTTTTGGATCAACGTTGGATTGAGCGGTGTTTTAGCGGTGTTGAGCGTCGGACTTGCGCCCCTCACAGCAAGGTTTTACCACGATCCGCGAGTTTCGAGCATCATGCTGGCCCTGTCGCTGACGTTCTTGCTGGCCGGATCAACCGTCCAGCATCAGGCTCTGCTGACTCGGCAGATGCGGTTTCGGGCACTGGCGATCATTGATGTGACGTCAAGCACGATAGGGATCGGCATCGCATGCGGTCTCGCCTGGTTCGGCTTCGCGTACTGGGCTCTGGTAGCGCAGCAGATAGCGACCGGAGCTTGCAACCTGACGCTGACCTGGCTGACGTCAGGGTGGCGCCCCCGCCTGCCGTCAAAAAACAGCGGCGTGATGCCGCTGGTGCGCTTCGGGGCGCACCTCAGCCTGGCCGATTTTCTGGCCCAAATGTCCCTCAATACTGACAGCATTCTGCTCGGACGGTTTTTTGGAGCGGAGCCGCTTGGCCTCTACACGCGCGCAAATGTGCTGCTCACCCGGCCCATTCAGCAAGTGATGATGCCGCTCACAGCCGTCTTGACCCCAGTTCTCTCGCGGCTCCAAGCTGATCCAGATCGCTATCGACGAAGTGTGATGCGGGCTTACGACTCTCTTGCGCTTATAGTTTTTTCCTTTACTGCAATGTGCTTTGTTCTGGCAAGGCCTTTGGTACTGGTGATCTTGGGCCCGAAGTGGGGCGGGGCGATCCCGCTCTTTGCCGCCTTCAGCTTGGTCGCCGTGTCCGGGCCTCTTTCCTATATTTGTCCCTGGTTATATGAAAGCCAGGGCAGAGGGCAGGACCAGTTGCGCAACCACACGGTGGCGGGTGCGGTAACCATTACCGCCTACCTGATCGGGCTGCCTTGGGGTCCTCTTGGCGTCGTCGTGTCACTTTCGTTTATTAGTCTCCTCATTCGATTGCCAATCGTGTACTACATCGCTGGCAGAAGTGGGCCGGTGACAACGCGTGATCTTTGGATGGGCTTCCTGTCTCATCTTCCTTGTTGGGGGGCAGTTTTTCTCACGACAACCTTGGCGTACAAAACGGTCGCCCACGCTGCCCCCATCGTACAATTGCTAGTATGTGGTCCCATTGGCTTGGGCACGGGGGCTGCCGTCATCCTGCTGTTCCCTCGCCCACGCCAGAGCGTCTTCTTTGCCTGGAGCATGATCAAACGTGTAGTGGTGGCGAAATTGGCGCCAGCATGATCGCATTTGACGGTGGTGAGAGCCCATTTCTTGGGAGATGAGACATCTATGGCGCAGCCAAAACCTCAATCTGCAAATGCAACCGAAGTAGCCATCATAGGGGCCGGGCCCTACGGTCTTTCGATTGCCGCCTTTTTGGCCGCTAGCGGCGTGCCATTTCGTATATTTGGAAACCCGATGAGCGCCTGGGCTAACCAGATGCCGAAGGGCATGCGGCTTAAGTCGGAGGGTTTTGCATCCTCTCTAGCGGATCCCGGCTCTCAGTTCACTCTTGCCCATTATTGCCGGCAGGAAGGCTTGCCGTACCAAGACACAGCACTGCCTGTTCCACTGGAAACCTTTGTCGCTTACGGACTGGCATTTCAGAAGAAATTCGTGCCGAATCTCGAGAACAAGACGGTAGTGTCGGTTCGACCGTGTCCAGTCGGCTTCGAGATGCGGCTTGAGGATGGGGAGACCGTTTGCGCGCGTCGAGTAATTGTTGCGGTGGGTATAGCGCAATTTTCCTATGTTCCCGAGGTTTTAGCGGAACTTTCTGCGGATTTCGTCAGTCACAGTTCCGCCCACCACGATCTTCAGGGATTCAAAGGCCGCCAAATCGCGGTGGTTGGGGCAGGCGCTTCGGCTTTGGATTTGGCCGCCTTGCTGCATCAGGCTGGCGCTTCCGTCCAGGTGATCGCCCGCGGTTCCAAGATCCGCTTTCACAATCCTCCGGAGCCACGTTCGCTGCGGGAACGGATGTTAAATCCAATGACCGGCATTGGGATGGGAATGGACTTTTACTTCTATGTGACCGCCCCTCACATTTTCCGTCGGCTTCCAGAGAAACTACGACTTGATCGAGTTCGCAAAACCCTTGGTCCGGCTCCTGGCTGGTTTATCCGGGATGAGGTTGTGGGAAAAGTTCCACTGCACCTGAATATGAAAATAGCTACGGCTTGGGTCGAGAACGGCCAGGTGAACCTGGCGTTGACCGATGGCCAAGGAAATCAGACGCTTGGATTCGACCATGTCATCGCTGCAACTGGGTATCAGGTCGATCTCGAACGTTTAAGCATCCTCAGCGACGACCTGCGCCGGGAAATCCGCCTTACAGGTAAATCGCCGCTCTTATCCGCAAATTTTGAATCTACCGTGAAGGGTCTCTATTTTGTTGGCATAGCTGCTGCAAACATGTTTGGCCCCATGATGCGATTTGCTTACGGAGCACGTTTTACGGCACGGAGCCTTTCCAGACACCTTGCGAAGTCGGCCCGCTTGTCCCGGACGGTCTACGATCAAACCGGTAAAGTGCGGGCATTCCAAGAGACCTAGCGGGACGTTCCGGAATCTCCGCGGGAATGGAAGCAACGTACATAACTTTGAAATACCTTTCTTCTGTAAATCCTAAGATCCTATTGATCGGCACGAATCGCTGGCCCCTGCTCGCGCGTCTGGTGATTTCCTTTCGCAGAATTGGGTGCAACATAGCGGTGCTCTGCCCTGCGCCCGGACATCCAGTCCAAAAAGTGCGAGGTGTTGGACACATCTTTGACTATAGCGGACTGGCACCGATCAAGTCTTTAAGGAGAACAATAGAAATATTTGATCCTGAGCTAATTGTTCCTTCCTGCGACCGCAGTGTTCAACATCTGCACGAGTTGTATGAAATTTCTCAATCGCAGGGTAACGCAGGGCGGAAGATTGCGGCTTTGATCCAGCGTTCGTTAGGCTTGCCCGACGGCTTCGCCATTGTCTCGAGCCGTTCTGAGCTTCTCAAAATTGCTCAGTCGGAGGGCATTTTGGTGCCAAAGACGAGCACAATTGAGAGCGAAGCGGACTTGCAACTTTGGAATGCCAAGTCTGAGCCACCTTGGGTAATAAAGGCGAATGGCACGTGGGGCGGCCAAGGGGTGAGAATCGCTGAGAATGCTAGGGAGGCTAATCGTTGCTTTCTCGAATTTAGCCAGGATCCCGGCGCAATCAACCTGATTAAGAGATTACTTCTCAATCGCGACCGAGACTGGGTTGTGTTCGACTGGAAACATTCGCGGCGATCGGTAATCGCCCAGTCATTAATCAAGGGCCGTCCGGCAAACTGTGCGGTTGTCTGCTGGGAGGGCAAGGTGTTGGCGGGCATTGCGGTTGAGGTGATCAAATCGCGCGGAGAGACGGGTCCGGCGACCGTTGTGCAAATCGTATCCGGCTCAGAAATGATGGAGGCAGCCGAAAAGATCGCTCGACGGCTGGGAATGTCCGGATTTTTTGGACTCGATTTTATGATTGAAAGAGGTACTGGCTCTGTCTACCTCATCGAGATGAATCCGCGTTGTACACCTCCTTGCTCTCTGCCACTCGGTAAAGGGCAAAACCTGGTAGCGGCAATTTGGGCACAGCTTACTGGTCAACTGCTTCCGGGTAATCTGCCTGCCATAGAGGAGAGGAGCATCGCATATTTTCCACAGGCGGACGAGGGTCCTGACAATTCTAGCGACGGGAACCTAGATGTTTTGATTTATCGCGATATCCCCGAGGGGGAACCGGAACTAATCCATGAACTTTTGCATCCGAGGTCGGGGCGAAGCATTATCGGGAAGATGATTGATGTCGCCTGGCGTAAGCCAAACCATGAAAATCAGCGCATCACCTACTTGATGGATGAGGAACAGGCATCTCCCAAAAAACGCTGTACAGTAGAATTGGATTAGTTTGAGTCGCGGTTTTATATTCCGGGGGCGGTCCAGGGTGTCCGTTTTGGCGATCCGGAATCTTGAATTCAGTGGCCGCTGCGTGCTTCCGCGGTGTCTATGCAAGACCGCAACCGGCCACTCCCCCGGCGGTAAGCTCTGTAAATCAGGCCCGGACTCCGCGCAAATCACTTGCGGATAAAGTGGCGTATTCTCGAACGCATCTGTAAACAAGCCCTGTACGAAGCACCCATAAGACAGGTCGGAGAATCGAGTTTATCTGATGAAAGAATCTGCAACAGTGGCGGACGCCAATATGCGCTCTGCGCGTCCACGCACACTCATCTTTTCACAGCGAAATATCTCCAAGATTCTTCCGTTTCGTTGCGCGCACTTCGAATTCGAAGACGTAATTTCGCAGATTGACTCTGTCGAAATGCTCGCGCCACGAATCGATCCGTTCACCCGGCGCCACAAGCTTGCGAAGCAGATTGCCTACCATAGTCCATTCTCTCCAAATCCCGGCCTCGAACAGAAACCAATTCGGGCAGGTTATGACCTGTTTATGGCGATTTGCGGGAATCCTTCAGATCTCCTCAGAGTTAATGCCATCGGGGATTGGAAAAACAACTGCAAGAAGGCCGTCTGCCTCATCGATGAAGTATGGGTGAAAGAAGTCAGCGGTTACCGGAATTTTCTTCGAATGCTCGACAAGTTCGACCTCGTGGTGCTGTATTACAGTCAAAGCGTCAAGCCCGTTAATGAATTGCTCGGGAAAGAAAAATGTATCTTTCTGCCGCCCGGAGTAGACACCATCCGTTTCTGCCCTTATCCAAATCCGGCGAAGCGGACCGTGGACGTTTATAGTATCGGCCGCAGGTCAGCGACCACCCACCGAGCTTTCATGAAGTTGGCCGCGGAAGGTGGTCTGTTCTATCTGTACGACACGACCTCCGCCGATCGTGTTCTTGAACCGATTGAGCACAGAATCTTGTTTGCGAATATTGCGAAGCGAAGCCGCTATTTCATAGTCAATCCCGGGCTAATCGATCGGCCTGAAATAAGAGGATCGCAAATCGAAATCGGAAACCGTTATTTTGAGGCCGCTGCTTCTGGCAGCATCTTATTGGGCGAATGTCCGCAGAACGGCGAATTTGAGAGATTTTTCGATTGGCCAGACGCGCTGATTCATTTGCCGTATGACTCTCCCAATGTAGGCGCGATTCTGAAAGAACTCGACAGCCAGCCAGAACGGCAGAACGCAATGCGACTAATGAACATGCGCCAAGCGCTGCTACGACATGATTGGGTTCACCGGTGGGAGGCAATCCTGAAAGCGACGGGCATTGCTCCTTTGCCCCAATTGGAGGCCAGGAAAGAGCGGTTGCAGAATCTGGCCGGACAGATAGCCCATAATGAGATACAGCAACAGCCGCTTCACCATACATGAGGCGACTTCAATAAATGCAGTTATCTGTTGGTTGAGACTGAAGCTCTTGCCCAATTTAACGAGGCGGAAGAAATCGAATGGAACGGAAGCATAAGAAAATCGCACTTCTGCACCACACCGGCTGCGGAAATTTGGGTGACGACGCAATTATTGACGTCGTCATAAGCAATATTCGACAGCGCTGGGACAACGCCGATTTCATGGTGTTTTCGATGAATCCTGACGACACTGTTATGAGGCACGGAATCCCGTCTCTCCCCATACGACGATACACATGGGATGCCCGCCAGAAGTCGGCCGCAACAGAAACGACCCAGCGGGGCCAGCAGACATTTGGAAACTGGCTAAAGAAGGCGCGGAACCCGATAGTTCGTTTGCCTAGGGCCGCAATTGGCGAACTGACGTTCCTGATCGAATCCTACCGGATCCTCAGATCGTTTGATCTTTTGATTGTCAGCGGTGGAGGCCAACTTACAGAACGCGGCGGACCGTGGAGTTTTCCCTATGCCCTTTTCGTCTGGAGCGTCATGGCGAAGCTGGCCGGCGTGAGGTTCATATTCTTGAGCGTTGGGGCTGGTCCACTGAATCACCCGCTCAGCAGGTTTTTCGTGCCGAAAGCCCTACGTGCAGCGGAATACGTATCCTTTCGAGATAAGGAATCGCAGGATCTCGCTACTGAGATCGGTTTTGCCGGCGAAGGCCATGTGTTCCCGGACAATGTGTATGCCTTCGATGTTCCGGCATCCAGCCGAGCCGCAAAACGCGCAAATCGGCCGGTCGTCGGCGTCGCGCCGATGCCATATCCCTTTAGTGATCATTTACAATATCCGTCGGATTGCGACGCGATTCAGGACGAACTGATTGGCAAGATTGCGAATTTTGTTTCGTCCCTTGCTGGGCAGTCCTATTCGATCGAGCTGTTTGGCAGCGACACCAGGGCGGATCCTCCTGCCATTGAAGATCTACGAAAAGTTCTGCTAAACCGGCATCATATTCCGACGCCGCAGTATCTTCCGCTGGAATCTGTCAGTGAATTGGTTTCCCGAATGTCGTCAATGGATTATGTCGTTACGTGCCGATTTCACGGAGTTGTGTTCGGTCATCTCTTAAACAAACCGGTTCTCGCAATTGCCCACCATCCGAAGGTCACACATCTGATGAATGCGCTGGGTTTGTCGGAATACTGCGTGGACATGGATAACTTTAGTCCGGATCAATTAACAGATAGGTTCGCATCTCTTGTCCGCAATGCGGAAACCGTCAAGAAAATTATGGCCGCGAATGTGGCGGACTTCAGGCTGAAGTTGGCGATGCAGTTTGACAGTCTATTTCCTCTAGGCTCCACGCAATATGCACGCTTACAACAGAGTCGCAAAGACTCTCCAACACCGTAGTTACGCAAATACGCGCTGTCGTGTTAACCTGCTCCCCTCAATCCGCGCACCCGAGGCGATTACTAATAATATTCAGCCAACTGAAGTGCCGAAGAGGCTTCAGAATGACCCCGTATTCCTGATTTAGTGGGCCAGTTCAGGCTTGCCCACTAACTTACCCACATGCGGTTGCGGAAGAGACGTTGCAACTCATTTTTAGCGCACGCGCCCTAGGGCCCACTGCAGGTACAATCCTCATTTTCGCCGAACAGTAGTAACTGAACTTCTTACTGCTACCAAGGACAAAACCACAGAGTTGGTCAATTTGTGGTAAGTTGTTTCCCTTAGTGTGACCCTGGCAAGCTCTAGAAGCTCTGCGGGGGATCTGCCTTACCGATCCTTCCCCTAACCCGTTTATTTTCAACGGCCAATAGCTAATGTGGAGCGTAAGGGTCCCCTCGACCTTTTCACTCTGGCATCCCGGTTGCATGATTAGGGGCAGACCCATATGTGACCCCAATGGCGGTAGCACGTCGCGACCAGGAAACCACGGCCAGTTGCTTACGCCAGTTACGCGGGCTGCTTCTCCCAATCCAGGTACCCCTCGGACCCCGGTCCTCACATATTGCATCGCCGACGACTTTGCAAATGGCCGTTCAGGCGCCAAAATCCCTGACTCCAGGTCCGCAGCATAGTTCCAATCTTCTTTCAAATTTGTGACTGCTTGTGTCTGAGGCACCGCTAGCGTCCGTTGATTCGGCATTTGAAAAGTGTCGTCACTAAAGTTGCAGACCATCCTCCAAACTTGTACGAACTCCAAGATTCTCCGAAAATGCCGGGGTGTCTATATTCGTCTAGTCAAAGGAATCTGGCGTCATCTGCCACCATCTGTCCAAGACCTTTCCCCGGGCAGGATGTACAGCCGGTATCTGCATGGTGTGGTGCGTCGGTTTTCAGAGCGCAGGCAGTCGTTCGGGACTTTTTTCCTGCGAAACCGGCCGGAACTGCAATTGATATGTCGGCTGCTCGAACAGAAAAGCTCGGGTTCAGAAGCAAACATAGCGGTTCTGGCTTGCAGCAAGGGCGCGGAGGTTTATTCGATTGTATGGGCGATTCGCTCTGAACGCCCAGATTTGAAACTCCGGCTGCACGCTCTGGATATTTCGGAGGAGATCCTGAACTTCGCCGCGGGGGGAGTCTATTCACTCGCAGAGGTTGAGGCCGGAACGCCAAAGAATGGCGAATGCTTAGCGTCTTCCGCGACTGTGAATTGGAACACCAGCCGCGATCAAATTGCACCCATGTTTGAACGCATGACGCCTTTGGAAATAAAATCCATGTTCGACGTGGAAGGGTCCGAAGCAATGGCTAAACCTTGGCTCAAGGAGGGAATCCATTGGCTCCGCGGCGACGCCGGGGATCAGCAACTCATCAGCACTATCGGGCCTCAAGATTTCGTGGTGGCAAACCGGTTTCTCTGCCACATGAGGCCCTCAGCAGCAGAAAAATGTCTTCGGAATATTGCGCACCTGGTCAAGCCTGGCGGATACCTGTTTGTTTCGGGGATTGATCTGGACGTGCGGACGAAAGTCGCTCTCGACATGGGATGGAAACCCGTGACGGAACTCATTCGGGAAATCCACGACGGAGATGCTTCCATCAGGCGCGGCTGGCCGTTGGAGTACTGGGGCCTGGAGCCATTTGATGATCGACGGCCTGATTGGCAGACTCGCTATGCTTGCGTGTTTCAGATTGGCGAGGCGCCCTGCAAAACTGAGGAAGCTGCCAATTTAGAAAGCGCGGTGGGGTAAGCCGCCGACATGCGCTTTACGCAAATCGAGATTGCCGGCGCAAAGGTGATCGACCCGACTCCCCACGAAGATGATCGGGGACGATTTTTCCGCGCATGGTGCACCCAGGAATTTGCGGAGCAAGGGATCAACTTCGAGCCGGTCCAGGCGAACATGGGTTTCAGCACCCGGAAAGGAACCGTTCGCGGCATACACTACCAGGTGGCACCTGCGCTCGAAGCCAAACTCGTCCGCTGCACGAGAGGAGCGATGTTCGACGTGGTCCTCGATGTTCGGCCGGATTCCAAAACTTACGGCAAGTGGTACGGTGTGGAATTGACCGCGGATAATGGCCGCATGTTGTTTCTTCCCGAGGGTTGTGCGCACGGATATCAAACCTTGGAGGATCGTACCGAAATGTATTACATGGCCTCACATATTTACACCCCGGGTTCCGCGCGCGGCGTGCGTTTCGACGATCCGGCGTTTCAAATCCTGTGGCCCTTGGCCGTCAGCGTGATTTCTGAACAGGATAGCAACTGGCCGCTCAGCGGCGGGAGGCGCGGATGAACGTAGATACAGCTCTTCGTGAGCGCGAGGCCGCAGGCAATCCCATCCGTGTGGGAATGGTGGGTGCCGGTGCAACGGGCCGCGCCATCGCTTTGCAACTTGGAACTCCTGTACCTGGAATCCGCCTGGTTGCCATTGCCAATCGGACACCGGAACACGGTGAGCGGGCATTTCGTGAGGCGGGGATCGAGTCGTGGAGTAGGGTTTCCTCGGCCCGCGAAGCCGAATCGGCAATCGCCCGCGGCGTCCCAGTGCTTACGGATGATTCATCGGTGCTAACGTCCTGCGATGCCATCGATATTCTCGTGGAAGTCACGGGCAGCGTGGAACCCGCTGCAGCGGTTGTGCTCCAGGCGATTGAACTCGGAAAGCACGTGGTGCTCGTCAACGCTGAGTTGGATTCCTTCATCGGTCCAATTCTGAAAGAGAAGGCCGACCGCGCCGGAGTGGTAATCACTCACACCGATGGCGACGAACCGGGCGTGGCCATGACCCTGTTCCGTTACCTTCGCACATTGGGGCTCCGCCCCGTAGCCGCAGGAAATCTCAAAGGGATGGTCGACTACTACCGAAATCCCGAGACCCAAAGTGCTTTTGCCGCAAAAAATGATCAGGACGTCAAGAAGGTCACCTCTTTCGCCGATTCCACGAAGCTTTCTATGGAAGCCACAGTTCTGGCGAATGCCACTGGCTTCCATGCTGGCCGCCGCGGGATGTATGGCCCGGCGTGCAAAGAAGTTCGCGAAATGGCCAACCTGCTCCCCGCGGACCAGATGTTGAGCACAGGCTTGGTCGACTATGCCCTCGGCGCCTCACCCTACACCGGCGCTTTCGTAATCGTTCACGAAGATTCACCGCTGAAAAAAGTCCAGCTGGCGTACTACAAACTCGGCGACGGCCCCTTTTACGTTTTCTACACCCCATTTCACCTGCCCCACATTCAGATCGCGTCCACGATTGGCCGGGCAGTGATTCTTGATGATCCTACGGTTGCCCCGCTCGCCGGACCGGTCTGCGAGGTACTCACCGTTGCCAAGAAAGATCTCAAAGCTGGCGAGCGCCTCGACGGAATTGGCGGATTCTGCGCTTACGGGCTTATTGACAATGCCACAGTCGCACGGTCCACGGACGCCCTGCCGATTGCCTTATCGGAAGGCTGCGTGTTGCGTCGCGATATGGCGAAGGATGCCGTTCTTTCCTTCCAGGATGTGGAGATGCCTGTCGGCCGCGCGACCGAGGTTCTCTGGCGAGAGCAGAACACGCTCTGGCCCTCCTTGAAATCCGAACTATCCATGGCGCAACACACGCCTGTGGGAAAGCTTTAGAATGTCTTCGTTCCTCACTGCGGCCGGATCTCTTCGGCGTGTGACAGCATCGCCGGCTGGTAAACCTCATGCTTAATCGCGAATTTTGGAAGGGACGCAGCATTCTCGTCACTGGGCATACGGGTTTCAAAGGAAGCTGGCTCTGCTTGTGGCTTGATGCCATTGGAGCCAAGGTGACGGGTCTTGCGTTGGATCCCCCGACGCAGCCGAATCTTTTTCAGCAAGCCGGAGTTGCCTCGAGCATGCGCTCCGTTCACGTGGACGTGCGGGATTTTCCTCGGCTCAAAACTGCCGTGGACGAGTGCCGTCCCGAAGTTGTGATCCACATGGCCGCTCAGTCCGTGGTGCGTCGCGGCTACGAAGATCCTATCGAAACCTATTCCTCCAATGTTATGGGCACGGTTCATCTATTAGAGGCCCTGCGTCAACTCGGGCGCCCTTGCGCGGTGGTCAATGTTACCAGCGACAAATGCTATGAAAACCGAGAGTTCCTGTGGGGATACCGCGAAAACGAACCCATGGGCGGCCACGATCCTTATTCGAATTCCAAAGGATGTGCAGAGCTGGTGACTTCCGCCTATCGCGATTCATTTTTTCCGCCCGCAAATGTGCAACAGCATGGTGTCGCGCTTGCCAGCGCTCGCGCGGGGAATGCCGTCGGCGGTGGCGATTGGACCAGCGACCAGTTGATTCCAGATCTTATGCGCGCATTCCTTGAGGGACGCCGCTGTGAAATCCGCAATCCTTGCGCAGTTCGACCCTGGCAATTTGTTTTAGAGCCCCTGCGTGGATACCTGATGCTTGCGGAAAAACTTTCTCTCGATTCCTCTACCTTCGCCTCGGGTTGGAACTTCGGTCCGGCGGACTCCGATGCAAGGCCTGTTTCGTGGATTGCAAACAAACTGGCCCATTCCTGGGGAAACAGTGCTTCCTGGCGCCATGACGAAGCGGTTCACCCCCACGAAGCTCACTACCTGAAGCTCGACGCTTCCAAGGCCAGGGCACTCTTGCATTGGCAGCCAGTGCTGCCCTTGAGCCAGGCACTCGACTGGATCGTCGAATGGTATCGCGGCTTCCAGGTTGGCGCTGATCTTCGCCGTCTTACTTGCGCCCAGATCGAGCGCTACGATGAGCTCTCCCGAAACTGAATCGGATCGGGCAATCCATTAGCTGTTTGCAGCAGTTCGTGACACATTTCAAAAGGGAAACCAGAGCAACAATCGGAAAGAGGAGAACGTCCTTCATGCCCAACCCAAACATCGTTGTGCTGGGATCTGGTATGGCCGGATTTGGAGCGGCCTACCGGCTCCATGCCGAAAACATCACTCCCGTGATGTACGACAAAAACGATTACCACGGCGGTCACACGGCATCCTTTCGCAATGATAGTGGCTTCCTTTTCGACGTCGGGCCGCACATCTCCTTCACGAAGGATCCGCGAATCCAAGAGATCTTTGCCGATAGCGTCAATCAGCAATACGAAACCATTCAAATCAGCCTGAACAACTATTGGCGCGGCCATTGGCCCCTGCATCCGGTACAGGTTCATCTGCACGGATTGCCAGAAGACGTCATCGTGAATGTCATTAAGGATTTCGTCGAAGAGAGCCAGGCGCCCGAGCGCCCCGTGAAAAACTATGCGGACTGGTTGCTGTCCAGTTTTGGCCGCACGTTCGCCGAACTTTTTCCCATGCAGTACACGCGCAAGTATCACCTCACGACCGCCGAGAACATGAGCACGGATTGGCTCGGGCCCCGGATTTACCGTCCAAGTCTAGAGGAAGTATTGCGCGGCGCGATCTCGCCCTCCGCCCCGCACGTTCACTACATCACGCACTTCCGTTATCCGAGCAACGGGGGGTTCACGTCGTATCTGAAGAAATTTGTCCCGATGGGCAACTTGAAGCTTAATCATCAGCTGGTATCCATTGATCCGCGCGCCCGGCAACTCACTTTCTCCAACGGCCATGTGACACAATACGATGGGCTCGTTTCTTCCGTGGCATTGCCGGACCTGATTGGCATGATTCAGGGCGCGCCTCCAGATGTAGTGGAGGCCTCTCGGCGGCTGGCTTGCTCGACTTGCGTTTTGGTAAACATCGGCGTGAACCGCCAGGATCTTTCCCGCGCCCACATGACGTACTTCTACGACGAAGACATTTGTTTCACGCGCCTCGGCTTTCCTCACATGCTATCGCCGACCAATGTGCCCGCAGGGGCAGGAAACATCCAGGCCGAGGTCTATTTTTCGGGCAAGTACAAACCTCTCACTGGTTCACCCAACGATTGGATTGAGCCCGTAATCACGGATCTGCGCCGCTGCGGCATTTTGCGCGAAGATGACCAAATCTTGTCTCGTGGCGCCATGCTGCTCCGTTACGCCAACATCATCTTCGATCTCGATCGCGCGGCCGCGCTGAAGACCGTTCACGGGTATCTCGATGAACTGGGCATCGGCTACTGCGGACGCTACGGCGATTGGGGCTATATGTGGACCGACGAAAGTTTCAAGAGCGGTGAGCAAGCTGCTAGTCGAATCCTCTCAGCGCTCTCATCGAATGCAAGAGTCGGCTAGATCGTTGAAAGAAATTTCGCCAGCGTATACCGTCTGAAGTGCGGAATTCCTCATGCACTTCGTTTGGTTTCGTGAAGCTCCGTTCGGTGGAGCAAAGATGCAAGCCTGGTTTTGGTGATTCCTCGGGATCGCAGTCGCTGCCTCTCAAAGTGGACTCGTTATTGATCTAAGGAGATCGCTTATGAAAGTCGTACTGTTCTGCGGTGGCTTGGGAATGCGTCTCCGCGACTATTCGGAAACCATCCCTAAACCCATGGTGAATATCGGCTACCGGCCGATTCTTTGGCACGTCATGAAGTATTACGCTCACTATGGCCATAAGGATTTCATTTTGTGCCTTGGGCATCGAGCCGATTCCGTCAAGAATTACTTCCTCAATTACAACGAGTGCGCCTCAAACGACTTTGTTCTGTCCTGGGGCGGAAAGAAACTCGAACTCTACAACAGCGACATCCAGGATTGGCGGATTACTTTTGCCGACACCGGGATCGAATCCAATATCGGACAGCGCTTGAAGGCTGTCGAGAAGTACCTCGACGGAGAGGAGGAGTTTCTCGCCAACTACAGCGATGGACTTACCGACCTGCCGCTCCCCGAACAATTGGGGCACTTCCGCAAGAATGAGAAGATCGCCAGCTTCCTTGCCGTGCGGCCAAATCTAAGCTATCACTTGGTGTCTCTCGAAGAAGGAAATGGCAACCTGGTCTCGGGTATCCATGCCATCAACAATGGCAGCGTGCGGATCAACGGAGGCTTTTTCGCTTTCAAGCACAAGATATTCGACTACATTCGGGAAAAGGAAGAGCTAGTAAACGGACCGTTTGAGCGGCTGATCCAGGAAAGACAGCTGATTGGCTATCCCTATGACGGATTTTGGGCGTCGATGGATACGTTTAAAGACAAGCAGGAGCTGGAAAACTTGTGGGGCAGCGGCGCAGCTCCTTGGGAAGTCTGGAAGTCCAACCGCGGGTCCGGCGCAAGTGCCAGAGTATCCCTCCGCAACGAGACTCCATGCATTCCCTAAGTCTGTCACCAGATCCCACGTCCCCACTCAACATTCTGTGTTTGGGAGCCCACTCTGACGACATCGAGATTGGTTGTGGCGGGACCATTCTCCGATTGGCCGCGCAATATCCCAACTGCGTGTTCCATTGGGTGGTATTCAGTGCTCTTGGAGTTCGGGTTGATGAAGCCCAATGCGGAGCCAAGCTGTTTGCGGGAACCAACACCCTCCGGGAGCCGGTGCTCAAGACATTTCAGGATGGATTTATGCCATTCGTGGGGGCTGAAATCAAATCCGTCTTTGAAGGCCTGAAATCAATCTCTCCCGACCTCATTTTCACCCATAATCGAAATGATGCCCACCAGGACCACCGCCTGCTCTCCGAATTAACCTGGAATACGTTCCGCGACCACCTGATTCTCGAGTACGAGATTCCAAAGTACGACGGCGACATGGGGCGTCCGAGCGTGTTTGTGCCCCTCGAGTCCAACATTTGCGAGAAAAAAGTACGTTACATCATGGAAACGTTTAAGTCGCAACATTCGAAGCGCTGGTTTGCATCGGATACGTTTTTTTCCCTCCTGCGATTGCGCGGCATGGAATGCAACTCTCCCAGTGGGTATGCCGAAGCCTTTTATTGCCGCAAAGTGTTGCTCTGATCCCCGCACCCCACCGTTGTAATTCCCCAGCCCAACCAATTTAGAGACGTTTTCCGCCCGGGCGGAGGAGGTGTGCCAATTGTGTGTGAATGCCGCACTCCTCTTGGTTAGCAACCGGGATTCGACCGGACTACGAGAGCCAAATACCTGCGCTTTTTGGGATATCTTCTTCCCTTGCTCAGCAACGTAAGAGGCCCGTTGGTGCTGTAACTGGCTGCGATACAGGGGTTTACGGGATTCAGCAGAATGGATGAAGGCTTGCACCCACGAATTCTAAGTCTGATTATTACCAGCCAATTGTGTCGACTGGGACTTCGCGCTGCTGGCTGCCATTCACTGGTACGGGGGCAAGCTCTACCTGGAACGAACGAGTCCACAAGTGTGACAATTTGAGGTGCGGATTGCGTGACAGCATGGTTGTACGCGAGAGCGCGCAGAACTATGCGTGCTCGGGTGCGGAAGCGAATCATGGGCGGCGACTCCTGCGAATTTTGCTGGCTCTCGCCTGTGCCTCGGGCATTTTGGCGGTCGTCATTCCTGTAGCAAATGCGCAAGGTGGTCCGACACTCCCTGTCGTCGTCACCCGAACCCCAACACCCGGGGCCATTGCACAAGCCGTGAACTCACGTGTCACGGCCACGTTTAGCGAAGCCGTTCAGCCTGCCACCGTCTCCTTCATTCTGACAGACTCGTCCAACGCGCCGGTGCCCGCCAGCGTGAGCTACGACAATTCGACGAATACAGTCACGTTAACGCCGAATGCAGACCTCACTGGCTCGCGCACTTACACCGCCAGCATATCGGGTGCGCATGACCTTGCGGGGAATGCTATGAGTCAAGCCGCAGTGTGGTCGTTCTCGACTGCCCTGCCAGGGTTTCTAGAATCGGTGATGATTACCGGATTGAACAGCCCGACGGCTTTTCAATTCGCCTCGGATGGACGCGTATTCGTTGCCCAAAAGGACGGACGCATCCTGGTGTTTCAAAGTCTCAGCGACGGTAATCCGGCGCAGTTCGCCGACCTGCGCACCAACGTACACAACTTTGGCAATCGGGGCCTGCTTGGAATGGCGCTCGATCCCAATTTCCCGAACGCGCCATACGTCTACGTGTTCTACACGTACGACGCGCCGATAGGAGGCGTAGCTCCCGTATGGGGCTCGCCGGGTGGAACACAGGATTCCTGCCCACTAACAGGGGGCGGTTGCGTCGTGAGCGGGCGGCTTTCCCGTTTGCAAGCGAACGGCAACATCATGACCGGCACGGAGCAAGTGCTGATCAATGATTGGTATCAGCAATATCCAGGGCAGCCCGTCGAAAATCTGGCATTCGGTCCCGACGGCAATCTCTACGCAGCCGCGGGAGACGGGGCGAGCTCAACGTTTGTCGATTACGGGCAAACTGATATTGCGAGCCCAGACCCGCTCAACGAAGGGGGTGCTTTGCGGAGCCAGGACCTTCGCACGCCGGGGGATCCGGTTTCGCTTGATGGGGCGATCATTCGCGTCCACGCCGACACTGGACAACCGGTCCGGAAAACGTCGTCAATGACCATCTCAAGTCCAACCGTGGACGCAAACGGGGTAAAGACCTATGTGGTTACCTCGGTCTACCAGGGCACGCAGCCGACTTTCATCCGCGTGCTCGAACCGACCAATCCGATAGTCGGAAAGCCCCGCCGGTTTCTCTACGTGCTGCCTGTGGGCGCGGGACTATCCGACTTGTCGTCATTTTGGAGCGACGGGCTGGAAGAGTTGCGGTTGCTGGACGTCCCAAATCGCTTCAACATGACCCTGATCGCTCCCTCCTTTAACTACGAGCCATGGTACGGGGACAACGTAACCGATCCAAACTTCCGCATGGAAAGTTTCATCCTTAATGATGTGGTTCCATTTGGAGACACGTTCGCGCAAGGCACCGACGTTCCGCAGCGGTTCCTCATCGGGTTCAGCAAGTCGGGAAACGGTGCCTTGTGTTTGATTCTCCGCCATCCCAATGTATTCAGTGCCGTGGCAGCTTGGGATTCACCGGCGCAGCTCAACGATCTGTCGGCCTTCTCGGGACTGCCGATAAATTTCGGAACACAGGCAAATTATGATCTCTATTACATTCCCTCGTTAATTATCAGGAACTCGCAGGCTTTCCTGACACAGAACCGGTTGTGGGTCAGCGGGGATCAGGCGGCGTGGACCGCAGACATGTTTCAGCTGCACCAACAATTGACCGCTGCTGGAATTCCTCATACATGGGTGCAAGGCGGTGTCCGGGTTCACAGCTGGAGCAGCGGTTGGCTGGACGGCGCGGTTACGGCGCTTGACGCAAATTCGACGCCAACCTCGCCTGTGGACAGTAACGAGCAGCGCATTATCGCCTACGGCCTCCGCAGCCCTCGCGTGACGTTTCGCCCGGGCACGTCGGAGATTTGGGTCGCGGATCAAGGCTGGAACAGCTGGGAAGAAATCAATCGAATCCCGGATGCCACTGCCGGATCGATAGAGAACTTCGGCTGGCCGTGTTACGAGGGCAATGCCACGACCACCTATTCAGCGTTCAGCATTTGTAGCATGCTCTATTCAGATACGACGGCGACGACGCCTCCTTATTTCACGTATAGCCACCAATCAAAAGTTGTTGCCGGAGACGAAACCGGAGTAGGCAACGCAGCCATCTCTGGTTTGGCTTTCTATGACACAGGGAGCTACCCGCAGCAGTACCAGGGAGCGCTGTTTTTCTCGGATACTGTGCGTAACCAAATCTGGGTAATGTACAAAGGTTCAAACGGCCAGCCCGATCCCACAAACCTCGGTCCGTTCCTAGTTGGAGCCGCGAGTCCCACAGATCTGAAAACAGGGCCGGGCGGAGATCTTTTCTACGCCGATCAAAACGGCGGGACGATTCGAAGAATCTCTTTCTCTAAGCCGGTTCTTCGCAGTAACGGTCTGCCAACCGGTAATTTGTCCACGGGAGTTACGCAGGCCACGCTCGGCCTGAATACGGACCGGAATGCTACTTGCCGCTTTGCGACCGTGGCGGGCATCGCTTATACGTCGATGGCAAACACGTTTGCGGTTACCGGGACCACGGCGCATTCTTCCCTTGTTTCAGGACTTGTGAGTGGTAGTTCGTATGCTTTCTATGTGCGGTGCGAAAGTGCTGAAGGAAGTACGAATACGGATGACTTTCTTATTGGTTTCTCGGTGGGAAAGGCCGGTGACACGACGCCGCCGGTGCGAACGAGCGGGCAGCCATCGGGGACACTGGCGGCGGGGGTGACGCAGGCGAACCTGGGGCTGGTCACGAACGAAGGTGCGACGTGCAAGTACTCCACAACGGCAGGCGTGGCGTACGCATCGATGGCGAACACGTTCAGCAGCACGGGTGGGACGACGCACACGACGACGGTGACGGGGTTGACCAA